>Ga0187778_10001792_pt1 | contig 14792 bp, 13 predicted proteins | sample 1015_Q2_SP5_20_M_FD_132418 | JGI IMG/M metagenome (GOLD analysis project Ga0187778, IMG submission 132418) | Tropical peat soil microbial communities from peatlands in Department of Meta, Colombia - 1015_Q2_SP5_20_MG | ecosystem: Environmental > Terrestrial > Soil > Wetlands > Peat | place... | reverse complement strand
GAACAGGGACATGACCAAGGCAAACAACATCACGACAGGTCAGATATACAAGAAGGTCATTGACGACGAGAGAAGAGGGCGGTTTCTGGGCAAGTCGGTTCAGATAATACCACACATCACCGATGAAATAAAACGAAGGATCAGGGAGCTGGGGGAGAAGGAAGGGGTGGAGGTGTTGGTTGTGGAGTGCGGAGGGACAGTGGGGGACATCGAGAGCCTCCCGTTCCTCGAGGCATTCCGCCAGATGAGGATAGAAGAAGGCACGTCCCGGTCCCTGTTCCTGCACGTGAGCCTCGCGCCTGAGCTGGCAGTGGTTGGGGAGATGAAGACCAAACCCACCCAGCACAGTGTCCAGGAGATGCGCAGAATCGGCATTCAGCCCGACATCATAGTGGTGCGTGGCACCAGGGTCCTCCCAGCTGAGGCGAAAGAGAAAATGGCGTTGTTCACCAGCGTCCCCATTGAAAGCGTAATCTCAGACCCCGACGTGGAGAGCATCTACCAGGTGCCGAGGCTTCTCGAAAGAGAGGGGGTGCTCAGGCCCATCCGGAATCAGTTCGGGCTCAGGACGAGGCTGGATATGAGGACGTGGAACGCGGTCGCCGAGAGGTTCGTCGACCATCGCATTTCTGTCCGCATCGCAATGGTGGGAAAGTATGCCAACCTTGCCGATAGCTACGTCAGTGTAAACCAAGCGCTGTCGCAGGCTGGGGCGGTCAACGGTGCGAGCACACGGATTTCGTGGATCGAGTCGGAGGAGATAGAGAAAGACGAGACGAAGCTTGACCTGATGGACACCTATGATGGCGTGGTGCTCCCCCAGGGATTCGGGAGCAGAGGGGTCGAAGGCAAGATAGCCGCAGCGAACAAAGCGAGAGTGGCGGAAATCCCCTTCCTGGGGTTGTGCTATGGATTCCAGCTGGCAAGCGTCTCCTTCGCACGGCATGTTCTGGGATTGAAGGATGCCAACACAACGGAAGCCGACCCCGATACGCGCCACCCAGTAATCGACATGCTCCCAGAGCAGCGAGTTGTCACCGACCTTGGGGGGACCATGCGGCTCGGAGGCCATGACGTCTTCATCAAGAAACCTAGCAGGGCCTTCGACATATACAAGACTGGGAAAATCAGAGAAAGGCACAGGCACAGGTACGAGCTGAACCAGCAGTACCTCAAGAGCCTGGAGGAGAACGGCATGAAATACACGGCGTTCAGCGACAACGGCAGGAGGGCGGAGATACTGGAGCTCGAGGGTCATCCGTTCTACATGGCGACCCAGTACCACCCCGAGTATATCAGCAGGCCTGAAAGGCCAGAGCCGATCTACGTGGCATTCGTGGCAGCGTGCGTAAGGAGAGCCAAGAGCGCCGGGAAAGAGCTGGAGAAGGTTAGGCCACTAAGCCGCTGAATAGGCCTTCGCGAGCCTTATGGCGATGCGAGCCACTTCCTGTGCCCCCTTTGCGAACAGGTAAACGTTTGGCTCAATCCCACTCCCGCCCTCTTCCACGACGGCGTCAAACGGCCGATGCTCCAACTTCAGCATCCTTTCCAGCGCCTCGACGGTCGCATCCCTCGCGCCGAGGCTGGAGTGTCTTCCAATTGTGAGGAGACGGAGCCCCGCCTCGGTGAGCAGAGTGCCGAACCTCGCGTCATACCGGACGTTGATGCATGCACGATGGTCCGGCATCCTAGACCTAGCGAGTAGGAGCATTCTTGACATGTGGGCAGAAGCCCCCGCCTCAGGAGGGAGCATTGCCTTTGCCCTCTCCTTCACCTTCACAATCCTCCCGGGAATCGCCACCACTTCGCTCGGGGACGTGGCGTCATCTGCGACGCAGGCCAAGTTGACTGACACCTCGGGCATTACAGTAGCGAAGTACGGGGATGCCTCCAGCAGCCTGACAGCAGCTGACACCTCGGAGACGGCCTCGGAGACCTTTCCCTTGCGGCCTCCGTATTCTTTGATGCAGAAATCGCACTCCTTCAGTGAGGGATACATCTCGCGGTGAAGGGGGCAGACCGCCCCTGACCCGAGCAACCCCGTCCAAATCCGGTTGAGGGTCGCCACCCCATCAACTGGGTTCTTCTGGAGGGCATCAGCTAGCGCCTCCGAGTCCCTGTCGGCCCGGCCGCGAGTTATAGAGAACCTGGCAAGCGAGCTGTAGGCCCGATTCAGATCAGAGCCAAGATAGAGGCTTATGGATGCCTGAGTCACCCCGAGAAGAGACGATATCTTGGTCTGCGACAGCCCCCTCACCCGCAACCGCACCGCGACCAGATGGCGCATACCAGGGAGAAATGTTCCAGTCATCAATTCGTCGGGTGGTTGCATCTCATAAGCCAGTTATTTACTGGCTTATAAGGGGGCGCTCTCACGCTCCACCGTGGGCGACATCGGTCAGGGACCAGCTGCAGAGAAGGGACCGAAGCGGTCGACGACGCTTGCGGTAATCGGGGTATTCTCTGCCCTCATCACTGTGGGCACAGTTGTTGCCATTCCGTTGCCTTTGCCTCTCTACGAAATCACCCTATCGCCGCCGATTTATCTGGCCCTTGCAGCGTTGGTTGATACAGGCACTGCCTTCGACGCCACGGCAATTGGCGGATTCCTGGGGGAGGCCATCAACATCAGCTTCAGAGGGGGGTCCCCAATCTACCCGTTTGGGATGGTCTGGGCGCGGGCGCCAGAGGTGTTCATAGTGGCATGGGCCCGTAACAAGGGGGAGAGGACCCTGGCTCTGGCCATGGCAGTGGCAACGGTGTTCGAAACACTCGCTTTCTTCTTCCCAGATTGGGCATTCTACGCATACGGACTATTCCAGTACGGTTCGCCAACAGACATCGCCTCGGCCTTCAGCCTGGCGGCTTTCGACTTCGGTACACTGGTCGACCTTGCTTTCATACCGGTGGCAATCCTGATAATACGAGGCGCCAAACCCGCTTTCAGGAGGCTCGGGTACGATTAGGAAACCCCCAGTGTCGACTTCGGGGAAAGAAGACCCCGAGTTCATGCGGAGGGTAGTCTACTCGAGCCTGGGGAGGCGGTCGACAGGGTTGAAGCTTGGGCCAGGTATAGGCCTGGACAACGGTGTGGTATCGATTGGAAGAGAACGGGTCATGATACTGACGGCCGACCCTATATCCGCCATTCCTGCCTTTGGCATGAGTCTGTCCGCATGGTTGAGCGTCCATCTGATAGCCTCGGACTACACCACCTCGGGGAACGACCCCGAGTACGCCATGTTCTCCTACAACTTCCCAGGGGAGATGTCCGAGGCCGACAGGGAGGAGTACATCAGGTCTGTAGGTCTGGAATGCGACGCGCTGGGGGTAGCAATCGCAGGAGGGCACACCGGGAGCTACCCTGGTTCAGGGCTCACTGTGATTGGGTCTGGTTCGATGATAGGATTCGCTTCAGAGAGGGGATATGTTGCGCCTTCCATGGCTCGCGCGGGGGACACGGTAGTAATGACGAAGCATGCAGCCATTGAAGCCACTTGCTCGCTTGCCACGTCATTCCCAGCCTTCGTGGAATCGGCAGTGGGTGCGGTCTACACGAAGAGGGCGAGGGAGCAGGTGAAGCTCTGTTCTACCGTTGCCGATGCCAGAGCCGCGAGGAGCATCGGGATAGGAGCTCGAGGTATTTCATCCATGCACGACGCCACCGAAGGCGGCGTCCTCGGGGCCCTTTACGAAATGGCCACTGCTTCAGAGACGAGGTTCGTCGTCCACCTGGACGAGATTCAGGTCACTCCAGAAAGTAGAGCAATATGCGAAGCCTTCGGTCTCGACTCACTAAAGACGATGGGAGAGGGTGCCCTGATGATTACTTGCCTCCCCGAGAAGGTCCCTAACCTGAGGCGGGCGTTGAGCCGTTCCGGGGTGGAGAGTGCCGAAATCGGATCGGTGGAAAGGGGCGAGGGCCTGGTGATGAGGAATTCACGCGGACATGCGCATGCCTACGCTCCCCATGGGGATGCCTATTGGGGCGCCTATAGCAGGGCTCTGGGCCGGAGGCTCCGGTAGGCATTAGTCTATTCGAAGGGCACTTTTTGAGATAGGCGAGGAGGGGACAGGGGCAGGAGAAGTGGAGGGTTCGGTGTCTACCACAGAAAACGCAGCTCGAGTGCTGAAGACTCTGAAGGAAGAAGAGTGGCGGACGCTCGCTGGGCTCGAAAGGTCGACGGCGGGCTACGGCACCCCTGACTTGGGGAGACTTTCCCGCATGAGCCGCCTCCCCTTCGACAGGGTCAGGTTCGCGACCGACGCGCTGGAGAAGAAAGGACTCGTATCGCGCCGTGGCCAAGGGTACGTGCTCACCCGGGAGGGAGTGGAGGTCATGGCCCTGAAGGACTACGTGAAGAAGGACTTGGTTTTCGCCCTTGGAGCGATTATCGCGAAAGGAAAGGAGTCGGACGTATACGAAGCACTGACCGAGGAGGGGGCAGTCTACGCGCTGAAGCTCTACAAGATAGGGAGGATTAGCTTCACAAGCATCAGGAAAAAGCGGGTCAGGGAGAGCGCTGAGTTCAGGAGCTGGATGACGGCAAACTACGATGCAGCGAAGCGGGAGTATCACGCGCTCCGCAGGTTGGAGGGCCTTGGCCCGACGTTCCCGAAGGCGGTGGCATACAGCCGTAGCACTGTGTTGCTGCAGGAGTTGTCAGGCGTTCGCCTTTCCCAGAGGCCGCACCTTGAGGACCCGAAGAGAACCCTAAGGACGATCGCCGGGGCGATGCGTACCGCATATGTCAGGGCTGGCCTTGTTAACGCAGACCTCAGCGAGTACAATATTCTGACGGATGGTGCCTCGATTTGGCTGATAGATTGGCCTCAGGCGGTAGGAGCCGGGCACCCTAACAGCTCAGAGTTGCTGATGCATGATGTGAAAGCGGTCACACTCTTCTTTGGGAGAGCCTACGGTGTCGAGTCAGACCCTGACAAGGTGTTCCAGTACGTCACCGGGGGGACCGGGAGCCTAGAATAGTTCTACCTTTTTCTGCAGAATCAGGTCCGTCACCCTTCTGATGTTTGCCAGCGAGTCGTCCATTATCGACTCAACGTCTCCTCTCACCGAGGAAAGACGGGCACCCTTCTCCATCACGACTGCAGCGCTCGCGATGAGGGGCTGGTCGATAGGGTTCCCGATTCTGCTGAGGATACGCACGTAGGACTCCCTTACTTTAGGGGCCTCCTTCACTATCTCCTGGGCGGTGAGCACGGCCAGCGCATTTAGAATCTTGCCAGTGTGGTTCACTGGGTTCTTCCCTGCCGTGGCCTCCATCGAATACTGGCGCATGGGAGAAATCAGTCCGTTCACCCTGTTCCCCCTCCCCGTGTTCCCGTCGTCCCCCTGCTCTGCGGACGTCCCGGTCACCGTCAGATAGAACTCCCCGTGTTTAGGGTTGTCAGCGGCGTTCAGCTTGAAATTAACATCGAGCTTGGAGCTCGAAGCGAGCTTCTCCAGCTCCTCCCCCACGTCCTCTATCACGCTGACGTAGTGGCTGGCGTCTGGAACCCTCCCGCTCACCATCGCCGCCGCGACAGTGGTTTCGAGTTTCTTCCTGAGCCTCATCCCCATCACCTTGACGTCTTCGCCGACCTCTGGATACTTCTTCTTGAAGGCGGGAGAGTTCAGAAGCTTCTCTGCCCCGCGGACGATTTCCTCTGTCGGCGTGAGCGGCGCGTATCCTACGCCTATGGACGTATCGTTGGAAACAGGCATGACCCCCTTCCTCATGAAAACCGCAACCAAATCGGGGGAGCCTTGCTTGATCTTCGTGTCTATGATCATGTCCTCGTCCGGGTCGAGGAACCGCATAGTCTCCTTGATGAAGCGTCTAATCGAGTGCAATGCAATCTCTCCAACGGGGACCTCGACGTTATCGCCCTTGAAAGGAACAAGCTCCGTGGCTCTCCCTGCCACCATCAGGTAAATGGGCGAGATGACTGTGCCTCCGCCAAATTTCGGCTCGGACTTGCCGCCTACGAGAATGCCCTTGTCCACATTGTGGTGCAGTATTGCCCCAAAGTTCTTGATGTAATAATCGCAGAGACCCAGCGAGACGGCCTCGGAGGCCCCGTCCACCAGGCTGTCCGGATGTCCCTTCCCCTTCCGCTCGACTATCTCTACGTCGAAATCCTGGACGCTGTGCCCCTTTATCTCCTCTACGTGGAGCGACCTTTGCACTGGCCTGGGGCCCCCTAGAGCCTATCCTCTATTTTTACGTAGAGGACGTTGTTCCCCCGAATGACGACCTTGCCGTAGTTGGCAATCTTGGCGCCATTCTCAGACTCCTCAGCATCCACGAGAATGACGTTCATGTACGGGTCGACGTTCGACATCTTTCCCCTGTACTCAATCTCGTTCTTCAGCCGCACGGACACCAGCTTATTGATTGCCTTCTGAAGTACGCTGAGCGGTCGTTTGGTCTGAGGAGGAGGTTGAGGATTCACTTCGGAACTTTTGCGCAGGGCTTCGACTCACAGTTAAAAAGACATCGGTGATGAAACGAAAGTGGAAGAGGGGTAGGGGACAAAACGGCAAGATCTTTGGAAACGGCGGGAGACTCGGTCAGGCGCGTCTCCTCCTTTCCTTTCCACGGGACCGGCTCCGCGGCCATCGACAAACTGCTTGGCGGAGGCTACAGAGCCGGGACTCTCACAGAGCTCTATGGAAAGAGCAACAGCGGCAAGACGCAGCTTGCCATGCAGGCCGCCCTGGTCGCAGCCCGAGACGACACGAAGTCGCTCTACATCGACACCGAAGGGGCCTTCCGGCCCGAAAGGGTCGAGGAAATCGCAAGGACGAGGGGATGGGAGATCGAGGGTGTGCTCGAGAAGATAGTCTATGCCAGGTCCGACTCTTCTTCTGAACAAATGGAAGCAGTCAGGAAAATGGGTTCGCGCTCCGCCACCTCCGCCTGTAAACTCGTGATAGTCGACACGTTGACGCGCAACTTCTCGCTTGACCTCCCGGGCAGAAGCAACCTGTCGAGCAGGCAGGCTGCCCTCAACGTCCACCTCAGCGAGATGGCGCGGGACGCCTACCTTAACGGGAGGGCGTACGTCCTCACCAATAGGGTCACCTTCGGGACCAGCCGTGATGTGGGGATAGGAGGGAGGACCGTCGCCCAACTGGTGAGCACTTCTGTGTCGTTGGAGAGGGCCCAAGATAGAATCAAAGCCACAGTCATCCCCACTGGAAAGAGCGCCTCGGCTCTTGTGGGGCCTTTTGGCGTCGACTGAAGGCGGAGGTCCTCCGATGATTCTTGCGGACAGGTCCAGTGAGAGTTACCGAAGTCTGGGAAATCTGCAGAGTCGATGAAATAGATATTACTGACGCGCCAGAGTCGCTAGGGCGTTCTCTTGCTTGGATGTGAATTCAGCCAGGCTCGTGCGCAACTAAGTTGGCATCCCCTTCTTCTCTCGGCATTGGGGAGGGGCCACGAGATTAGGGAGTATCGCCTAATACTTCACCCGAGCGTCACCAAATTCTTTGCAGCGCCATGACAGCGGAGTTAGCCGTGTAATCGTTATAGTAGTTCTCTTGGTACTTGTGGCCATAGCAGGTGCCGGGTTCTACATGGCATCCGCTCCATCGCCGAGCGGGCAGACCACACCGACTTCGACGTCCACAAGTGCCAGCAGCTCGGTGACGCTGTCGTCCAGTACGCCCGTTTTGACATCTTCAACTACGCCCTCCTCTTCAACTTCGACGACCATCTCGTCAACCAGTGCAACAGTGAGCTCGACTTCCAGCACAACCTCTCAGACTTCGATTTTCAGTACCACAACTCAGACAATAACTGCAACTTGCACTTCAACAACAACCAGTAATGCGACTACGACCGTTCTGGCACTGCTCCCATGGTTGAATGCGTACCCATCATTGACTCTCAGTTTCGCAGGCAAGACAAGCCACATGACCTCGACTCGTGACTTCACATTGTCATACTCGGTTGTGTACGTCACGCCTACGACATACAAGGTGGACGTGAACTACGTTGCGACCAAGAGCCATCCCTTCACAGCTTGGCTTCTAAAGAATGGGACGACCTTGGCCATATACAACGGCCAGGTAAACGAGACGGGGGCACAGGCCAGTAGCGACGTTCAGAACTATTTCGGTGAGTTCGCCTCAGTGCAAGGATTTGTGCAGGAGCAATCCCTCTACTCGAACCTATTCCGCTCCAATGGAAACTCGACTGTGACGATTGGAACACAGACGTTCACAGTGACGAACTACGTCACGTACACGCTCCCGGAGACCATTCAACTTTGCAATGGAGAGACAGACACACTGACAGCCTACAATCTGTCCGAGGGGACACCAAGTGGTTCGAGCTTCGAACTCCCAACGTACGTGAACATCGCAGGCACTGCAACCGAGAATGGAACGACGACGCCTTTCTCCTTCACTGTCAACATTACCGCATTCACTGTTGCATAGCGCTTCGGCTTTTGATTAACTCCACTGGAATCCTCTATCGACCTGGGGTGATGAATTGTCTTGTCCTCTCTCAGGGGGGGTAACTTGGCCCGGAAGGCGTCCTTTTGCCCACCGGTCACTCGAGAGAGAATCGAAGAAAAGAATACTCCTCCCGGTCAAGTCAACACAAGTTAATCCTAAGGACAAACTAATCTGTGCCATTGGCTCAAGGAAGGTTAAATATCGTGAAATGGGTGTGCTAACGAGCAAGGTCGTGCAGGAATCAATTGCGTCAATACTCGATTCTCTAAAAAGATCCAACCTAGAGGAGGCGAAGCAGAGAATTCAAGCGCTGATGCCTGAGGTAAAGTCGGACAGGCAGAGGGGCGAACTGCTTGCCGCAGCCGGCATCTACTCAAGCATGGCCAAGGCGAAGGGAGGCACCATGCAGACCTGGGACACCGCCAGAATCGAGCGGGCGGCGAAGTCGATAACGTCCAGTCAGCTGGCAGACGAGTTCGATATGGGCTACGCTGAGACTCTATCGAACTATGCGAAGCTCACAGCGAGTAGCCCGCAACCTGTAACGTGAAGAAAAGCATCCATGTAAACAGGAAGATCATGATGAAGCCGCCGATGCCAGTACTGTAGACCTTCCCCTGACCTTCTCTTCCAAGCCCCTTGTACCACGTGAATCGGGCGACATAGTACGAAATAAGATAAAAGAGAATCCCTATGCTTACTCCGCTCGTCCAGTCAGTCCCAGTAAGGACCTCAGCCAGCATTCCAGCGACAGCCGCGAAGCCAATCCGGGACCAGTATAGCTTATCAAACGAGGGCAACGGCTGAGGCTTCATGGCCGAACTCTCGGGTTTCGAAGTCTTGGCCTTGCTCAAGGAGATAGATGCGGCGCTTCGTGGAACCTATATTAACAATATCTACAGCTTCGGAGCATCTCAGATTCTCCGGCTGAGAAAGTCGGGATCACCTGACGTCTGGCTCGTCGTCTCGCCCAAAAAAGGAGCATGGATCTCAGCAAGCGTGTCCGAAAGGGGGGAGACTACTGAGTTCACTTCGAAGCTCAGGGGGGAGCTCGAACGAGCGAAGTTCGCGGGCGCTGACCAGGTCGACCTCGACAGGGTCTTCGAACTGGCGTTCGAAGACGGAGAGGCGAAGAGGCTCATACTCGAACTGATGCCGCCTGGGAACGTGATCGTCGTCGACAGTGAGGGTAAGATAATTATTGCGCAGGAAGAGGTCCGTTCGCCCGCCAGGCGCATTATTAGGGGCGAATTGTACCGTCCTCCCAAGCAGACAAGGATCAGCCCGCTAGATATCAGCTCAACAGACGTTGCCCGGATGCGGGAGGAAGAAAGGACTGCAGGGAGGGCCATAGGAAGACACGTCGCACTTCCGAAGAAGTACGTTGCCGAATCCCTGGCCCGGCTTGGACTAAAGGGGGAATCCCCTGCCTCTAGCCTGAGCGGGCGCGAGAGCGAATTGGTCGGGGCCCTCGGGAGCATGGTTACGGACGCGCGCGACAATCCAAAGCCCTGCCTCTGCAGGACCGAGGATGGTGAGGACATTTTCGTAGTTCCTCCCACAGGGGCGGAGCTGGTCAAATCGGCCAAGACCGTCTCCGAACTCTGCGACGGGGTATTTCTCAGGGAGGCAGGGGAGGTCGCTGGGAAGCCTTCGCCGGAGTCAGAAAAGAGAATGGAACTCGAAGTCACCGCGGCGAAGCTTAGGGCGGAGGCGTCGTTCCTGACCGAAAGGGCGGCGAAGACACGGGCAGCAGCTTCTGCAGCCGTCTCGAGTAGGCCAGAGGACGCGCTTCTCCTTCTCAGGGAGTCAGGAGCAAGGCCCGCCCATGAGCCGAAATCTCCCTCTGCCATCGCTTCTGCCCTTTTCGACCGAGCCAAGGACCTCGAGAAGGAGGCGTCTGACGCCCTTGATGCCGCAGGGAGACTGGAGAAGAGGCTCGGTAGAATCAAACAGGTCGAGGGACCGAAGGCGAAGCCCCTCCCCAGGAAGGCCCGCGAGTGGTATGAGAAGTTCAGGTGGTTCATGAGCAGCGGTGGCAAGCTTGCGGTGGGAGGGAGGGACGCCCAGTCTAACACGCTCCTTGTGAAGCGTCACCTCGAAGAAGGCGATGTTGTGTACCACGCCGACCTGTTCGGGTCGCCGTTCTTCGTGCTCAAGGAAGGCACCACACAGTCTGAAGAGGAGGCGCTCGAGCTCGCCCAGGCCACGGTCAGTTTCAGTAGCGGATGGAAGACGGGCCTGGGGGCGGCAGATGCTTACTGGGTGAACAAAGACCAAGTCAGCTCTTCGGCAGAAAGCGGGGAATACCTGACAAGGGGGAGCTTCGTCATACGAGGGAAGAAGAACTTCGTAAGACATGCGCTGATACAGATTGCTGTCGGCCTGGACGAGATGGGGAGGGTGGTAGCTGGACCGGAACCGGCCGTCGCAAAGGCTTGCCATCGATACGTCGTGTTGATTCCTCACCGGGAGAAGGCAAGCGACACCGCGAAGAAGGTCCTCAGGGAGCTGTCGGAGGGAGGCTCGGAGGCCGCGGCCCCTTCAGTGGACGACGTCGTGAGGGCCCTACCCGCCGGTGGGGGGAAGATAGTGAGGCGCAAATCCGGAAGTCTCATTCGGGACAAGCCGTAATACCCGACAAACCGCGGACCAAGCCGTTTGGCGGTACCAGTCAGAGAAGTACTCATTCTGATGTACTTCCCTTACGCCTACGATGTCCTCTACGCCACCTTCCTTGTCAGCGGCAGCGTGCTCCTCTACGGCGTATACACGCACCTGCGAAGGTATGGCATCGGATTGTTCGATATCCTGAAGGTTGTCCTGAAGGACCTCAGGGTGAAGCTGTCCCGATTCGTAAGGTTCGGGCTCGGACAGAGAAGAGTGCTGCAGGACGAAGGTGGTGGATTGATGCATGGCTCTCTCTTCTACGGTTTCCTGGTCCTTCTGGCCTACACCACGATTATCTTCATCCAAGATGACGTGCTGCCCCTCTTCACCAGTTTTACATTCCTCCAGGGGAACGCATACCTCACCCTCGAGCTGCTCGGAGACGCCTTCGGGATTGCCTATGTCTTCGGGCTCGCTGTCGCGGTCTATCGGCGCTTCGTGAAGAAGCTGGACAAGCTGGAGACTGTTTTGGACGACTACTTCGTTGTCGGCATGCTGATTTGGATAGGGGTTTCCGGGTTCTTCATCGAGGCATTCCGCCTGATTATCCAGCCAGTCGCCTGGGCCGACTTCTCCCCCGTGGGGGACGCCCTCTCAGGTGTGATTGGCTCAATCCCCGGACTTGTTTCGAACGCGCCCACGCTCTATCAAGGGTTCTGGTGGGCCCACATGTTCAGCGTGATGTTTCTCATTGCAGCCGTCCCATATACCAAGCTCATACACGTCTTCACTTCCGGAGCAAACGTCGCCCTTGCTCCTGTGAAGCCGATGGGGAAACTCTCGACCCCTTTCAACCTGCAAAAGATGATGGAGAGCGGGAGCACCGAGGTCCCCCCGAACGTCAGGGGAGCTCAAGACTTTCTCCCGCTGCAGAAGCTCGCCCTCGAGGCCTGCACCAACTGCGGGAGGTGCCAGGAGGTCTGCCCCGCTCACACAAGCGGAAGGGACCTCTCCCCCAGACTAGTAGTCAGGGATCTCGCGAGTCAGAACGCCACACGATCGTCAGGGGACGCCCTCGCCCTCGGGACCGTCCGCGAGTCGGAGCTTTGGGCCTGCACGATGTGCAACGCGTGTGTATCCGTCTGCCCGGTCTTCATCGACCAAGTCGACTACATCACCGAGTTCAGGAGGACGCTCGTGGCCGAGAGCAAGCTTGACGGGAGGAAGAAGATATTTCTGGAAAGTGTGGGCAGGTCGGGCAACCCGTTCGGGCTCCCGCAGCACGACAGGATTGACTGGCTCCTTAAGCTAGGCGTACCAACCATCGCCGAGAACCCAGGAGCGGAGTACCTCTACTGGGTGGGTTGCCAGTCAAGCTACGATCCGAGGAGCAGGGAGGTAGCCAAGGCGATGGTGAAACTCCTGAAGGCGGCGAACGTCAGCTTCGCCGTCCTCGGGAACGAGGAGGTCTGCACCGGGGAGCCCGTCAGAAGGATGGGTGAGGAGGGGAGGTTCCAGGAGCTGGTCATGAAGAACGTGGAGACATTGAAGGGACACAACGTAAAGAGAATCATAGTCCACTGCGCCCACTGCTTCAACACGTTCAAGAACGAATACCCGGAGTTCGGCGGGGACTTCGAGGTAATCCACCATTCTCAGCTGCTTTCGAAACTTGCCCTCGAGGGAAAGCTCCCGAAGACGACAATGGCGGGGTCGGTCACTTTCCACGATCCCTGCAACCTTGGGAGGATCAACGGCGTGATTGAAGAGCCACGTCAGGCCCTGAGGTCGCTGAAGGGACTCGACCTGCGAGAGATGGGCAGGACCAAGGAGGCGAGCTTCTGCTGCGGCGGGGGAGGAGCAAACGTATGGTACGAGGTGCAGGAGAAGAAGAAGATAGGAATCATCAGAGTGGAGGAGGCCAAGGCGACGGGGGCTGAGACACTGGCAGTTGCCTGCCCGTTCTGCATCACAATGTTCGAAGACGCGACGAAAGCCCTGGGTGACGAAAAGTTGAAGGTGCTTGACATGGCCGAGATAATGGCGAAGTCGCTGGATGGTCCTTCGTGATCTCCAGCGACTAGTGGCGCCTCGCCCTTATCTCCTTGAGCATCGCCGGAAGGACGGCGTAGAGGTCGCCCACTACGCCGAAGTCCGAAGCCTCGAAAATCGGCGCGCTCTTGTCCGTGTTGACCGCGGCGATCACCTTGGAGTCCTTCACCCCTGCGACGTGCTGTAGCTGGCCCGATATGCCCACGGCGAGGTAGAGGTCAGGGTGGACGGTCACGCCTGTCAGGCCGATGTGGTGCTCCTCGGGGAGCCATCCCATGTCTGCGGAGAGCGGCCTCGAGCACCCGACTGCTCCCCCCAGAGCGCTTGCCAGGTCGCTCACGAGGACGAGGTCTTCTTTTTTCTTGACCCCTCTCCCTGCCGAGACTATGAGCTTCGCACCCCTGAGGTCCACGGTCCCCTTCTGCTTCTCCCGCTTCTCCACCAATTTGGTCTTAGAAGCGACAGCCCCCACCATCTTCTCCGTCGCCTTCGCTCCGGATGCAGGGAGAACCGGGTTCGTGCCGACCTTGAGAGCGACTATGCAAGGGAGCGGCAGGGCCACCTCCGCGATTAGCTTCCCCGCGAAGACGTTCCTCCTCCCTTGAAGCGCACCGCTCCCGAGGACGACTCCGAAGACTTCGCTCGCGCAGGGGCGGCCCAGCTTCACGGCGAGACGCGATGCGATTTCCTTCCCGTCCCTCGTCGAGCCCACCAAGATGACGTCCGGGTTGGCTTCCCTAGCAGCCCCTGCGAGGGCGTCTGCGGCGGCTTCAGGAGATGCGGAAAGCAGAGTGTTGGCCCTGATTACCAACTTCTCGTCCCCCGCCAGGAGTGGCCCATTGTCGTCGAGGCCGACCACGGCGAAGCTCCCTCCCGCTGTGCCGGCAATTGCTGATGCTACCGAGGCGACCTCGTTAGCCACGGATGGGGACTCTGAGAACGCCCAGATCTTGACGCTCATCTTGGTAGCACCCCCTCAGCGGCAAGGGCTTCGATTAGCTTCTTCGCGGTTTCCTCAGGCGGTCCCTCGAACACGACTCGCTTCCGAGCCATGGCCTGCGCCTTCATGCCCTTCATGAGAGGCACTGGCTGTCCAGCCCCGGGGAGCAGAGCCTCAGGGGTCAAATCCTGCATCGGTTTCTTGCCCGCCTGCATGATTTGGATCAGGGTGGGGTACCTCGGCTCATTGATCTCGCTCACCACCGAGACCACGAGGGGCAGGGGAGCTTCGACAAGCTCGACACTGTCTTCCAGTGCGCGCTCGACCTTCGCTGATTGGCCGCTGACATCTATCTTCTTGGCGTAACCAACATACGGGAGGCCGAGAAGCTCCCCCAGCATCGGGGGCACCAGTCCGCTGTACATGTCGGACGAACCCTCCGAGCAGAGGACTATGTCGAAGGGCCCTCCCTTCCTCAGCGCGGCCGCAAGCAGCTCTGAGGTGCGGCGGGTGTCCATTGACATCGGGTCGGCAGAGACAAGGACACCTCTGTCGGCGCCCATGGCAAGGGCTTCCTTCATTGTCTTCTTCGCTTCGGGGGTCCCGACGGTCACTATGACCACCTCCCCCTGGTGAGCAGCCTTCAGTCGTAGCGCTTCTTCTACGGCGTTCTTGTCGAAGGTGCTCATCTTGGTGGGTGCTCCCTTGAGCTGGGGG
>Ga0187778_10001789_pt1 | contig 14799 bp, 13 predicted proteins | sample 1015_Q2_SP5_20_M_FD_132418 | JGI IMG/M metagenome (GOLD analysis project Ga0187778, IMG submission 132418) | Tropical peat soil microbial communities from peatlands in Department of Meta, Colombia - 1015_Q2_SP5_20_MG | ecosystem: Environmental > Terrestrial > Soil > Wetlands > Peat | place... | reverse complement strand
TTCGACTTTCAACTTCCGGTAACGCTGCTGGTCACGGACCGGAATCAGTCGGGCAACGGTTTCACCCAAAACCTTAGCGCGAGCGGGGCTTTGGTATGCACCGACCTCGCGCTCTCCGAAGCAGACATAATTGACCTGACCCTGATCATGCCATCCGAGATTACGCTGACCGAGAATATGCGGGTGCGGTGTCGCGGCCGCGTCCTGCGGGTGCATTCCTCCACCCGGGATGCCAAATACGCTACTGCAATCCACCTGGAGAAATACGAATTCCTGCCAGAGGCGGACGGGGTTCCGGTCTTCCGGCAGATTTCACCTTTGCGGGACCAGGAAGCTGCAACGGAAGTACCCGTTACCTAGGGTTTAGAAAGCCATTCCCTGCCCAGGCAGATCAGGTTCCGACGCCGGAGTTACTCGCGGTGCCCGAGATCGCCCTTCGGATGCCGATTTTCACAGTTACCCCACTTTGCAATCGGCAAGTTTTTGCATACAATAGCGGCTAACCCACGGACACTCCTCCCGGTCGGCGTTTTCAGCCATTCCGCAATGTCCTTATAGTTCGCGTGGGGATTCTGACGAGGCTAGAAGGGGGATCTCTCGCCTGGCGCTTGGTTACAAAAGTCACTTGGCGTAAATACCCGACTCCTCATAGCATACAGGTACTGGGTAGGAAACTGAGGCTCCGTCCATGCACGGCATCGCGGTTACTCTTCTAACCGAGGACAAAGAACGGCTGGCGGTGCTCCAACAGCACTTGGAGGGCACACAGATTGGCCGGAATGTTTTCGGCCATGTTGGCTTTCCCTCCAGCCCCACCGACTCTATCCTGCGCGAAATTCAGAACGTACGGGCCGAGGTGGTGTTGGTGGACATTGACCCGGGAAACGCGCACCGGGGCATCCAGGCGATTGAACTGATCCACGCCAATACCAGCGAAATTGTCATTTTCGCCGTCGGCGAACTGAATCATCCCGAAACTATTGTTTCGGCGATGCGTGCCGGCGCACGGGAGTATCTGGAACGCAATGCCAGCGCGGCGACGATGGTGGAAGCCTTTACGCGCTTCCAGGCGTCGCGCAGCAAAGCCCGGACAACCTCGGGCCGGGCGCGTGTTTTCACCGTCACCAACGCCAAAGGAGGAGCGGGAGCCACCACGGTCGCCGTGAATACCGCGACCGCACTGCAAGAGATGCACCAGCGGGTGTTGCTGGTGGATTTCGCTTGCCTGGGACATGCGGCGCTTCACCTGAATGCCCGGCCCACGTTTGGTCTTAGCGATGCGCTGCAGAACCTGCATCGCATCGACGGTTCCCTGCTCAAGGGTCTGATGACAGAGTGCAAGGACGGCTTGCAATTGTTGTCGGGCCCGCAACAGCATCCACTGATGATCGCGCCCACGGCCGCCGAACTGGCTCGTCTTTTTGATCTGCTGGTATCTCAGTTTCTTTACGTGGTGGTCGATTGCTCGAACCGGGTGGATGACACGGCTCGCATGCTGTGCGATCTGTCCAACGCGGTGTTGCTCGTCGCCCAGGCGGATGTCGTTTCTCTGTGGAGTGCCGGCCGGATGCGGACTTTCATGGAGGAAGGCACGGGGCGCGACCGGGTTCGCCTGGTGCTGAACCGTTATAAGAAGATTCCAGGCTTTACCGACGAGGACGTCGAAGCAGCGACCAACTGCAAAGTTCTGTGGAAGATTCCCAACAATCACCAAGCCATCGGCCCGGCCATCGACAAAGGTGCGCCGGTTGCTTTGCAGGACAGCGTCGACGTGGGACGTTCGTTCCGCGGCTTGGCGGCACTTTTGGCGGAAGCCTCTCCGACGGCGGAAGGTTCGCTGGACCTGGTTTATCAGCCCGACAAGTCAGACAAAAAGAAGCCAGCCGGCCGTTTGTTGATCTCACCTTTGCGCGCCGGACAATAACTCACCTCATCGTCACCTGACGGCAGCGAAAAAGTCGCGCCCCCTCTCGAATCGTCGCTTTAATTCCCTGCGGCCGTCTTTCCTTCAAGTTTGGCGTAGATGGTGGGGTCGGAACAGACTTCGTAGTACCACTGGTCGGTCCAGTGCTGGCGGGCAAAAGTGCGGGGATCGATCTGGGGCATGCGGCTACGGCGCACTACGATCTTGCGGAAGATGTCGTTGCCGATCGGCACCAGCCCGCTCGCTAAGCTGTTTTCTTCCTGGGTCTTGAGTTCGGGGAACTCGAGCCGGCAGGGTTCCAGTGAAATCTCCTGGCGGAGTTTCTGGAAAGCGGCTTCACTCATGCGGATGCCATTGATGTTGTACTTCAGAATGAAATCCTCCGCGCTACCCTCGATCTCTGTATCGCTTACAGTTTGAAACGCATAAACATGGAAAGGAGTTGCGGTAGCCTTCATGGATCTGCGCACCTGCTTGCTGCACGAGGACAGCCGGTCGCTTTCATTCAACGCGTCGGAAATCATGATGCGTTGTTCCCCGTCCATGAGGTACATAGGGGGCGAGTCCTGATAGGAAATACCAATCCCCAACTCCAGGCTGGGAAGCCCCGCCCGCTGCAATAACTGGTTGTATCCGCGAACGATCTCGATAATTTCGCGAGCCAGCACGGATGCACGGCACACCGCCAGTCCAGGTTCTCCCTCACGCTCCAGGAGAGCCAGGATGATGGCGTCCCCTTCCAGGAAGACTTTGGTCGCGCCGTATTTGGACAGGAGCTTGTTTACCGGATCGTAGAAGTTCAGGCTGAAGTAGGATGCGGGATTCATTCCGCGTTCCAGCAGCGATCGCGTGAGCCGGGAGGAATCGCGCACATCCGCTTTGATGATCACGTGCCGCGCCACTTTTTCTTCCCCTGGCTTCTGTTCCTCGGGCAACAGGAATTGATAGAGCGTCCCATTCATCGCGGACAATTGCCGGAGTTTCTCATTGGCGATCAGATTCACGCTGTCCATGGCGCTGTTGAGTGTTTCCATCTGGCGAAGATCACGGTGATAGCGGATGAAGTCGCGCAGAAATCGGCCAGCCACTTTCGCGCGTTCCGCGCCACGGCAGGCCGACACACGATCGATCGCCGCGTACAGGTTATCGGGCGACAGTTTGCCGTGTTCGGCGATCAGCTTCTCTACCCGAGTTCGTTCTTCCCGCGTGATCAGAGCATTTTTCAATTGCTGGGCGTTGATCCGCGGTGAGTATTCCGCCAGCAGCGGAGCCACTTCGTAGGAAGCGATGACATGGTCCATGAGCTTCTCGCGTTCCAGCAAGCTTACCCATGCGCTCAGCCGCGCCCTTTGTGACCTTCCTTCCGGAGTGGACTCATCGGGCGTTCCCGCGCCGATCAACTCTTGCGCATTTTCCGGCACATTAAGCCAGCCATCGAGAGTCCGATCGGAGTCCTTCCCCATTTCCAGATTCAGCGATTTCAAGAAGTCGAAGCTGATTCTCCGGACATTCGAAAAGCGGTCCGGGTCGCGCTCAAAGTTGCCCAGCATCACGTAATAGTCGGCGTTCAGGTAGGTATCAGCGCCGTCTTCAGTAAAAATGAGAGGGTTGAGAAACAGCTTGTAAGGCTCTTCGTCGTTGGTTCCAAACAAAGACCGGCGCGTGCGACCCAAGGTCTCCTTTTCAGTCTCGCGCAGGGTGCGGAAGAGTTCCTGTCCGGTTTTGCGCAAGATAATTTTCTTCGCCACCTGGAACGCGGCCACTCGTTCGCGATATTCCAACGCCCTTTGCGGACGAACCCCCTCGTAGCTCTTGAGCATCATGCGGCAGCGTTCCAGGATTTGCGCAAATTGGGAGTGCATCTCCACCCGCAAGAACTTGAGAATGGCTGTCCGTGCCAACATGTCCAGCAGCTGGTTTCCCTCAGCCTTGGCGCGGTTGAGCGCCACCACGTGTAACTCGGTGAGAAGTGATTTCAGATCGGCAGGCTCAGGTTGAGGTTTTTGACCCGGCTTCCATGCGGTGAAGTGATTGCCCGGCCTCTGGGCGGCCTCGGCGGCTATCAGTCCTTCCACGTCACCGTGCCGCGCCAGAAGTCGCGTGAGGTGCAAGCGGACCTGCTCCACAAACTTTGGACTCAGGTGCACATCGTGACGCAGGTTATCGACGCCGACCTGCAGGCCGTCCAGGGAGATCGCGGGAACGAATGTGGTCAAACGCGGAGGGATGGGCTTCTCCGCCTGCTGACCGAGTCGGAAGATAGGAATCAGTGGCATCGTGGACGGTTCCCTAGGTTATCGACGCCCCGTTTGGCTGACACTGACCAGGCTCGCACGGAACTGGGGAACCACGAGAGCTTGCTCCACCGTGGGTACATTCAACGCCGACAATTTCGCAGCCATGGTCTGGGCTTGCGCGCTTGCTCCTGCGCTGCCGTAGGCCCGGCATAGCAACCGCATAGAGAGGGGATCCGCAGAGTCCTCTTCCAGCTCGGAGATGGCTTCGGCAAACTTTCTCTGGGCCACCAGCACCGCTCCGGCAGCACTGTGATAGCAAGACAGAACGACCGGGCTCTTGCTCTGTCCTACCATGCCTTGCAGTTGATGCACCCCTTCAGATGCAGAGTCGATCTGTCCTGCTTCTACTAGGCGCAGGACTCGCACGCGCAGGATGCGGGCTCGCTCCTCATCGCGATCGCTGGCTGAGACATCGGCGTGGTCTTGCAGCGCTTGCCAGGCCAACCGCAGCTGTTGCGACGCCAACCTGAAGTCCGGTTCATACATCGCCAGGACCCGATGGGCCTCTGCTTCCTGCCGAGCCAAACCCGCGGCGTGGGCATGCTTTGCCACTTCAGTGAGCGTCTTCTCCGCCTGCCTGCGGTTGTTTTCGCGAATCCAAGTCACCGCGGACTGCAGTTCGTAATCGATCTTGTCGGTCTGACTGCCCGCGAAGACGATGGCGCGGGCGTATTCCTCGCGCGCTTCCTGTTCTTTGCCCATCAGCGCATAGGTATCGGCGACGCCGACTTCCGATCCGAAACTCGGATCGGCGCGAATACTTATGCGGTATTGTTCAAGAGCGGCCTCGAACTTTCCATCCATGCGCAGGATTTCGCCGTAGGAGTCATGGGGGTTGGGCTGATCCGGCTCCAGCGCCACATAACGTTCCATGACCGCGAATGCTTTTTCGAAGTCTCCGTCGTAAGCGTAGGTGTATCCCAAATCATTCAACACCGCGGGATAATCCGGCAACAGAGTAAGCGCATGTTCGAGTACGACGGTGGCTTGTTCATAGCGGGCTTGCAGAGTGAGCCAGTCGCCGGCCAGAAAGGCCAGCCGATGATCATTGGGATACATCGCCAGCAGATCGTTCATGGCCGCGATAGCTGGAAGGTAGTCGTCCTCCTGAGCCCCGGCCAACCAGCGGATAAGTAATCGCTCACCGGGAGTCGCCAACGATGCCAACTGCTTCGCCCGGTGACGCGCCGCTGCCTGCTCGGCCGGATCCTTGCTGATCTTGGCGATCATGATGAAAGCCTGGGCAAACTTGGGATCGACTTTGGCGGCTTCTCGCAGGGATTGCAGCGTCTCGTCGAGCCGGTATTGCTCGAAATAGCGCATTGCCCTTTCAAATTTCGCGCGCGCGTGCGGTGAACGGGTGCTGATAGGCAGTTGAGTCGTTGCGTGGCTCGGCACAGGCCGATCTTGGTTGGCCTTCACGTCGTCAGACGCAAACGAGGACGAAAGCAGGAGCAGGCAAGCGCACCAGCGCAGCATCGGACCCTCGAAGTAGTTGATTTTGAACTTCTTATCGACGAGCGTAACATGGGTCTCCGAGCCGGGAAACGTTACCCAAGTTACCTGTTAAGTAGCTGATTTTTCTCAGGAATCTGGATTTCGAAGCGACCTTAACCCCGCCCCCAGGCTGGCCCACCCTTTCCGTAAAAATAAACTTCGGATGCCCAGCCTTTCGCGTTCTTCTCTGGTTTCGATCGAATGGACAACGTCTTGAAAGATCACAGGTGCCCCATGCCTTGCCGCCTTTGCGAGACATGGGAACGCGGGCGAGACGTGGGACACGGTTATCCTTTACTTGTTCGTGGTTACGTTCCAACTCCTCGAAAACCGCGAAGGGTGGGCGCCCAGCTACTTATCTCGCTTCAAACCTATTCAGCTGGATCATATCACCGGGATTATTACCCCCGGTTAGAAAGGTAACGCTCGGAGGCGCGTAGCAACCCAAAGCTCCTGCTGGAAGGCCGTCACTTAATGAATCATAACTGGCTATCAGGTTACCGTTCAGGTCGACTACCCTCAATAGGTTTTCCCCAGTGCCGTGAACAAATCCATGGAAAAGAACAGCGATCCTCCCGGCAGCAGACTGCAAAGAGGATGCCTCCAATCTGGAATCGCCGGCGTCTACTTGCATTTTCCCTGTGACCTCTCCCCTTGGCGAGATACGGTAAATCAAAGCTGGCGATGTCTTGCGCATCACATAAATATTGCCATCCGAACCCACCACTGCTCTCCCATCCGCAGCCGCAAGATTCCCATAATTTGAAGAATGAAACAGTAACTTCGTCTCGCCCGCTTCTGCCCTTTTCCGCAAATCTTCATCTTCCGGCTCATACACTTCACGGATCAATTTACCGTTCTGGTTGAACACGCCTATAAATGGTGTATGACCGTCTTGCCCTCGTTGTCCGCTCAGCAGGATTTCACCGGATCTGAACACGGCGACCTGATAAGGTTCAACATCGTCGGGAGCATCAACTTGGATCGTTGACCTGAGTCCGCCATCGCTTCCAAATGCCAACACAAATGCTTGACTCCTCGATTGCCCTGGCGTGTTCGACCATGCAAGGATAAAAACTTCGCCTTTGCTTCCCACAAAAAATCCGGCAACCGGTGATATATAGCTAGGCGAAGCGTCCGAAACACTGAAGGATCTTCCCACCGTTCCATCCGGCCTAATCTCTTGTACCGGAGCCGGTCGTGTCATATCTTCAAAGGGAACTCTACGGGCATAAAGATTACCGTTACTGTCACATGCAACATGACCCCCGTTGATAGGACCCGCGAATTGAGTCTTTATGCTGCTTGTACGACCGAAAGTTGTGGAGACGGTTGAAGACGCAGAAAGCTTCTGTTTCGCGATGACGTTGTCCTGGGCGTCACTCACCAAGTGGATTGCGAGAACCGAAATCGTAAGAATCAAGCCGAATCTCATTTGACACCTCTACGATTGTCGCTTTTGGCCGGTGGCGAACTCGGACCAGCGCCGAAACCGGATAAGTCAAGATCGAGTCGATAATCAAGGAGGAATGGATCAGGATCGCAGCGGTTTCCGGTGAACACCCGACGACGAGACGGTACTTGCGATGCTGGCACATAGGGAGGATCGAGCGTTGCAAAAAACACATCATAGGCCCAGCGCCCGTCCTTCGATGGGCTGTCACTTGGGCCGGGGTTAACACGCGCCTTGAAACGAAACTGGTTTCCGAACTGGTCCGTTCGCCTTGACTCCGTGTACGTTAATGCAATGGAGAACACGCCCAACTCGGAAAGGGGGTATAGCTCATTTGGTTGAGAGACACCATCGTGGTTCTCGTCAATCCAAAGCCGGAGCTGCGAGTACACAGCATCACGATTGTCAATGATACCGTCACCGTTGCCGCCGTTCTTTGGATCATCGAACACCGCTAGCGCCAAAAAGCCGTTTGGCTCGCTGGACGTTGGCTGCGCAGTGAAGTTGCCAAATAGCTCCGTTCCATCATCAATCTTCCCATTCCGGTTGCGATCTAAAGCTAGAAAGGCATTGCCTGACGTCGCCGATGTCCACGCCATCTGCCGAGGATGCCCATTTCCTGCAATATCGAAGACAACCCCGTCCTGCACCGATGTTAGATGGAAGCCTTCACCCTTAGTGTCGATTACAATTGGGGAGCCCGGTTTGGTCCCACATGCGCAATTGATCCAAAGCGTCCCGGGTGGGCACCCATTCGGGGGTGGCTGACAGCAGCTGGAATCAGGTGTGGTATTAGCGCTCTGACTGTCTTGACCACAGCATTGGCCGAACCCAATGTAGCAAGAGTTATGAGGATCACCGCCGTAAGTGCATATATAGAAGTAGCACGGCCCAGTGCCGCATGACCACTGGTTGTTCAAGAACGGCTTTAAACCGCAGCCGCCCGCTTGCGCAAGGCCTAATCTGCTGAGGATCAAAAGTGCAAGGAATACCGGGAGCGCAGGACCACTAATCCAGGTTAGCACCAGAGTTCTACGTGCGACGGCAGAGCAGCGGAGTGAACCGGAAATTCCGGAGCAAGTCATCGGCCAACCTCCAAGTCATCCCAGCCCCCTCGTAAGTTGCGCTGAACATACCTCCCACCATCTTCTCGGTCAAGTTAAAATTTCGTGAATGTCGTTAGCACATGATTAAAATTTCGTGAACTGCAGTTCATTCGGAATGCCGATTTGTCCGCAATCTGGGTGATTAGTGAAGGTATCAAACCTCTCCTGCGAAAGATCGGACGCATCCAGGTGCTTGAGCAACATATAGTAAAAAGCTTCGCGTTTCTTCTCTGATACCATTCGCGGCATTCCATGATGATGAAGGGGGGCTGGCCCAACCTTTCGACAAAATAATTCTATTGGGGATGCCCCACCCTTGTCGCGCCTGGTTTTGGGAGCGACAGGGTGGGTACGTTGCGGTTCCGCACTCGGATCGAGCACGGTGTAAACTCAGCCCACCCTCCCGCAAAGAACGCGGGAAGGGTGGGGCAACCCAAGTAGAGAGATGTCCTCGTGAGTAAGCATGGGCGAGCCCCGGGAGGGGATCAGCCTAACATCCCCGGCCTTCGCACAGAACGCGAAAGGCTGGGCCACCCGCCTGGGACGATGAGACTATCTGAAGAAGCCGGGTGTGTTACATTTTTTTCGGCCCGCCATCCTTGACGAACTCCGGATAAAGTTTGCGCGCGCAGTCCGGGCAAATGCCGTGCGAAAAATTGGCGTCAGAGCGATCCCGGACATAACTTTCGACGGGTATCCAGTTGTTTTGCTCATCGCGGATCTTCTTACAGGCTGCGCACATCGGCAGCAGCCCGCTCAGGACCTTCACTTGCGAGATCGCGCTCTGGAGGTCAATGATTAATCTCTCCCGCTCGTCCTCGTTTTGCTTGCGCCCAGTGATGTCGCGAATAGTGCTTGAAATCAGTATTCCGTCTTCGTTTCGCATTGGAGCGAGGCTCACCTCAACGGGAAATACCGTGCCATCGTTTCGGCGACCGCGCAGCGCAAGGCCCGCACCCATGGGACGAAGCTGTGGAGAAATCGTGTAGCGGGTTCGGAGGTCGGTGTGCCGCTCACGCGTATCTTCCGGCAAGAGCATTTCCAGAGAGTTTCCGAGGAGTTGTTCGCGCGAGTAACCGAATATTTGTTCCGTCTGCGCATTCACCAAAACGATTCGACCGGTTTGATCGACAATCACCATCGCGTCCGGCGCGCTCTCCAGCAGCGCGCGGAACTTCTCTTCCGCTACGGCCCGAGACGCCACTGCTAGATATAAGAACAGCAAAAGAAAAAGAACGTTCAAGGTGGCATAAAGTGCGGTGCCAACCTCAGTCCCATACCATCCTGCATGCTGCGCTGCAAGGCGAAACCACCCCGTAAGAACCGGGGCCGCTACTGCTGCGGGAAACAGGCGACGTACTAACCGTCCAATTGGACCCTCGCGGCTGAATATCACCATCAGCCCCACACAAGGCCGTGCGAACAACAGCCCCGTGGCGAGAATCAGCAATACGAGGGCGCTATGGACTGCCATGCCTGTATATCCTGGGACTCCATAGAGCGCCGTAACGTTGTACGCGTAGCCGACGGAGGCCGCGAATGAAATCCCGCCCGCACCGAGCGCGCACCATTGGGTGGGACACCGGTTCTTGATTCGCACATCGATCAATAGCGACGAGAGACCGAGGAGAATAATGCAGATCGCAGTGTTTGGAGCCATTCGGACCGTACGTAACGCTGCTGCAACAGGAAGCGCTCCAAAATTCTCATCCAAATACGAGGGCCACCCCAGCGCGAGGTGGAGGAGAGAGGAGATGCCAATCATAATCGCCAGGAGAGCGGCCGCAGCTCCAGCGCGCTTAATCCACGCCCCGTGTGCTTCGTCGAGCGAGAGGATAGAAGCTCCAATGAGGGCTAATGCGATGGCCGTGCTCCGCGCCATTCCAGTGTGATCGCTGCCCGCAGTAATGATCGCTACTACCGGAACTTTCCACGCCACGAACACCAGAAGTCCCACCGACGTTCCGATCCAAGCAGCGAGTTGCGAGAGTCGCTCCATCAAACTGGCGATGCGGGATGAGAGGCCAGTATTCACTCGGGTCCTAAGACGATCTGTTCCTTTCAGTCAAGCCTCACGGTACTATGCAGTCTTTCGAACTTGGGATTCGGAACCCCAATTGTCGCCAGAGCTTCTTCCTTGCTTCGGACTACCCACAAATCTACAAAGGAGGGATATGCCCAAAGTTCATACATTCGGGCCATTCCGAACTGATACTCCTGTGGCGCAACGATAAAGCGTCGGAGGATTCGCAGGCACGAAGCAGCGTCCTTCATTGCCAGGTGTCGAACCATCTGACTGTTGATGTCCACAGCCGTCGCTCCGGAGAAATCACTTATTGCAGCCGACGGTTTAAGTACGCTCAATTGCGGCTTGAGTTGGTCGCCGAGCTTCTCTATCTCCTGCCCATGAACGGTGCCCTCGTGGATGATCAGTAGAATCCTGTGCTGAAAGTCAAACTCAAGACGGTGGGCCATGATCTGATCCGACTTCTCATCAAAGCCTACGCCCCACACTGCCGCGCATGTCAATGACGCAGATCACAATGGCCAAGAGGGGCGTTTGCATAACTGTACGCTGTTTGCTCGCCCATCGTCGCGTCAACGATCATCACGGAGGGCGGCCCGCCGGGGGAGGGAAATTTTGCCGTCGCCATACACCAACCCCTCCCACGTTTGACTTCTCCGGCGCTGGAACCTAACATGATCCCCCATCCGCTAGGGTGGGTCCGTCCGTAAGAAGAGGAGCTCGGCGTATGCTGCAAATTCAGAGCAAGCAACTGCAGCCCGATATTACGGTTCTAGAGATTGCCGGCAAGATCATCCTGGGACGCGACTGCAAGCATCTGGAATGGACAACCGACAATCTGATACGGGAGAACCGGAAGAAAATCATCTTCGACCTGACCGGCGTGACCCATATCGACAGCACTGGAATTGGGATCATTGTGATGTCGGCCGGTCAGGTGAGGAACGCGGGCGGGCAATTGCGGCTGGCGTGTCCGGAAGGCCACGTGGAGCAAGTGTTGAAGTTGACCAATGTCGATAAAGTGGTCTCCTTACACCCAACTGCCAGCGCGGCCGCGGCCGGGTTCTAGGGAAACACTATGCCGGGTGGGGCAAATGTATAGTCTGTCTTGGATGAGAATCCGCTAGGGCCGCGTATCCAACGGATGTTTTGTCTTTTCAAGAAATTCGTTTTGCAATGGCAAGCTGGTCTGGTCGGCTTTGACGGCACGAATGGCGCTGACGATCGCCCGGTTCCAATCATCCATTTCAAACTGTCCGCGCTCGCGGGTTGCGACCGATCCATCCCCGGCGTAGTGATTGGGGAAACGCGCATACCACCAGATCGCGGTGTAGAGCTCGTCCGGCAACTTAAGCCGTGCCTGGTCGGCACCGGATTCCTGGTTCGCCCTTTCCAGGTACACCAGGTCTGGACGCGCGATCAACATTTTCGACGTCTCTGATTCGCCAGCATGCATATCGACAGAGGTTTTCTTGGGCGGGCCGCCCTCGGGCGCTCCTAGAATCGGCAGAACATAAACCACGTAGTCGTGCGGCTTTTCGAGCTGTGTCTGGGCAAAGAAGGGCAGCAGATTCTCGTTGCCACCGTGGCCGTTCACGATGATCACTTTCTTGCAGCCGTTGCGTGCCATCTCATCGGTAGTTTCCTGGAGCAATTCAAGCTGAAGATGCGTGCTATAGGCGATGGTTCCGGGCTCGTGCTGGGCTTCGAAGATTTGGCCAAAATAATATTCCGGAAACACGACGGCATATTCCTGCTCGGCGGCACGCAGTGCGGCGTATCTCACCTTCAGCAGGTCCGTACCCAGTGGTAAATGCTCTCCATGCTTTTCCAGAATGCCGAAGGGCAAAAGACACGTGCCTTGTGATTGCTGAATGGCGGTGCGGAAGTCAGCCGCCGTCAGCTCTTCCCAGTGGACAGACAACTTGCTTTGCGGCCAACTCCATGACGAGCACAGCAGTACAACCACTGCAATAAGATTCCTGGGCATTAAATCGTTTCTCCTGATTTGGGCATTCTAGCACCAGGGCCCGGACTCCACCGGCAAAACCGGAATGCGCAGTGCCATGCGACGTTGTTGTGGTTACCCTGGTCACTGTGTCCTACGGTGCTGAACCAGATATGATTTCCCTAGCGGGCGTCTTCATGAAAAAATTGAACTTCTTACTGTCCCTTACCAATAACGACAACGACTATCAGGTGGAGCAGGCCGCCGCCGCCGATGAAGCCGCCAAGCGTCTGGGAGTACAGGTAAACATCGTCTCTGCCGATAACGACGCGATCAACCAGAGCCAGCAACTTCTGCAGGTGATCCAGTCGCACTCCGATTCTCATCCCGACGGGATCCTCTTTGAACCGGTTGGGGGAACAGCCTTGCCGCAAGTGGCGCGGGCGGCTGCGGCTGCCGGAATCGGGTGGGTGGTCATGAACCGTGAAGCCGATTACATTGCTGACCTGCGCAAGACTTATCGCATTCCGGCCTTTACCCTTACCTCAGATCACGAGGAAGTCGGCCGCATCCAGGGCCGGCAGCTCACCGCTCTGCTTCCGCATGGCGGGTCAATCTTATACATTCAGGGTCCGTCAGAAAGTCTGGCTGCCAAACAACGGACTACTGGCATGTACGAAACCAAGCCGGCCGATTTGCAGGTGAAACTGATGAAGGCGCAGTGGACCGAGAGCAGCGCTTACCGGACGGTCAGCTCCTGGCTGCGATTGTCTACTTCCCACCAAACTCACATTGACGCGATCGTCGCCCAGGACGATTCCATGGCCATGGGCGCGAGGAAAGCCTTCGAGGAACTTCCCCAAGGAGCCGCCAGAGACCGTTGGTTGAATCTGCCCTACTTGGGTTGCGATGGCCTGCCCAACTCGGGCCAGGCGTGGGTGCGACGAGGCTCGCTGGCGGCCACGGTTTATATTCCACCGATCGCTGGCAAGGCGCTGGAAATGCTGGTGCATTGCATTCAAACCGGCACCTTGCCACCGGAGCAGACGCTCACCCTGCCCGTCTCATTTCCTGCCTTCGACGAGTTGGCTTCGTATCAGGCCGAAAAGGCGCGAGCACTTTCTGCGGGAAAAAGCTAAGCTGATCACGACCAGGGTGGGTTCAGGCCACACCTTTTCTGCGCCTGCACATCACGCCATCGCGCCCAGCTTGGCGCTCACCTCCTTGGCCAACGCGTCCACCTGCTGCATCTTGGATTCAGCCGAGGCCGGCAGATCGGGCACCTGCAGCGCCAACTCGCAAGAGAGCAGGAGCGCGGTGACGGTGTCGTTCAATTCGTGCCGCAGAGCATGTTGGGCGTCCTTCCTGGCGGCCGCTATATCCCGCTGCCGCCGCTGCAACGCCGACCGCAATTCACGAACCAGCCGGGCGCTTCCATTCACCGCAAAGTTTACGTATACCGGAATGGCGCTTCCGAAGTGCTTGCGAGCAGTCTCGCCGCCGTCCGGGTCCCCATCCAGAAGCAGTTGATCCAGGATCACAGCAGAGAATTCCCGCGCTTGCAGAGCCGCCATCGCCTCCGCGAACGTCACGCACACTTGCACCGGCTCTTGGGTCTCCTCTTGTAACGCTTGCGCCAGGTCTTGAACTCTGGCTAACGACGAAATCAGCAGAATCATGCCTGTAACTGCTGCACGCCGCCAGCCATCCTCGTGGCCATTGCAAATACAGGGGTTGAGGACGCTTTGTCCACTCGCCGGGTCCCAACGCGGGAAGCCGGCCCTGCAGAACTAACAATCCTGGGAACCGTATTCCTTCAGCTTGCGATACAGAGTAGTTTTGCCGATGCCCAGCAGCCGCGCTGCCATCAGCTTGTCCCCGTTGAGTTGCAGGATGGTGTTCAGGATAGTTTGTTTCTCCAGTTCCGACATAGGAATGATTTTCGCCGAGCCACTCGTCGTTGCCGACGGGTGACCGTTTCCATTCCCGATGGCAGGCAAGTCGGTAACCTCGATGACCGGCCCGCTGTTCATGGCGCAGGCGCGCTCCAAACAATTCTCCAGCTCACGTACGTTGCCGGGCCAATCGTAGGCCAGCATGGCCCGCATGGCTTCATCACTTAGCGTGCGCTCCCGTCCCGAGTCTCTCGACAACCGCTCGAGGAAATGCCCTGCGAGCACGGGAATGTCCTGCCGGCGTTCCCGCAGTGCGGGGATTTTCAGATTCAGCACGTTCAAACGGAAATATAGATCGCGCCGGAACGCGCCTTGCGCCACCGCCTGTTCCAGATCACGATTGGTAGCGGCCAGGATGCGAACATTGATGGTGGTTCGTTTGGTGCTGCCCACCGGACGAATCTCCTTCTCTTGAATCGCTCGTAGAAGCTTGGCCTGCAAATCCACCGGCAATTCGCCGATCTCGTCAAGAAACACCGTGCCGCCTTCCGCCATGGCCAGCAGCCCGTCCTTGGACTGCACGGCGCCGGTAAACGCGCCCTTCACATAGCCGAACAACTCGCTTTCAATCAGCGTGGGGACCAGGGAACCGC
>Ga0187778_10001786_pt1 | contig 14805 bp, 16 predicted proteins | sample 1015_Q2_SP5_20_M_FD_132418 | JGI IMG/M metagenome (GOLD analysis project Ga0187778, IMG submission 132418) | Tropical peat soil microbial communities from peatlands in Department of Meta, Colombia - 1015_Q2_SP5_20_MG | ecosystem: Environmental > Terrestrial > Soil > Wetlands > Peat | place... | reverse complement strand
TATTTCGACGTTGTACCCTGCAGGGATGGACGCCAGGGCGGGATTATACTCATAGGAGAATATTAAATGCTTGGTGGAATCGGACAGGACCCCTGGGTGGCTGGCGAGCCAGGTGCCGCTCGCACCGAGTTTGAGGGGTGCGCCTCCGTTTATCGGGGTTCTTGCGCCGGTAGCGGCGTTCACCATGTAGGCGGTGTTCGTCACGTAGGTGAGGGAGGCGCCTGTCGTCGTGAGGTCGTCAGTAATTACCACATTCGTTACGGTGGCGTCATCGCTGGTCTTAACATAGTGGAAGGACCCCGATGAGTCCAGATTGCCGAGCAGCGGCGCCACGATCGTATAGGTGAAGGGTGCTCCAATGGTTGCGGTGGTCTGGTTCGGGGGGTCCTTCTTTTGCACTGCCTCGACGGGCACAAAGTGCGACTGGCATTCGTGGCAGATATTATCGAAGCTGCCTGGTCCCCAGTATATCCAGAAGGTCGAGTGGGTCGGGTCGGCGCATGCCATGTGGCCACCGTAGTAGACGTTCAGGAAATCGATGTGGTATGATTGCTGCTTCGGGAAGTGGAAGTTGATGTTCTTGACCGGGAAGCCGCCCACGGACAACGGGAAGTTCTTGATCGTGCAATCCATGTCGATCCCGAACGTGGAGGCATTTTGTATTGCTGCGTAGGTGGCGGGGTTGTTGCCGTCGAGGACACCGCCGAATTGGGAGCACATGGCCTCAGCCGCATCTGAGCCGCGGGCGGCGGCCATGGACAGGGCGAAGAGGAGCAGTAACGGGAACCCGAGCCTGGATCCGCATGCCGTCAGGGCCATAAGGAAACTTCCCGACTTCCAGACCTGCTGGTTAGAGTACATACCTGATAAAGCTAGCAGACAGCAGCCGTACCTGTCTCGGCTTTATATGACGTGCTCTCGGCTTTTAATGCTCTTTTGGCAGAAAATCAATTCTCGGGCAAGTTTCTATAAGAGGAAGGTGTATAACTGGTCAGTTTCTTGAAAGTTCTGCCGAAGCCGGTCGGGTCGGCAAAACCGAGGAAGATGGCGATTTCGGTCACGCTCTGGGCGGTGGTGCGGAGAAGTTTCTTGGCCTTCATGATCCTGCGGCCGTTAAGATAGTCCTGATACGGCAGGCCCATCACCTTTTTGAATGTTCTTGAAAAGTGTGCCGGCGACATGCCGGCCTCCCTGGCAACGTTGTCGAGACAGATATCGTTCCGGTAGTTGTCGTTGATGAAGCGAACGGCCTTCTGTATCTTACGGTATTGGCTGAGTGTGACGGAGATAGGCTGCGTCCCCGGCAGCTCCGGCGTATCGGTCCCGGGAAGGATGTTCTTTCTGCGCTGCTGATCCGCGTGCCGGAGAGCGAGATAGAAATCGATCTTCGAGGAAAGCTCGGATATGCCGAAGGGCTTCTTCAGGTAATCGCGGGCGCCGCTCCTGAATGCCTCGACCGCTACCTCCTCATCGCCATATGCAGTGGCGATGATAACGAGAACCGATGGCGCGTAGTCCTTGATCTCTTTCATGACATCGATGCCTGACATGTCAGGAAGCCGGTATTCGATGACCGCGAGATCGATGTCATTGCGCCGTTTAACTCGTTCAACCGCAACCCGTCCGGTCTGGACCGTGACGATCCGATAAGTGTCGGAAAGGCTCTCGAGATACCGATCGACCAGAACGGCGTCGTCGTCAACAATCAATATCTGCGGATGAACCGCGTTTGTCATGGCAGGCATAGTAGATATGGTCCGCGCATCCGTTGGGATGCTCGAATGTGCTCTTCCCTTTTGCTTTCTGTCTACGAATATCCGTTACCACTGTATGGTCAGGAAGTTCATAAGTCCCGACCCGTTAAAGCACTCGTCTGTGCATCCCCTTGGAAAGATTATATTATCTCTTCGGTACCAGTTGCTGAAATCTTTAAAGATTAAAGTCCGATCCAGATGGATAGTGGTGGGGTAATTCAACGTGCAAATCAGCTCAACAGCAATAACCGCTATTTACACGGATACCCTTTTCCCCTTCAACCTTTTTATCTCCGGTTGGTCTAAACGTTCATGAATTTGAGGGCTCCACATTTCGATGACTTAATACAAGGAGGGAATAATCATGGTAAAGAAAATCGTCATTGCTTTGGTTATCGGTATTCTTATTGGTGGCGCAGTTGGAAGCTGGGCCGCGATCAATCAGCCTCATATGATCGCCGCGCTTGATGCCTTGAAAACCGCCAAGACTGAACTGGAGATGGCTGAGCACAACAAGGGAGGCCATCGGGCAAAAGCTCTTGAGCTGGTGCAGAAAGCCATTGAACAGACAAGAAAAGGAATCGAGGCTGGCGAAAGAGAAAAATAATTATCTCGATCAGATAAATGGCGCATGGGGACAGCAATGATATTGCTGTCCCCTTTTTTCATCAATCTTTAGGTTCTGTATCTTTTTGAACTCCTAAAATCGATATATTCACCCCTATTCCAGACGAATATCCCTCGAGTTTTCTACCCGAAGGCCAAAGCAGAAGTAAAGGTTAATTCCCAAAAAATCGGGTCGACTTATTTAGAGACTTCATTCTGAAATGACGTGTGATTAATTTCATATTAGGTTTTCGTTTAGTACACCTACGAACTTTGATATAGGAAATTTGAAACTTTAACAATTTCTGTTTGAAAGTCATCCCGCGATTCATCAGCCCCTTTATGCTTTACTTCCTTTAAAAAGCCCCGCTCGATGGGAATAAGCCCATCTAAAAATTGGATCAGGAGGACAGACGCCCCTCCAGCGGGCAGCCTTTCCGCTAATCTTCACCTATGGCGTATATCGTACAAGCGCAAAAACGTATTGGCTGCCGTTATCGCAATCCCCGGCCACAACGATCTTCCCGTCCGACTGAATCGCGACAGCAAAGGCGTCTGCATCGCTCGTACCAATGGGAGTGGTCACTATGCCCGTAGTATTAAAAGTCTTGTCCAAACTACCATTAGTATTGTACCGCACAAGCGTGAAGACATCTTGGCTGCCGTTATCGGCATAGCCGGCCACAACGATCTTCCCGTCTGATTGGATCGCAACTGCTTGGCCATAATCCCTGATCGTACCAACGGTAGTGGTCACTATGCCCGTAGTATTAAAGGCAGCATCCAGAGGGCCCAACGACGCACTTCTTCCCCTTTCGCTGGTTGCACCTCCTCCTTGGCAGGAACCGAGCAGAGCCGCTGTCGAAAGAACCAGAATCATGATACTGAAAATTCTTTTCATGGCGACCTCTTTGTCTAAAGGTTAAAGAGAATCAACAAACGATATCTGTCAGGTCCTAACCGTTACCTTATTAGCAAAAATGGTCAAATATATTGGGGATCTTAGCCTTCGGCAGCTCGGCCATCTTTGTTTTTTAAGATCCGCCGCTTTCCGCTCCTCTTGCAAAGGGTTTGGCTTTATCGGGATCCATTAATTGACGGATACCATGAATTGAGTAATTTGAATATAACATGGATTAAGAGTGGGCACCGATTATTGATGGGGTATTTTTAGGGTATTGAGAATACGACAATAAGTAGCAAGATTATAAAAACAAGATTAAGAGATGAACCATTGATTGTCGCGATAACTTGAATGTCCGCTATTCCAGGATGTATCTTTTCGTTCTGATAAGACGTGTTAGTCGCACATTTCAAAAAGATGTGTTTTATTCAGAATAAAAATTATAAGAAATCATAGCCTCCCTCGACCAGGAATCCATCGATGCACAGTGCGACAATAGTGTGCATACGATTCGCCGTATCTTCGCCGCAAATGCGGCTCTTCAAATATTACCGCGAACCCGTGAAACGCCAAGCCCACACAGAACCCGTAGCTTACCACCCCCAATGACCGGAAGCATATTGCCCAACCGAGGATCACAAGAAGCACGCCAATATACATCGGGTTCCGCACATAACGATATAGCCCTCGCACAATAAGTTTGTCAGGCTCGTCAATCGGCGCCGGAGTCCCTCGCCCTATCGTAGCGAAATCCCATACGCACCGGAAATAGATTGCCAAACCCAACAGGATCGGGACAAGCCCCACGAATTGTTCCCAACCCGACGAAAAAGTAAGGAAGCCGGACCGCCGTCCAGCTATCCAGATAGGGATGTAGAACGCCACTGTCCCGGGGACAATGATTGTAAAGGCAAGGTTTTTTAGGAAGAGCAACATTTTCTTTATATTGATCGGATACGTTCGGCTTGTATTCAGAAATATTTGCCTTTCTGAAAGTGATGATTATCAAAAACAAAGAATGGTGATTGTTATGCGCTGTAAATTTCCGGATGTAACTTGATGTGGTTCAACGAATGGCAAATTCAATTATTACAGGATGAAAACTCGCCCTATATTTCAAACGAAAACTGTTAATTTTCACATTGAAGGTCAGTATTGAATGCACCTATGAAATATATTGACATCGCAGTCAAAAGACCGGTGCCTGAACATATGTAATATGATCACTTGGTCCGAGGGGTACAGTTCACTTCCTGTATGCACTCACACTTTGATAATTCTACCCGATGCTTATAAACTAGCGGCCCGCGAATGTCTGATGCATCGTAAGCTGCAAACGTTATCCGGTCCACGGAAAGCCTGATTGGTTCATCAGCAAAAGCCTTGATCCGCTCCAACACAATCCGGCTATCGAATGCGCCCGAATACAAGCCTACCGTCACATGCGGACTATACCTATCGTCATCAATATCAATCGCCGTAGTCGACAGCAGCGCCTTGATCTGCTCAATTCCGCCTTGACAGTCACGCACGTGGAAGAATGGCGCTGAAGCAAAGCTGTCGAGGCCGTGGATTTCTATGGAAAATGGTTTGAGTTTAGATTCCTTCAGTTGCCGGCAGTGTGCATCGAATTGGCTCTTGTCATAGTCGTCATACCAACGGCGCTCATTGACCAGGAACCCGCAAACAACGAGCGTAATGTGCGGTTGCCTCTCGTACGGAGAGAGCAGCAATCCCGAAAGATGATTACGCGCAGCCCAGATTTTCCGGTGAACTTCGTCATGCTCCAGTTCAATCATCCAGATCGAAAACTCTTTCCGGCCGCGGTGCCATTTCGAAAAATCACCTGGTGATGATGTGATTGTTTTCTTATGCTGATGGAGCATTGGATAAATTAATCCTCGTGACCTGTAGCGACAGTACGGCCAGAGACAAGTATAGTAGAATCTTTTATTAAAATAAAGAGAGATTTTTTGGGTAGCGGCTCAGCAGTTTTCGAATGAAACATCAAGTGATAAGAGGTTTGCAACTTTATCTATTTCAGGAAGTAATACGCGATGAAAGTCTCAGCTGAAAAGCGATATCCTACACCAATCATATCCTATCAAGCTTATCCTCCCTATCCATGTCTTCGTAGCTGAATGAGGCGGTCAGGGAAGCCGCATAAATTTTACGATTAAAATAACACTCCAGAGCAGGGAAAATCCGACGTAAATTGCGATACTCGTCACAGGATGGCTAAGGGCCTCGGCTTTGCCGAGATTGACAGTAAAAGACTGGTGGAATATATCCAGTAGTAACAGGAGGGTTGCTGAACCGAACCAATGGAATTGCCGTGCCAGAAAATCAGTAGTTTCCTGCCGATGCCCAAGAGATAGCCAATAGTCCTTGTTCGGCAGATTGATCATTGAATCAGGAAGCTTTCTGACGACGACCCCGGTGATTGAGAATAGGACCCCGATAAAAGCCACAATGAAGAGATAGATCTTCAAGAAAGTTTCCTTGTCAGACCAAGCGTTCGGCAGACCGGAAGCTCCGAAGTGCGAGGCTACTCGGTTAGGAAGTAGCGGATAGTAATAGAAGGCTTGCCCTATGCAAAGCAATAGGGCGATAGTAAATATGATACGTGATATGTTACGCATTGAACGTACCTAATAACCCACGGTCTGAAAATAATAATTTCAGCATCTCCATCCTTAGCCCTTCTCCATGGTTTTCATTTCAGCTCCGGTACTCCAAATCCGATATCGCACCTCCGCACCTTCCGGCACGTAAACCACGACCGGCAGCTTGCTGTTATAGCGAATGAGATAGGGTTCGCCTCCCAGTGTGATGAACCGGTCGACTTTCGGCTCGTCGGGGTTTACGGCAATCAAGGTGCCCGCCATCGGCCCGATCTTGCTTACTTTGTAACTGGTGTAGCCAAAACCCTTTATCGTCTGCTGCTGGATCTTCCCTCCGAGGAAATAGCGATTCTTGGCGTCAGTATGCACAATCTGGCCGATCAGTAGCTCCACCTTAAGCAGAGACTCATCCTGCTGCGCCGGAAGCTGCAGCACATATCGAACCATCCCACTCTCAGCAGGCGGAAATGCCTTCAAGTTGTCGGCCCCGTAGACCGAAGCTACCCCGAACAGACCCATGAGGATCGACATCACCCATATTGCTCTCATAATTTCCTCCCCCTCGTTAGTAATAGACCACCTCGAACAAGGCGACGGCGGCGCCGTGGCCATCCAAGACTTCGAGTATGGGGCCCTTGATGAGCAACCCCCGGCTTTTTAGCAAGCGCCTTGCACAGTTTCTTCTCCACCACATCTAACAGGCTATCTTGATTCTAACAGAAAATAGGAAATTGCAATGGGGTATTTTTAGCGCGTTGCAGAAACATATTAAACATCATATTCGAGACGTGACGTTAAGTGTTTAGAGGACTGGCAATTACAACAAGTACAGGAAGAAGTTTTTTCTCAGATCAATTTATAAGCATTTATGAACAAGGCCCCTGATAGGCCAGTCGACGAATCTTTCCGTTCGATAAGTCTCTGAACATCCAGCACCGAACATACGCTGATTTGCCAAATTCTGGAAGGCTAGGACATTTATAGATAACGGGTTCGGTCAAATTATTTGGCATAACGGTTTTTAATATTTCTCCTTGAGAAGAAATAAATATTGCCACAGCTGAATTAGAACCGGATCTAGGTGCTATTGGAACAAGTATCTGGTCTCCGTCTATTGCTAATATTCTCGTATCTACTGGCAAAGGCCACCTTCGCAAGACTTCGCCGCTTTCGTCTAACTCCAATACCAACTCAGGCTCTAGGGGGTCCTTTTCTCCAGGTAAAGGGAGTCGAGATAATCGTGCAATTGCAATGTCACCAGTACAGCAACAGTGTGGCTTTATTGTTAAAACTCTCTTATCAGTCTTAGCGCCTTTCCCAGCCCAAAAAGGCAAATCGACTTCATCGGCTCCATAGACGAAGCCGTTTTGCAGTAAAGTCACGAAAAATAATATTATTATTAGCTTTGCTCCTGAAGCGACTGCAGCCGATAAAGACATATTGTCCTTCATGCGTAACGATGTTATTCGTGCAAATCCAGAGCACCCAAAACAATTCATGGCAATGATCAGTACTGTTCCTCTTATTTTTTTACTCATCATCCCCTTTCACGGCCCCGCTCAAAGCGGAATGAGAAATCCGTAGCACCGCTCATGCCAATACGGATTTCCTTCTGCACTTTACCGACGGTCACACGATCACCGGAATCATCCTGAACTTGCTGCTTATGGTAAGCAGCCGATTGACATCCAGCGACCAGCACAGTCAATAATAAGCCCAAAAATCCGTGCCTAATAAAATTTATACGCATTTTCAGCCTCCTCCAACTGAACTAATATAAAACGCCTGCATCCGCCAGAGAATCCTGAAACGCCTTAACTTTCACGCCAAACCGCTGTTGCACTCTTACGATGGGGGCTTGGCATTTCCAATATCTCGTTAAATTTAATCACGGGTATAATAAATACGTCAATTTCCAGAATTTGCAACTTTCATTCTATTGCATTTACGGCATGTTGCGTTTGAAAAACCGACCAACTGCAGTATTCTTCGGCACAAGGTAAATATTCACTTCTCAGTGAAATAATGAAATTCACCAATAACGCAGTATTCATAACTAGAACATAGCAAAGGTCAAGAACAAGTACCAGTAATATATGGGCTTATGATTTGGTGATTGCATGAGATAACAATCGGGAATAGGTGTAAAAAACAGGATTTCGGGATGAACTATGAAAAAGTTTCGGAGGATGGCAACCCGCGTCTTGCAGGAAAGAATTTTTTCTAACGCTTCAACTGGAGAATTATTACTCATCAACAAGATATATCTTAATCAGCAATGAGTCTTCACACGGATGACAGCTTTCGCAGAAACTTCCTGATGCGTGCGGCGTTAGTCCCAATGTCGCTCTTGCCGACGCGGGAGACGGAGCGGATGTCGACACGGCTTCCCTTGCTTTCCGGTCTCACCCGTATGACGACGTCGTCCGTGAAGCCGAAACACATGGTTCTATCCGTTGCCTCGATGCGTCCTTCCTGCCGGTCCTGCCCTACGATCTGCCATCCTAGAGAATGCACAACGGCCAAGGCCTGGTCGAAAGTCCGGTCCGGCGGCGTAAAGAGCGTGAGGGGCTTCACGTCAGGATAGGCCTTATGCTGCAGGGCTGCTACTTCGGGTCCGCCGTAGTCCGCGGGATTGGGGGCTTTCGTTCGGAGTGGCAGGATGGCCCTGAATTCGGGTGGGTCCATTGTGTCCGTCGTGATATCGTGGATAGGCGGCAACTGGCGCGCGACGGCGTACCAGCTGAGCGGAACGGAGACGACAATGAAGCTGATAGCAATTCCGAAGACTGAAAGCCTAAAGCCGCCTCGCCACGTTCCGGGCATTGTGATAACTGTACCGGCAAGTGAGACCGCAAAGGAAAGGAGCCCACCGATGACCGCCACCCGGAGCATGAGAAGGGCCGTGGAGAAGTCCCACCAGTTCGAGCGGCTGCCAAGTCCCGCCAATGCGGCGATTCCCGCGGCAATCAAGGAGAAGATGAAACCCGCTGCCGCTGTTTTGGACAGAGCAGGCGAAAGCGCATTCGCTGAGGAATGGACAGAAGGCGTCATAAAACTGTCTCCTTTCGATGGGCGCTTATGTCAATAGGGACGAGAATAGCAGAACAGAGAGGCATCTTCAAGGGGCGTGATCCGGAGGGAGCTAATAAATGTGGCATGTAACTTTGCAAAGTTCGATGAATGAAAACGACAACTGTTTCAAAGGTCGATGGATGAGATAAGCACTCGCATATTTCGAAATCAAATAATATCTTAAGAATATATTCTGTAGTTTAGCCAATATCTTCTGTTTGGCATACGCCTCCGCTCAGGGCCCTTGTATCTTGGATTATTGAATACTCGTCGCTCTCCACCCGATCTTCGATCATTCCCGGACCTGCGTTCGTTTGTTTCCATAGTCCTCCCTTAAAGCCGCATTAGACGCACTAGTATTAGCAGGTATTGTCAATCCTGCTTTCACCAATACTGTGTAAAAAGAAGCGATGGACGCACTAGCAGTAGACTAATAAGTGTGCTGTGACTTCTTGCCCTCGCCAACGGGATTAAGGCAGCTTCTTAACTATTCCAGCAAATTCCTGCCTGGTAAATGCTTTTAGCGTCGTTGTCCTGACGTTTCCAAGGGAGCCAAGTTTCAACAAGAAAGACGCCCCGGCTTCGTCACTGAGGCCTTCCACAATAACAACATAGTCATACTCGCCCATAGTAAAGTAGAAGCCCGTCATTTTGCCTCCCATTTCTTCAATTGCTTTGGAGGCGGCATCAACTCTCTTGGGTGCGTCCTTGATGTTCTTGATTCCCTGCTCTGTCAATTTCATCAAAACAATATGCGTTGCCATGCTCGACCCTCCCTTCTGACAAGCCATGTGCCGGTGCGGCAGCTATTCTCGACGACTATCTTCCTATGATCGTAAATGCAGATGACGCTCATGAGGAATATGACTTCATTTTGAAAGCGCTTATCATCCCTGTTTCTTTTTTTTCACTTTGGATTCCGCAAATGTTACCTTAATTCTCTTTAATCTATTTTTGACCTGGGGCTATCCGCATTTTTCTTCTCGGAGTGAGCACTGCTACTATCAAAGCAGATATGAGCAGAACGGCGACATCGCCGAAAAGATGCCCCATATGTTCGGGATAGACTACTGACTGAACCGCCATGATCCCTCCATGGACGATGCTTGACCAGACCCAAAACCAGATAATGCTCAGGTGTTCGAGAGGATTCTGGGCAGCAATAATCAGGAACACACCGAGTGTCGCGTAGATCCCAAGGATCATCTGCAGGTAGAGCGACTGACCTTGTGCATGCCAAGCCCAGCCGGACGGCCAATATATAGTAAGCGGATAAACACAGATGACACAGAACACACCGATAACCACCAACACAATTTTTAAATATCTTATGCGGGCTTCTTCTTCCATTCTTGCCTCCTTTTGTACGTGAAGGATAGAATATCCTTGCTTCATAAGAAGGATCTTTGTACACCCCTTTAACTGTATTGCTGTCTAATCCTGCGATAAATAAAAAGGCCGAGCATACCAGAGGTTTTTATCCTTCGGCAGCTCGGCCGTCTTAGTCTTCTAAGACCCGCCGCTTTCCGCACCCCTCTCGCGAAGGGTTTGGCTTTATCGGGCCATCATGTGTTCAGGTGGAACGAAGTGCATTTTATTCTGAAAAATTTTCAGAATATCGAGTAATGTGGTAACAGACAGATAATTGAATGAAAGCATAAAATATAGTTGGCGTCAACGGATTAGTACGGGTATTTTCAGGGTAGTTACTTTTTTACACCCTGTGCTTATAGATTGCTATAAGGTGATGTTCTCCAGCGGAGAACACAATAATTCAATATGAAACATTTAATTGCGGATATTGGCACTCGTCAGGAACTTCGGGATGTGATGAATAAAACGATAAAGCCCACTCGCAGCCGGATGAGTGATACAGACACTGCCCCTGCAGCTTACCCTGATAATGTACTCTTTACTTCTCCTGTATTGATGTCCAACAATGCCATGTAGTCTATGAATTGCTTGAGTAATGTTCTGCCCTCATCCGTTAAATCTGTGAACTCCACGCCTATTTCATAGAAAGCCTTCTCCTTATCTCCCGCACTCCGGCATGAGGCGACTTTACCGATAAAACTGACAGGGTTATCAGCCTTGAGGGACAACCCCATCGGTATCATACATCCCATTCCCAAAGCATCTTCGGTTTGGATGAGCATGCCGCTCAGGCTGATATCTTTCACTTTGAACTGGGCCGGAAAGCTCAGGATCTTCTCCCAGGGCGTCGTGATATAAAACCTGACAGCGAGCCTCCGATCAACTATCACTAGTGCTTCCTTTTTATGTTTATCGACCGAATTAAGGAGATCGGTGATTTTATCCAGCGGAACATCTTTAAACATCATCCCCGCCGCGTACATGGGGATCTGTTCCCCATTGCTTCTTTTCTCAATATTGCTTAATTCGCAACGAACGACAATGCCCTTCACATCGATATGGCTCCTCTTGTCTCCCAGCGTGATCAAATATTCTTTGCCAACATTCAACCTCCTGTCCGTTTTTAGGGCAATTCCACCTTGACTAATGTCGATGATTTCGACTTTTTGAGCGAGGATCATCTTGCCGTTTATTTCCACAACGTCCAACCTGAATCTCTTATGCCGCCTCTTATCCTGCATCATATGATACCTCAAGTTTATTCATAAATTCTGGATGAATTCGATAGCGAGCAATAATAACTCAAAATAATAACTTCAAAAGGAAATGCGTAGCACGAACTCGGACTAGTGTTATTCTTTTCTTTTATTTTAACCGCTATCTCGGGTCCGCGTTCAATTTTGCGTTACTTTATTACCTTTCCCACTTGATCAGTGCACCTACCTCTGCCGTGTTCAAGATTATTAAAAGCTCTTCAAGGGATCTAAAGGGTTTCTCTTCCTGCGTTCCCACAATCTCGACGATGCCGATAGCACCGTTCTCTTCATCAACCCGCCCATAAATGCAATCGACATGGGTGCCCCCTGCGGTTGTCTTGGTCGCGCCGGGTTGGTCCATTTGGCCGGAGTGCGGTTTTGATCCAGAATGCGGAACAGCCGCGTGCGCCGCAAAACATCCGATGATTACGGATAGGCTATCTTGGCTACACTTCGTCATATATTTCTGATATGCTGAGCTTCCCGTCCCCCGACAAACCCCGCTTGCCTCGCGTCGTTTTATCTATGAGCCTCTAAATTCCCGCAATAACGGAACGCGATCATGTATCAGCTAAGAGGTAATGCCATTTCCTCTTATATTCTTTTGGCTCCGAAGATGAACAAAAAAGGCCGTGCATACCGGAGGTCTATCCTTCGGCAGCTCGGCCATCTTTGTCTTCTAAGACCCGCCGCTTTCCGTCCCCCTCTCGCGAAGGGTTTGGCTTTATCGTGTTATCTTGTGTTCAGGGATTTAAATTAACCGTAACCTTTTTTTTCTAAAAAATATTGAGAACATGAGTTACGTGTTGACGGATTTATATTTGTATAAAAGCATAAATTATTGATGCGGTCAAGGAGTCAGGGCGGGTATTTTTAGGGTAGTTACTTTTTTACACCCCTTTCTCTGGATCAACGGCAGATAAAGTCCTTCGGCAAAAGGATGCAATAATCTGACATGAAGTATCGGTGTTGCCAACGAACGCAAGCATAACCAGGAAGAGATTTATCATCAGAGTTATTTTTGATGAGCGAACCGGACGGTCCACTTGCGAGGACCCTATTACGCCGCATAGCGGAACACTGCAAAATAATGACATGCAGTTCCCCCCATGACAAACAAATGCCAGATAAAGTGGCTGTATCTGAGGCGCGAACCAGCAGCATAGAAAGCCACACCTACCGTGTAAGCCACGCCTCCTGCTGCCAGCCATACCAGGCCGGGTAGTGGTATGTGGACATACAAGGGTTTTACTGCGATCAGGACAAGCCATCCCATAAACAGATAAAGGCAGGTAAATACTCTGGGATGGGAAATCCCGTAAAATGCCTTAAGCGATACCCCGGCGATGGCGAGACCCCAGACGAGCCCCAAGAGTGTCCAGCCCCAGGCGCCACGCAGTGCGCCCAGTGTGAACGGCGTATAGGTGCCGGCGATGAGGAGAAAGATCGCAGAGTGCTCGATAACCTGCATCCGTTGTTTGACTTTGCCTGTTGGAAGAGCGTGATATAAGGCAGAAGCAAGGTACAGCAGCACCATAGTCGCGACGAACAGGCTCGTCCCGACCAGAAATTCTTTATTTCCGGCCGGTAATGCGTTCGCGATGAGAAACGGGGCTGCAATGATCGCCGCTGCAAGACCTACTCCGTGACTGATACTGTTCGCGATTTCTTCCTTTCGAGACTGCCCGCGTTGGGTTATTACCCGAGAAATGCTCATGATATTCCATCCCGGCGGAGACATATTTCTTCCCAGTCGCAACTTACATGTTTGCGGAAAGCGCAACTGCAAGGGTTCCAGGAATGCACTATAGCGTGCGCTGAACAGCACGCTTGATTGCAGATCAGGGTTGTTGTTCAAGGCGCATGATGAGCTGTGGATTGCATTCCACATGATCATTGCGGTGTGGCAAATCTCCCCATAAACAGAACGATACCATTGTCTCTTTCACGAATAAAAAATAAGAAAGGATGATCCGCCTTGAACACCGGCGTTGGTGGCCCTACTGATGTCAATTCCGCCATATGAACTGACGTTGCAGCAGCGGCCTCCGTACCCTCTTCGTCAACAGATATGAATGCTTTATGTATTCCTTTGCTGACATAAAGCCAATGGTAGCATTTTTGCGCGTTACAACCGTCCATCCCCGAGAAATCAGCACGTTTTTTATCGAAAGCCTGTTTCATTCCCAATGATTCGAGGGGCTCATTCAGCAATATGCCATAATCCATTTTAAACTTGGGGATAACGGCATCAACCTTTCTATATTGCATTTTTGACATCCAATCACTGAGTTGTACGACTGATAACTTATCCTCAATTTGCCTTATTTCAGACGAAGAATCAGGAAGCACAATCACCATCGAAGTTTTATCACCTTTGTAAGGTATCTCCAACAATTGCGCTTTTTCGACTTCAGTATACCCGAACACTCCTCTTCTGTTCATGAAATCCGCTGTCACATCGGAGCCATTATCTCTGTGGAATGGTAACTTGCGAGTGGCGGCCTTATCAAAGGTCGTTTCCCAATTACCCTTAAAATAGATCGCATTTGTCAGCACCATCCGTGTATCCTCATCCAGCATGTCCTTACTAATCAAGTTTTTGATTTTGCCTCTGGTCTTTTCTTCAACCCACTGATTTATCTTTTTTTGCGCCTTTTCCCGGGTATCTTCCTTCTTGTAGTCAACAGGCTCGATCCGTACACCATATATGTCTTTGAGCAAAGATATATAACGTTCGAGAAAATGATAATCGCGGTCGGGCCAGATTGAGTTTGCTACTGCAATTTCTCCTTGACCATCTTTCTGCATGTTTTCTATTAATATATTCGCATTCTTGACGCCCTGACGGATATCTAATCCTGTAGCTGGCCGGAGCACCTCTTTTATCTGAGAAGCTGTTTCTCCTTCTGCACCGTCATTCACCATCGATAATGTCTCATATATGCTGAACGGAGAGAAAAACAAATTTGAGTTCGGCTTTCTCAGCTGCTGATACATATTTATGCCGAATGCTAAATTGCTTTCTGCCAACAATTTTAAATTGGAATCGTCGGCATAAGCTGCGTTGAAAGCAGCTACAGTGCAAATGGTTATGAATAGTCTCAAAAAGTTCATGACTCTCCTTCTTGATAGCCGATCAAGGTCATAACAGACGGTCGAAAGCCCGCGTTGTCCGGACCGATGGTCATCATTCTCTTTTCCATCTGACT
>Ga0187778_10001785_pt1 | contig 14807 bp, 12 predicted proteins | sample 1015_Q2_SP5_20_M_FD_132418 | JGI IMG/M metagenome (GOLD analysis project Ga0187778, IMG submission 132418) | Tropical peat soil microbial communities from peatlands in Department of Meta, Colombia - 1015_Q2_SP5_20_MG | ecosystem: Environmental > Terrestrial > Soil > Wetlands > Peat | place... | reverse complement strand
GCCTGTCGACGAAGACGGCATGATCACCGATCATCTCGACGCCTCGCTTCGTTCCGGCCCGAAGTTCATGTACGTTCTTCCCAACTTCCAGAATCCGGGCGGTGTGACTTTGTCCGAGAAACGCCGCCACGAGCTGATTCTGCTGGCCGACAAATACGGCATCCCCATCATTGAGGACGATCCCTACGGCCAGCTTCGTTACGAGGGCGAGCACATCGCGCCGCTCGTCGTGCTTGACCGCGAAAATCTCCGCCGCGACGACGGCTTCACCCTCGGCAACGTCATCTACCTGAGCACGTTCTCGAAGACTCTCGCCCCCGGCATCCGCCTTGCCTGGATCGTCGCTCCGGAAGACGTAATCAGCAAACTGGTTCTTCTCAAACAGGCTGCCGATCTGCATACTTCCACTTTCAATCAATACGTCGCCTACGAGGTCGCCCGCGACGGCTTCCTCGACCAGCACGTCAAATTGATTCGCCAGGTCTATCGCGAACGCCGGGACACAATGCTCCACGCCCTCGAGGAGTACTTCCCGTCCGAAGTCACCTGGACCCACCCCAAGGGAGGACTTTTCCTCTGGGTGACCATGCCGGAAGGCACCGACTCCCATGCGTTGTTCAAGGCGGCCCTGGCCGAAAACGTCGCCTTCGTTCCCGGCGACAGCTTCTACGCCAACGATCCCGAGGAGGGCAGCCGCCACATGCGGCTGAACTTCTCGCACTCACAACCCGAGCAGATACGCGAAGGTATCCGCCGCTTATCGATGGCGGTCAAGAGGCAACTGCTGGGCAGCCATCGGCCGAACGCGCTCCGCGATCAGGAGTGGGTGGTCGACTGATCTTCATCAACCGGGTTTGAACCGCGGAGCATTCCCGTGCCAGAACAATCCGTTGCAGAAAAACCCGTTGACCCTGTCGCGCCGCAGCCGCCCGTCGCGACGCAGCCATCCAAACCGAGCGCAGCCCGAAGGATCGGCCAAGTCATCGTCAACTATGTCTGGTTTACCGCCGCGCTCTTCCTCGCCGCCGGGCGTCTTGACTGGACGCGCGGCTGGATCTCGGTCGCCTTATGCGTCGTCAGCTTTACGGCCATGGGCATGATTATCCAGCGCTATAACCCGGAGTTGATGGCCGAGCGCGCCAGATGGCGCCGCAAGGACGCCAAGCCCTTCGACAAGATATTCATGGCGGTCTATCTGCCGCTGACGTTGCTTCAGCCGGTCGTCGCCGGCCTGGATGCCGTGCGCTTCCGCTGGTCGTCCATTCCGTTCGCTTTCGTTTACGCCGGAGCCGTCCTGTTCGCCGCGTCGGTAGTGCTGCTTACCTGGGCGATGGCGGTGAATCCCCACGCCGAGAGCAGCGTTCGCATTCAGAGCGACCGCGGCCATCAGGTGGTCACTTCCGGCCCCTACCGCTTCGTTCGCCATCCCATGTATGTCGGCATCATCGTGATGAGCCTGGCCAACCCGCTCATTTGGGGATCGGTCTGGGCTCTGGTAATGTCCGGCGTCATGATTCTGCTGTTCATCTGGCGCACGGCCCAGGAAGATCAAACTCTTCGCCGTGAACTTCCCGGATACGAAGATTTCGCCGCCCACACGCCCTATCGGCTCGTGCCCGGAGTGTGGTGAGTGTCTGCTCCGAAAGAAAGGAATTGCGGATGGACGACCAGAAGATCTACCGCTGGAGCGGGATATGCAGCCTGGCCGCGATCGCCCTGTTCTTCGTCGAGTTTCCCTTCTACGTAGTGCGGACCGGCTTTCGCGGCGTCACGGATGCAGCCGGACTCGTCGACTACACCGCCGCCAACGGCACCAACATCATGATCTGCGTTTTTTTCGACTTCGTCATCTTGACGCTCATCACGATCTTCCTTGCCGGTTTCCATCACCTGATCCGCCGGGCCGATGCGCAGTATGAGTGGCTCGGCATGGTCGTTTTTGGCGTCGGCCTGGTCTATATCACGCTCACGTTCGTCGCCGATTTGCTGCAGGCCGCGACCGTAGTGGACGTTCGCACCACTCCCGCCAACAGCATCATCATTCGCGCCATGACCGAGAGCATGTTTCTGATGTACGGTTCCGGCGCACTTTTCCTGATGGCGTTGATGATGGCGGTCGCAGGCTACGCCGGTGTGGCCAGCCGCGCTTTGCCCCCCTGGAGCGGATGGGTCGGCTACATTTGTGCTCTGGCTTGTCTGGCTTTCGTGCCGTCCATGTTTGTCGGTAGGCCTGACCTCATGCGTTTTTACAATCCCGCGGGCTGGGGCCCGGAGGCCATTGCTTCGGGCTTCCCGCTGGCGGCCTGGATGATCGTGGTTGGCATCCTGATGATCCGGAAAGGCAGGCGCGCCGCGCTGCCAGCTTCCGCCACACCCAATTGAGCCGTGCAGAGTGCAGTGATATCTGGAGGCCACAAGACTCTCTCTGCGACCTTCGCGAGTCCTCAGCGTCCTCTGCGGTCAAAAGCTTTTCACCGCCAGGATCGCAAAGATAAAGCCGCAGAGATCGCGGAGGTCAGGCTCGAATCACCAAATCTCGTGGATCTCCAGGAGACCGAATGTCCGATGCGAATTTGAATCGCGTGAACCACTCCCCGGTCGCCGGCTCCCCCAGGTGGCTCTACACCGTCGGCCAAGGCGCCGTCTGGCTCGAACTGCTGATCTTCCGCCGATGGCTGGGCGGAGAGTTCCTGCTGTTTCGCTCGATCGGCCTCATCCCCGTCGGCCCCAAAGCCGCGCCCGTGAAGGCGATCGATTGGTTTACGTTCTTGCAGACTCATCCCATCCTCGGCTTCACCTTCCTCAACGGTTTTGACATGGTCAACTTCCTCCTTGCCGGAATCGTTGTGCTGGTTCTCTACGGCGTGCTGCAACGAACCGACCGCGCATTCATGGCCCTGGCCGTGGCACTCATGCTGGCGGCGATCGTGGTTTACATCGCCTCGAATCCCGCATTGCCCATGCTCACCCTCAGCAGCCACTATGCTGCCGCAGCCACCGATGCCCATCGGGCCGCGCTCGTCTCTACGGGAGAAGCTGTGCTAGCCGGCAAGAATGTCTTCTCGGTCGGCCAGAACGTGGCCTTCGTTTTCTTCCATGTTGCCGGACTGATCGTCTCGCTGGTCATGTTGCGCAGCGGTATTTCTAGCAAGCGCTGCGCTTACCTGGGAATGCTCTTCAACGGCTTCGGCCTGGGTTTTCCGCTGGCGGTCGTCCTCGCGCCCGGAAATATTTTTCTTCCCGGCGCCGCCTGGGTCATCGGCGTGATCTTCTGGGTCTTCTGGTACATCGGAATCGCTTTTACCCTGCGGCGGTCAAGTCGCGAGGGGACGGCGTTCGCCGCCCGTTCATGACCGCCGGCATCGCCAAGATCGTTGGCTGGCCCGCAAACGGCGCGCATAGCACAGCCAGCCTCGGCTCTGACGTCGCTACTAACGTGGAAGAGCGGCCCTTTAGGGCCGCGCTCAAACGCCACAAATGAAATGGCCTTTAGGCCTGCGGTCCACCGGGGCTAAAGCCCACATCTTCCGCAATCCCTGTCGCGGCGCTGAAGCGCCGCTCTTCCACGGCGATCTACAACGTCTCGGCGCCGGCGTTTCAATGTGATCCCAATCACATTTCGCGGTGATATAAGGCACCGTCATTTCGACTGCCCTTGCTCAGACTTGCATTAGTCACCGGCGGCTTGGGGATCGTCTTGTAAGGGGTTCGATCAAAAGCAGGCCGCGACGGCCAGGAGGTGTTCCATGACAGCCACTCTTTTCATCGTCCTCGTCGTCCTCGTGCTGGCTGTCGGCCTGTTCGTGTTTCGCGCCATCCCCGGCGTGCGCGCCTATTTCGGCTATCGCGGCAAGCGGCTGGTCACCTGCCCCGAAACTCACGCCCCCGCCGCGGTTGACGTTGCTGCCGGAGAAGCTGCCGTCGGCGCCTTCCTCACCGAACCTACGCTGCGTTTGAAAGAATGCTCGCGCTGGCCCGAGCGCGAGGGCTGCGGCCAGGAATGCCTGCAGCAGATCGAAGTTGATCCCGAGAACTGTCTGGTGTGGAACATCGTGGCGAAATGGTATGAGGACAAGAAATGCGTTTTCTGCCACAAGCCGATCGCGCCCCTTCGGCATCTCGATCACGCGCCGGCGCTGCTCGGGCCCGGTTTCAAGACGGTCGAGTGGAACCAGCTCCGGCCCGAACAGCTTCCCGACATTTTCTCGAGCCATCAGCCGGTCTGCTGGAATTGCCACATCGCGGAGAACTTCCGCCGCCTGCATCCGGAGCTGGTCGTGAACCGCGAACCTGAAGCGAAGCGGATTCGGTAAGAATTTAAGACTGGAATTTCCCCTTAAGCGTCATCCCGGAGGCCCGCGCTCTCACCAGCGGGCCGAGGATCTTGCGCGCAGCGTCCGGGAAGCCCCACGCGAGATCCCTCGCTCCGCCTGAAGAACGGCTGTGCTCGGGATGACGCACTGGGCTATTCCGACTGTTTCGCCGCCGCTGCAGCCGCCTTCTCAGCTTTGTGCTTGCTCATCTTGCGGTGAACGTCCGGCCAGAATTCCTTCACTACCAGCGTAAGCGTGTCGAGGGTAAGTTGCGTTCCCCACGTGCTGATCGTGTTGGGGAAGGTTCGGTCCGAGGCGATGAATTCGTGCGGATTGCTCGGCGTGCTGATGTACGTGCTCCGCGGATGGTAGGTATAGGTCGAGATGCAGGCCGCGGTGTAAGCGCCGAAGATTTCGGAGAAGTTAAACTGCGCTTTACCGGAATCGCTCCGCGTCACAAAAATCCGGCTGACGGAATACCCTGTGCGGCGGAGAAAACTGCCCTGTCCCGACTGGTAGTAACGCGGATCCTGGCGCAGCACGGACGGAAAGACCGCGCCCACCATGAAGTTTTCCACCATGCTGTCGCCCATCACTGTCCCATAGCGCTTGCCATAGGCTGCCCATCCCTGCCCGAAGGCCGGCTCGCTATTCTCTGCCTGGTCGATGGCCGCTATCACACCCCACCACGGAAACTCCACCCGGTCGAACGTGCCTAGTGCCACCACCTTGAATTTGTCCTTGGCGGTCAGCGGCGGCAGTTTGCCCTTGTCCGTCAGCGTCAGGAAATTAGGCAGGGTGTAGAACAAACGGTCGTTCGAGGTTCCCTCAACTTTACCCTGACCGCTCTGCGGCTTTTCGCTCCTTTTGATCGGGTCCCGGTCCTCAGGTTGCTGTTGTGGTTGAGGCTGAGCGGGAACCTGGGCGGGTTGCTGCTGGGTTGGCTGCTGCTCCGGAGGCGGGGTCTGCCCCGGCGCTGGAGGCGGGGTTTGCTGTTGGAAAGAGTCAGAATTCGCCGGCGTCTGTTGCGCAGCCGAAAGCAGGGAAAAGCCCGCCAGCACGAGGCAGGCCGTACATTTCACGGCGAACTTGATCAGCAAGCATTTCTCCTCACTGCGAATCGGAAAGACAATCGAAAAGCAGTCGTTGTCATTTTATCAATCCCACCCACAAAGCCGCGGATCCCTGCGTGACTTTTACATTCATTTACAAACCCGCACCGGAGAAGAAAGTGGCGTGCGGCGCGGGCGTCTCGCTCACGGATTTTGACCCATTGCGACTCACGGCACCGATTCCATGCTGTACTTGCGCGATATTTTGCGATGAACGTCAGGCCAGAATTCCTTGACCCACACCGTGAGTGTGTCATATCCGAGCTGCGTGGCCCACACGCTGGCCGTATTCTTTATGGTTCGATCCGAACGAATGAACAGATGCGGATCGCTCGCAGTCGAGATGTATCCGCCTTTGGGATGATAGCTGTAGGTCGAAATCGTGGACGACGCCGCGCTGCCAACGATCTCGGCAAAATTGAACTGCTCACGTCCGCTGTCGGTTCGCGTCAGGACCATCCGGCTGACGGCATAGTAACTGCGGTGGAAGAATCCGCCGTGGCCTTTCTGAAAGTAACGCGGATCCTCACGCAGCGCCGACGGCAGCACCGCGCCCACCATGAAGTTCTCAATGCATCCGTCGGAAAACGCCGCCGCAAAGCGCTTCCCGTAAGCCCCCCACCCCTGTCCAAACCCCGGCTCGCTGTTCTGCGCCTGGCTGCCCGCCGAAATCGCCCCGTACCAGGGGATCACGACCGGGTCGAACGCGCTGCGCGCCACCACCGCATACTTCTGCGGCGTGGTCAAGGGAGGAACGCTGCCGGCGTTTTCCAAAGTGAGAAAATTCGGCAGCGTATAGAACAGGCGGTCGTTGGAAGTTCCGGCGATTTTCCCCTGATTGATGGTCTTGCCGGAATTCTTGTCATCCGGCTTGTCCTGGTGCGAGGCCGTAGCAGGCGCCTTCGCCGCGTTCTGCGGTTGTGACTGTGCAGTCGCGTCCGGCTCGGCTTGCTGGGAAACCACTGACGGCGGCAGCGTGCTGGCCAGCACCAGGCAGGCTGCAAAGTTCATGACGAACTTGGCGGGCAAGCATTTTCCCCCGGTTGAAATCGTGCCTGGCAGGCGGCGCAATCCGCGACCATACTGCCCAGCCCATTGGATGCTTGCCCAACGCTAAGAGTTCCGAGAGTGGGGAAGACCGGCACGAACATTTCTTTGCAATGGAATGCGCTTCAGAAATGCAGTCCCAGTTCAGCCGTCAGCGACCGCGGCGACACATAATGCGTGCCGCTGAACGTGGAAAGGAAGTTATAGAGCACGAAGTTGTTGGTCAGGTTGATGGCGGTCAACTGCAAGCTTACCTTGTAGCGGTCGTTATGGAAGTGCAGCAGGTCGTCTTTTCCGATGGAGGCGTCAAAAAGATTGCGCGGGGCGACCCGCGGCGGATTGTGATCGTCATTTTCCGTGCCAGGCGCCGGGATTCGTAGCAGCGACGAGCCAAACTGGGCAGCCAGGCACGTCGCCGGCAGCGCCACCGTCGGCGTCGCCCGTACGCTCCCGCAGTAGAAGCCGGCTTCAAATTCTTCATCCGCCGTCAGCGGAGCGCCGTTGCCGATCATGTTCACTGCCGGCTCGCCGGCGAGCGTGGTTGATGCCGGGCAATCATTTCCAAAGTTCATGCCGTAGCATGGCGCGGCGCCCGCGACCTGTCCGCTGTCATAACGCCAGCTGAACCCGAACCATGGCCCGCGTTTCCCCAGCTGATACTGCAAATGGGAGGACTGGTTGAATTTTTCGTCATGGTCAATGCGGAAGGGAAGTCCGTTCTGCCCGACCGTCACTCCTAAACCGCCGGCCTGCGGCGGGAAGAAACGCGCGGCCACACTCGAAAACACGACCGATGCGCTCAGCCCGTGCAGATTCGGCATCCGCACGCTGGCGGCGAGTCCGGGAATCTTCGAGTTGTGCCATTCGATAGGAAATGTAATCGGAGTGTTGCCGAGCACGCTGAAATCGTATCCGTTGTGCGTGTATTTCCAGATGTACTCGCCGTCGAACACCATGTAGCGGCCCATCGCCTGTTGCAGCCCGGCGTGAAATTCATTGCGGAATCCCGGACTCAGCGCCGCTTGTTTGCAAGGTACCAGCGCCGCAATCACCGCATAATCACAGCCATTGTTGGAAAGAACCAGGTTTTCATTGAACGGTGTCTCCAGCGTGCGCGCATAAGAAATCCGCAGCACGGTGCTGCTCGGCTTGACGTTGTACGCAATTCCCAGCCGCGGTTCGATCTGCCGCGCCGTGCTCAACCCGTTGTACAAATCTCCGCGCAAACCCAGGCTGAAGTTCCAGCTTCCCTTCGAGATCGTGTCCTGGCCATAGAACGCGATTTCCTTCACGTCAGTGTGCCCGGTGAAACCGTAGAGTCCGCCGCCGCGAGTCAGATCATACGGAAGCAGCGTCGTGCACGGCGCGTCAATCGCCTGCATGGTCGTCGTGTTGTAGCAAGGCAGATCGTTCCCATCCACCAGCGACGGAATCAGCGTCGGATCCACAATCCCCAGCATGTCACTCTCATCGAGGAACGTGTGCTGGTAGTTCACTCCGATCTTCATGTTGTTTACGCCGTGCGCGTAAGAAAAATCCGAACGCACGCCCGCGTTGGTCAGCGTGCGGTGCTGGCCGATGGTTTCGCGCTGCAGGTTCGCCGGGCCGAGATCGGCAAACGGATCGTCGCTCGGATAGTAATGAAAGTCGTCCTTCCTCACGAACGCGCCAACGGTGCAAACCTTGGTCGGACTGAGCAGCCGAGTCCATGCTGGAGCGATGTTGTACGTTTTGATCTGCGAGCGCTGATCCATTGCCGGCACCGGGTTGCCGAAGGGGTCGAGAACTCCGATATTCAGATTGTCGTAAGTCTGCGGCGTCTGGAACCACGACCGCGACCATGCCAGATCAAGATGAATCGTGTTCCCGCTGGCGATCTGATAATCCACACGGTCGAAAAAGTTCTCGACGTTCCCTTTGTCGTGCATGACGGCGAACTCCGGAGCATCGAGAAAACGGCCGCCGTCGGTTCCATCGATCGCAACAAAGTTGCCCCAGTTCTGGCCGCCATACGCCAGATCGAACGAAGTGTTCTCCGTGCCAAACGAACCGTACGACGCTGTCAACGACCCGGTCGGCGTGGTCACGCCCTGACCCGAGCGCGTGCTGACCTTCACCACCAGGCTGGTTTTGCCGCCGAACTCCGCCGGCGGCGCGCCCGCAATCACTTCCATTGCCTGAATCGAACTCGACGGAATCTGGTTGGAAAACGTCTTGCTGCTCTGGTCGGAGTTCGACTGATCGTCCACCGCAATCGTGTTCTCGGCGTGGTCGCCTAACCCGTGCATCATGTTGTTGGAGTCCGCGGAAACTCCCGGAGTCAGCGCGGTCACCGCCTCAACCACGCCCGACGTTTCCACGGGCATCGGCAAGTGATCGAGCTGGCTCCTGTCCACATCCGAGTGGTCGGTCGACTCGGTCTCCACCAAGTCGCCAGCCTCTTCGCGCACCGTGACCTTCGTTCCCTCCACTGTCGCCTGCAGCGTGACATTTACCGCGACGGGAACCAGCGAGCGCAGCTCCACATCCTGCGCATAGGGCGCGAAACCCTTGGCCGTGACCGTCAGGTGGTAGGGATTGAACGGGACGTTGGGAAAACTGAAACCGCCCGTGGTGCTGGTCTGCGCGCTACGATCCAGGCCGCTGACGGGATTATGAATCTTGACCGTCGCACCCACGACTACCGCGCCGGTTGCGTCGAGCACGGTTCCGTATAATGAGGTTGAATTTCCCACGGATTGGCCGAGGCCGCTCGCAGTCAACGACAGCAGAATACCCACCCGGCCTACCAGCCTTACCCATGTTGCAGGCATGTGGGAGAAGTGTGATTGTAGTGACAAGTCTTTCTTATTCTATCAATCCTGGCGCCTCACTCCGGCACCGGAGGTAATGGTGTTCACAACCGTTAGATGCGCAAAGTCCGCAAAAAGAAAGCGGCCTCGCGAAGAGGCCGCTGCTGTCCGCCTTTGCAACGGAATCTAGAAGTGAAATCCTAACTCCGCCGTCACTGAGCGCGGCGTCACGTAATGCGTCCCGCTGAACGTCGACAGGAAATTATACAGCGCGTATTTGTTTGTGATGTTGATCGCCGTCAGCTGCAGGCTCACTTTGTATTTGTCTCCGTGAAACAAGTTGTCGTGCCCCACAGCGATGTCAAACAGATGACGCGGTGCAATCCGTGGAGGGCTGTGGTCGTCGTTCTCTGTGCCAGGCGCGGGGACCTGGGTCAGCGTGGACCCATACTGCGACGCTGGACAGAGGTTCGTTCCCATGCCCGAACTGATGGGGGTGGTTGGCGTAGCGCGCACCGAACCGCAAAACAGGCCGGCCTCGAACTGCTGGTCCGGACTGATGATCGACGTGTCTACAACAGTGTCGCTGCCTAATGGGCCGTTGGCGCAATTCCCCCCGGCGCAAGGCAGGCTGCCAGCCACCAGTCCGCTGTCGTAGCGCCAGTTGAATCCCAGCCATGGGCCAGTCTTCCACAGCTGATATTGCAAGTGCGTGGTGAGGTTGAATTTCTCATCGTGATCGATGCGGAACGGAACCGAGCCTGACGCGAATACCGCCGACGGCACGGCCCCCGCTCCTCCGATTTGCGGCGTGAAGAATCGCGCTGCCACGCTGGAGAAGACTGCCAGCGCCGAGAATCTGTGGATTTCGGGAACGCTCACGCGCCCGGCATATCCGGGAATCTTCGACCGTTCCCATTCCACCGGAAACGTGATGGGGGTGTTCCCCAGAACGCTGAAGTCGTACCCGTTGTGCGTGTACTTCCAGATGTACTCACCGGAAAATACCGCGTAGCGACCCAAGGCCTGCTGGATTCCGGCATGAAACTCGTTGCGCCAGCCGGGCGCCAGCGGCGTGGGCTGAGCTGCTTCAAAACATCCCAGCAGCGGGTTCAGCACGGCATTGTTGCAGCCGACGCTGGAGAGCACCAGGTTCTCATTAAATGGCGTCTCCAGCACGCGTGCATAGGAAACGCGCAGCACTGTATTGGTGGGCTTGATGTTGTAGGCCACGCCCAAGCGAGGTTCCGCTTCGCGGTGTGTTGCCAGGCCGTTATAGAAGTCGCCCCTCAGCCCGAGGTTCAATGACCAGTTGCCCACGGTAATGTTGTCCCGGACGTAGAGTGCGAGTTCCTTTACGTCCGTGTGTCCGTTGAAGTCGTAGAGACTGCCCCCGCCGGGCTGCGTCAGGTCGTAGGGGAACAGAGTTGTGCACGGCGAATCGATGGCCTGGCGGGTCACGGTGTTGTAGCAGGGGTTTCCGTTCGCATCCACCAGTGAGGGAAGAAACGTTGGGTCGACAATTCCGAGCTTGTCGTTCTCGTTCAGAAACGTCTGCTGATAAACCGCTCCCGCCTTCAGGTTGTGGATCCCCTTGACATAGGAAAGATCGGATCGCAACCCGGCGTTCGTGAGCGTCCGGTCTTGACCCACCGTTTCCCGCTGCAGATTGATCGGCCCCAGGTCGGCGAATGGATTGGCGCTGGGGTAATAGTTGAACTGATCGCGGCGCACGAAAGCGCCCAGCGTAAACACAGAGGTGGAACTGATCAGTCGCGTCCATGTCGGCGCGACGTTGAAGGTCTGAATCTGCGAGCGCTGGTCGGCTGGTCCCACGACGTCTCCACGCGGATCGAGGCCGCCGTTGTTGACCACGACTCCGTTCCATGGCGTCGCGTTCTGCGAATCATAGGTATTCGGCGTCTGGAACCAGGAGCGCGTGTACCCGAGATTCAAGTGAATGGAGTCGGCGGTCGACAGTTGATAGTCCACGCGGTCAAACAGGTTCTCCTCATTCCCCTTGTCGTGCATCACCACGAATTCCGGCGGGTCCAGAAACCGGCCGCTGTTCAGACCGCTGGCGGAAATGAAGTTGCCCCAGTTCTTGCCCCCATACGCAAGATTGAAGTCAAGGTTCGACGTTCCGAACGAGCCATACGAAGTCGCAACACTGCCATGCGGTGTCGTGGCGCCCTGGCCCGACTGGGTAGTCACGTTGATCACAATGCTCGTCTTGTCGCCGTACTCGGCCGGAGGCGCGCCCGAAATCACTTCCATCGACTGGATCGCGTCCAGCGGAATCTGGTTGGAGAATACCTTGCTCTGCTGGTCGGTAATCGGCTGGCCGTCCACTGAAAACGAATTTTCCGCGTGATCGCCCAGGCCGTGGAACAAGCCGTTCGAATCCGCCGAGATCCCGGGAGTAGCCAGAGTCACCAGCGAACTCACCGACGATGACTGGCTCTCCAGAGGCAGTTTGTCGAACAGGTTTCGGTCCACGTCGGTGTGAAACGTCGGATCGTTCTCGATCAGGTCGCTGGGCCCGGCTTCCACCGTCACCGCCGTGACCGAGCCACCAACCTGCAGCTTGACCGAGACTGTGACCGGTACCGAGGAACGCGGCTCGACCTCCTGAACATAGATCGCAAATCCTGGCGCCGAGACCGTCAGATGGTAGGGATTGAAAGGAACGTTTGTAAACTCGAACCTCCCCGAACTGTCGGTGGTCACAATGCGATCGAATCCGCTGACCGGGTTGTGAATTTCGACCGCGGCTTTGGGAACCACGGCTCCCGTCGGGTCAACCACAGTGCCGTTGACAGACCCGAAATTTCCCACCGACTGCGCGCTGGCGAGAATGACCGTAAGCACGGCCGCGACCGCGGCCAACGCTGCAAAGCGTAACTGATAGAAAGCTGGCATAAACCCTCCAGAGTATGTGAAGAACGGAATAGGAATCAGCGGAATCTGAGAGTTGGAGAGATAGGCTCGAACTTCAGACCCGAATTTTCAGTTGCAGGTGATTCCTACAGGATTGGAGGGCCGCGGTTGCCGAGGTCGGAAAAATCGAGGCGGGCTTGGGCGACGACGGTTTCTTCTTGCGCCACGCCAATCGCCGAAAAAACGGGAGCGGTGTCAGTCGAAGCCGGAGCCGGGCTGGCCGTATGCGCCGCCAGGCAGATCGTGCAGGAAGTGGAGTCGGTCTGGCTGGCGTGGACGTGGGTGGACTCCGCCGCCACTGTCCATAACAACAGGGACAGGCAGACCAACGCCGGCCAGCGCATCCACGAACGCATGTATTTCCCCACGAGACTTAGACTGCCCTCAGCTTATAACGGTTATCCATGGTTTGCAACGTTCCTGACGCGTTACTATAGATGGTTCAAACGGACCCCTAGGTCAACAGCCCACCGGCCAATGGCCGGGCGGGGACGAAATCTTACACGTGAGGCAAAGCATGGCAGAACCAACTTATGAAGAACTCAAAGCCCGGCTGGCCCAACTGGAAAAGGAAGTCGAGACCAAGAAGCGCAGCGGCGATCTGGTCTTTAAGGTGGGAGAAAAAGGCGGAGTCAGCGTTTATGGCCTGGGCCGCTTCCCAGTCACGCTTTATTACGAGCAGTGGAACCGCCTGCTCGGCGCCGCTGAGGAAATCAAGAAGTTCCTGGACGAGAACAAGTCGAGACTGAAGCTGAAAGAATAGAGCCGCGACCGGTTAGTCGCCCGCCACGGTGCCTTTCTGGGCCCCTGCCGCATGCCGCAGAACGTACAGCGCCACTCCGCCGACAACAACCGCGCCGACCACAAGAAGCTGTCCCGGAAATGCCCGCCAGTCGCGCAACATGGCGAACAGCACCAGCGCACAAAAGGCAAACGGCGTCACGCACACATACGCCATCCCCAGCCAGCCGCCCGGAATGCGAAAGGCGCGGGTCGCGTGCGGCCGCCGGATGCGCTGCACAATCAGACTCAGGAACTCCAGTGTTAATGCCGCCGAGTACAGCAGGCACGAAATGACCGCCAGGCTCCCGAAAGAGAGCGCCGCGAACAGTGCTCCAATCGTGGAGAAGACCACAATCGCCAGCTTCGGCACCGCCGCCCCGGGCGACACCCGGGCGAAAACCTTCGGCAGCCAGCCGTCGCAGGCCATCACGTAAGGCAAGCGGGAAACGTAAAGCAATTGCGCGGTGAACAATCCCCACATCGAAACCATGCCCGCCGCTGCGATTACGCCTCCCAGCCAACTCCCGCCGACCAGTTGCGCGATGACCGGCCAGCCTGCGTCGGCGCTCCAGATTTCAGGCCGCGTCGTGACGGTGATCCCCGCCAGCACGGGCAGCAAGTAGCAAAGCACCGCGCAGCCCAGCGCGATCCCGATCGCACGCGGGTAGTTGCGCTGCGGCTGGTCTACTTCTCCGGCGTAGGTCGAAACCGAGTCCCAGTTCGAGTAGTTGAAAACTATGAAGGACAATCCCAGCAGCAGCACGCTCTTGTGATCGCTCGCCAGGTCGTGGCGGACAATCTCGATCGCCGTCGCCGGCGCGCCGAAGCGCTTGAGCCACACGATCAACAGAAGAGCGAAGGCGCCCAGCACGATCCCGGCGTTGATCTTCGCCGATCCGCCCACCTCTCGCGCTCCTCTCAGGTTGACGGCCGTTCCCGTCACGATGACGAGTAGCGCGATCAGCCATCGGATCAGCGGACCCATCACGGGATGCGCCGGGTCGGCCGACACCCCGATCGTCGGTATCAGGAACGCAAGGTAGGTGACAAACAGGACCGGAAACATCGCCAGCCACACCACGGCTGTCGCCATCGTCCAGCACGCCTGTTGTACCGCCCAGAACGGCCCGAAGGCTTCCCGTACCCAGACATAATAACCGCCCTCCTCCGGCATCATGGTCGCTAGTTCGGCCACCATCAGCGACGTCGGCAGGCTCCAAACCAACGGTGTAACCACAATGAATACCACCGCCCAACCCGGTCCTACGGCGCCGATGAGCGGCTCCAGAGCAAAAGCGCCGCCGCAGGTGGTGAAGAAGACCAGGCAGGCCAGGGCGAGCATCGAGAGCCGCCGCTCCGCCGGCAGATGAACCAGCGCGCTGTCCATTTCTCGATGTGCAGAATCGAACCAAAGCGACGGCGAGGTCACAGAACCACACTCCGAAAGTTGCAGAAGTCACTCCCCCACCTGCAACCAAAAATGGCCCACAGTATATCCGCTCCTGACCCGGCTTTCAGCCTCGGCCGGAAGATCGCTACCTGTGTAGGTGGTGACACCTCGAGCCGCTCGCGTTAACTTCTCGCCATTGTTTTCAACTCGCCCTGGGAATCTGAGAACAACACACAAGGAGAAGCAACATGAAATCTACGATTGCACGTACAGTATTCGCGGTTGTTTTTGCGGCCAGTCTGATCGTGAGCATGGCAGCGCCGGCTCATGCCTGGGACCATTCCTGCTCGACCGCCAACGCAGCAGGGAAGTGGTCGCTTACGGATCAAGGAACAGTGGTCGGCATCGGACCCAGGACTGCGGTAGGCGT
>Ga0187778_10001783_pt1 | contig 14812 bp, 13 predicted proteins | sample 1015_Q2_SP5_20_M_FD_132418 | JGI IMG/M metagenome (GOLD analysis project Ga0187778, IMG submission 132418) | Tropical peat soil microbial communities from peatlands in Department of Meta, Colombia - 1015_Q2_SP5_20_MG | ecosystem: Environmental > Terrestrial > Soil > Wetlands > Peat | place... | reverse complement strand
TTCGCTGCGCTCTATTCGGGCTACGAATTGCCACGTCGCTGAGTAGCCCGGGTAGAGCCGCCCGGCGGCGAAACCCGGGGCCCTCCCGTCAGATCCCGAGCAGCGAAAGATCCAGCCTTCCGTCCGCAACCGGCGCGCACCAGTAGTAGCCGCCGGTGACCGGCCGCGAGAACGTGAACAGAGCGTCGACGATGCCGTCGTCGTGCCCGACCATGCGGCGCAGCGCTCGCTCGAAGCGGTCGAGCGATTCCCCGTAGGCCACGAACTCAAGCCCCTGCTCGCGTCCCGTTGTCCACGCCATCGATCGTCGCAGCATGAACGCCGGCGGATCGAAGCTCTCCTGTGCCGTGTGCTTGACGTGCGCCGACGCGGGTGCGTCCTCGATCTCCTCGTTGTCCTCGATGCGCCGGCCGATGGTCGCGTCGCGCTGCCCTGCCGGAAACGAGCGAAAGCGCGCCAGATCGTGTACCCATTTCTGAACCGCAGCGAAGCTCGAATGCTTGACGCCCTCTCCGCTGCCGACCAGCGCGGCCTCGATCGCGGCCTCCCCCTTGGGATTTTCGGTGCCGTCCTCGTAGCCGGTCAGATCGCGTCCGCCCGAGTAAAGGAACGCATCGAGCACATCGTCGAGCGCGAACGCCGGCGCGAGCAGTGCCAGCGCTTTGTCGGCGCAATCGAAGATCGCGCTCGGATCGGCGCCGCCAAAGCGCAACCACAGCGCCTGCTGCGTCGACGGGACCGCACACCCCGCGCCGGAGAACGCCGGAAACGTGCGCAACCCGGGCACGGTCGCGCCCAGTGCGCGAACCAGCGGCTCACCCAGGCCGACCACGCCCCACGCCGGACTCCATGTATCTCGAAGCTTGCGCAGGCACGGGCGCGGATCCGTTTGCGGAGCCAGGCGCAGCGTGAGCGAGCGCGCGAACGCCGGCGGAGAAGCGAGGATGTGCGGCTGTGCAGCGAGTGTATCCATGGCGATCCGCGTCAAATGCCCCGCGCGAGCGTAACCGCGAGTCCCGCGGCGGCGCAAGCGCAAATCACCGGGATCAGTCCCGCCTTCCAGCGAAAGAGCGCGGCAAGGGCAGCCAGCCCGATCAGCGCCGATATCCAGTCGAAGGCTCCGCCCGAGCCCGCCGGCCACAGCACGTGCACGCCGAAGAACACGGCGAGGTTGACGATCACGCCGACCACGGCGGCGGTGATGCCGGTGAGCGGCGCCGTGAACCGCAGTTGTCCATGCGTCGATTCGACCAACGGCCCGCCGCCGGAGGCGCGGTGTCACTAGGCACGGAACGGTGCACGGTCAAAGCAAGAATCGTAGCCTGGATAGAGCGAGCGCTATGCGCGAGCGAAATCCGGGACAGTCCGGTGAAAGACGCCTCGCCCCGGGTTTCGCCCCGGCTCAACCCGGGCTACACGACCTCCACGGTCAAGCCGTCCAATTAGCGCGTGTACCGAGGCGAAGTCAAATCAGGCCTTCGAGCAACTGCACGTCGACCAGCTCGCCGGCGGCCACGTTGCCGGTTTCGCTAGCGAGCACGATGAAGCAGTTGGCCTGCGACATCGACGAGAGAATCCCCGATCCCTGATCGCCGGTGGTGCGCACGGTGAAGCCTCCGCTGCCATCCCTGGACAGGATGCCTCGCTGGAACTCGGTGCGGCCCGGCACTTTTCTCACCGGAGCGGAAAGGCGAACCTTGAATGTCGGCAGCGGCGCGACATCGTGCTCTCCCTGCAGGATCAGCAGCGCTTCGCGCACGAATTCGTAGAAGGTGACCATCACCGACACCGGATTGCCCGGAAGCCCGAAGAAGTGCGCGCCGCCGAGCTTGCCGTAGGCGAGCGGCCTGCCGGGCCGCATGGCGATCTTCCAGAACACGACTTCGCCCAGCTTGTCGAGGAGCTGCTTGACGTAGTCCGCTTCGCCGACGGAAACGCCTCCGGAAGTGATCACGACGTCGGCGCTCCGCGCCGCGGTGGCGAATGCGTGCTCGAGCTTCTCCGGCGCGTCCTCGACCACGCCCATGTCCACAATCTCGCAGCCCAGACGCGTGAGCATGCCGTGCAGGGTGTAGCGGTTGCTGTCATAGATTTCGCCGGGCTTGAGCGACGTGCCGATCGATCTGAGCTCGTCGCCGGTGGAGAAGAAAGCGATGCGCAAGCGGCGGTACACGCCGATCTCGCCTATGCCGAGCGACGCGATCATGCCCAGCTCGGCAGGATGGATCCGCTGCCCCGCGCGGAACACGACCTGCCCGGCCTTCAGGTCTTCGCCGGCGAAGCGGCGGTTCTGCCCGGCCTTGGCGACCGCGCCCTGCGCGATCTTCACGCGACCTGCTTGCTCGCTCGCTCGTTCCTGCATGACCACGGTGTCGGCACCCTGCGGCATCACGCCGCCGGTGAAGATACGCACGCATTCGCCGGCGCCGATCGTGCCCGCCCACGGCTTGCCGGCGAACGATTCGCCGACTCTCTTGAGCGTGGTCTCGCCGTTCGCCTCGAGATCGGCGAAGCGCACCGCGTAGCCGTCCATCGCCGAGTTGTCGTGCCCGGGCACCGCGATTGGCGACACCAGATCCTCGGCCAGCACGCGGCCGAGCGCGCTGCGCACATGCACGCGCTCGACGGCGGTCACCGGCGAGAGAAACCTGCGAATGAGCTCGCGCGCCTTCGCCACCGGCATCGAGTTCGGATCGTAATCGTCGGCGCAGGAGGCTTCGCGCAGTGTCTTGGGAGAGTTCATGCAGGCTGTAACCGGTTGCCGAGCTTCGATTTTAGTCCGAGCGCGGACTTTTCCATACCGTGCCAGGAAGCCATCGCTAGCGCGAGCGTCGCCGCGAACGCGAGGGCGAACAGCTTTAACGGATCGAGATCAGGCTTCAGACTCACCAGCGCCTGCTGGATGGGGAACGCGTACACGTACAACCCGTAGGAATAGTCGCCGATACGATTGAAAGCGGCGAAGCGCAGCATGGGATGCAGTGCGAAGGTGAGGAGCACGTACGCCAGCAGAACCAGCGAAAAAGGTCCGCGCAGCAGATCCCCTGGGTTGATCACGAGAAGCAGCAGTGCGGCCGCCGCAACCCACGGCGATAGCGAAATCGCCTCCCGGTTCACCCACGCGAGGGCCCCGATCGCAAAGGCCAGCGCGAGCAGGCGCACGTGCGGTGTTTTCGGAAAGAGCACCCACCAGTCGGGCAATACCGTGAAGATCATGAAGCCGGCGACGAACACGGTGTTGAACCACACTCGCCTGCGCAGCAGTGTGAGCATCCCGGCAATCGCGCAGGCGACGTACATCGAAAGCTCGACGGGAACCGACCACAGCGAGCCGTTGACCGCCCGAGGATAGGGATTGTCGAGGAACGCCCCAGGGAGGAAATACTGAATCCGCCAGCCGAGGCTGTTTCGCGTCGCGAAGCGAAGCGTCTCCGGGTCGGCTAGAAACTCTCTCCAGGGAAAGGTGCTCAGCGCTCCTGCAAGCACGACCGAAAACAACGTCGCAGCTACGAGCGCAGGATAGATGCGCAGCGCACGTGCCGCCGCGAACGCGCCCAGCGTTCTCCGCTCGACGAAACTCTTGCTGACCAGGAAGCCGCTGATGATGAAGAATACCGTCACGCCCAGGAGGCCGAGGTAGGTCGCGCCGCCGGACCATTTGAGCAGCAGTTCGTCGGCGGCGTGACCGGTGAGCGCGTAGCTGTGCGAGAAAATGACCGCGGTTGCGGCCAGGAACCTCAACAGGTTGAAGTTGTTGTTGCGCTCACGTGCCAGCTGCTCGATGCGCATGCGGTTTACGACTCGATGGCCTGCTTGAGCTCTTCCGCCGTGTTAATGTTGCGGAACGCCTCGGCTTCGTCGTCGAACGCGACCTCGGTCGCCTTGAGCGAAGCGTACCACGCATCGATCTTGCGCCCGCCCCCTTCGAGAAAACGCACGAGATGCGGTAGCAGCGAGCGCCTGACCAGAGCGAACACCGGGTGCGGCTGATCAAGAGTGCGCGCGACTGCCAGATCGGCATTGAGCGCCTTGAGATCCCTCTCCAGCCGCGCGACCAGGTCGAGGGGAAGGAAAGGCGAGTCGCAGGGCACAGTCGCGATCAGCGGATGCTCCGCGTGCATGAGCCCTGCGTGCAATCCCGCGAGCGGACCGGCGAAGCCTTCCAGGTGATCGCGGATCACGGGGTAGCCGAGCGCTTCGTACTCGGCGATGTTGCGATTGGCGTTGATCAGGATCTCGTCGACCTGCGGGACGAGGCGATCGATGACATGGCGCACCATCGGCTGGCCCTGCAACAGGACCAGCCCCTTGTCCACGTTGCCCATGCGCCGGCCCTGTCCGCCGGCGAGCACGAGGCCGGTGATTCCGCGCTTCTGAGTCGTCGGTCCCGGCTCGGGCGGCCAGGGAATCCAGGCGACGTGCTCCTCGTAGAAGGCGTGGCCTTCAGGCGCGCGGTCCACGTCGGAGCTAAACGCTGCGAGAACAATGTGGGTCTCGCCTGGCCAGTGCGCCGATTCGAAGAACAGCTTGGTGCCGCATGCGCGGCAGAACGTGCGCCGTGTGCCGGGCGACGATTCATAGGAAACGAGCTCCTCGGCGCCCGCGACGACCGCGACCTGCCCCGATTTGAACCCGATCCAGGTGACGAATCCAGCGCCATGCGAGCGACGGCAGCTGTCACAGTGGCAATGCACGCAGAAGCGCGAGGGAAAGCGGGCGGTGAAGCGCACGCGGCCGCAGTGGCACTGGCCGCGCGCTTCGTTGGTCTTGCCGGTGGTCATGTCTCAAGCGAGAAAGCGCTCGCCTCCGGTGAACAGAAGGTAGTGCTTCCCGGTCGCGCGGCCGATCATGGTCATGCCCACTTTCTGCGCGATGTCGTATCCCATCTGGGTGAGCCCGGAGCGCGACACCAGGAAGGGGATCCCCATCTGCGCCGCCTTGATCACCATCTCGGAGGTGAGCCGCCCCGTCGTGTAGAAGATCTTGTCTGCGCCTTCAACGCGGTCGAGCCACATCTGGCCGGCGATGGCGTCGACCGCATTGTGGCGGCCCACGTCCTCGACGAAATACAACGTCTCGCTCGAGCCATCGCCGTTGGTGGCGAGCGCGCAGCCGTGCACGGCGCCCGCCTGCTTGTAGATCGTCTCGTGCAGCCGCGCGCGGTCGAGCAGCGCATAGAGCGTGGCTCGCGTGAGCCTCGCGTCCGCCGGCAGCCGCACTTGGTCGATCTCTTCCATCAGGTCGCCGAAAACGGTTCCCTGGCCGCAACCGCTGGTCGTGGTGCGCTTGCCGAGCTTCGCTTCGAGATCGCGCAGCCCGTTTCGCGTCTGCACCGCCACCGCGCTGGCTTCCCAGTCGACCTGCACCGAGACGATTTCCTCGATCCGGTCGAGCAGGCGCTGGTTCCGGAGGTACCCGATCGCCAGCGCCTCGGGCGCCGCGCCCAGCGTCATCAGCGTGAGGATCTCGCGCTTGTCGACGTAGAGCGTCAGCGGATGTTCGCCGGCGATAGGCGTGTCGCGGGTCGTCCCCGTTTCGTCGACCGCCTTGACGCCGAAAGTGGCCGGGCGCGCGGCGTCGGTAAGCACGGGCCGATAGGGCGTGTTGGGGGCGTTCAATCCGATATACGCGCCGAAGGCGCTCAGGAAATTACCCTCTCCCAGCGAGAGAGGGGTGAGGGAATGCGCGCACAGATCCCGAGCCGACCCGCACCTCAGCCGCCGATATAGCTCATCTCGATCTTCGGCAGCGCGACCGTGTTCTCCGAGCGAATCTCCGAATAGCGGTCGGCGCGCTGTAGCCAGATCGCGGCGATGTAGCTGCCGATCTCCGCGTCGCTCCTGCCCCCGCGCAGCATCGCGCGCAGATCGTAGCCGGTCGTCGCGAACAGGCAGGTATAGAGCTTGCCGTCGGTGGCAAGTCGTGCCCGAGTGCAATCGCGGCAGAAGGCCTGCGTGACCGACGAGATGACGCCGATCTCTCCGCTGCCGTCGACATAACGCCAGCGCTCGGCGACTTCTCCGGGGTAATTCGCATCGATCGGCTCGATGGGGAACTCGCGGCCGATGGTGCGGATCACCTCCGCCGACGGAACGACGTCGTCCATGCGCCAGCCGTTGGTGTGACCGACGTCCATGTATTCGATGAAGCGCAGGATGTGCCCGCTGCCCTTGAAGCGCCGCGCCATGGGCAGGATCTCGTGCTCGTTGACGTCTCGCTTGACCACCATGTTCACCTTCACCGGGGCGAGGCCCGCGCGAGCGGCAGCATCGATGCCGGTGAGAACCCTCGCCACAGGAAAGTCGACGTCGTTCATCGCCCGGAATGTGGTGTCGTCGAGCGAATCGAGGCTCACCGTGATTCTCTTCAACCCCGCTGCCTTGAGCTCACCGGCCTTCGCGGCCAGCGCCGAGCCGTTGGTCGTCAGCGTGAGATCGAGGCCGTCGATGCCGGCGAGCATCGCCACGAGGCGCTCCAGGTTCCTGCGAAGGAGCGGCTCGCCGCCGGTGAGGCGGATCTTTTCTACGCCGTGGGCCTTGAAGATGCGCGCGAGGCGTGTGATCTCCTCGAAGCTCAGCAGGTCCGCGTGCGGCAGGAACGGATAGTCGCGCCCGAAGACGTCCTTGGGCATGCAGTAGATGCAGCGGAAATTGCAGCGGTCGGTTACCGAAACGCGCAGGTCGCGCAGCATGCGCCCGCGCGTATCGGCGAGCAGGCCGGTTGGCTCGACGTGGGGCGCCGCCATCGGAGGGGGCGTCGGCCTGCGCGCGTCGGCCAGCGGGATGACCTTGGGCATGGGGAATAGGAAACCCGAGTGGGAGTAGTGATGTTAGCAGACGCCTCGCAGGCCCAGTAGTATGATCGGCCGCACATGGTTATCTGCTTGCCCCCACCCTCGCCCCTCTCCCGCAAGAGCGCCCTCACCCCTATCCCCTCTCCCGCGAACGCGGGCGAGGGGAACTTCGAGCGCGCCTTCGGCGCGGGATCTGGATGGAGCGGAGATTTGCGGCGCAGATCGGCCCTCACCCATCTGCGCGAAGTTTGGTAATGGCCATGCCGCCCTTGCGGTTTCCCGTCGCCGTCACGATCGAGCGCGCGCCGCTCACCAATCGCTGGGTGAGTGAGCAGTGGCGGATTGCCACGGTCGAGCCCGCCGACGATCACGGTCAAACCGCGTGCGAGCGCCTGGCGGATGACGGCAATGTTGCGCGCTGGCGCTGTCGCGGACTCGCCATCGAGCTCACGCGCAGCGAAGCCGAGGGCTACTACCTCAACATCAGCTCCCCGGAGCCCAAGGCGTTCGTGATGTGCCGCATGGAGGAGGGCGGTTCTGGCGCCGATCCCGAGCTCAAGCTGCGAGCGCACCTCGTGACGGTAAGCTACAACGAGGCAGGCAGATTCCTCGATGGCGGCGAGCAAGTCGACGCCGTTGCATTGCACCCCGCGATTCTGGCATGGATGCAGCCTTTCGTCGCCGAGCACTATCGCCCCGAGCCGCGGCGCAAGGTGCGTCGCAACGAGCTCTACGAACGCGACGGCGACGTGGTGCCTCGAGCCAAGCCGGATCGATGACGCGCGATTCCGACGCGAGCAAGGCGACCGAGCGCTTCTCGCTGCGGCGCTGGGCGCAGCGCAAGCTCGATGCGGCGCGCGCCGAGTCGCTACCGAATGCGCCGGCAGCGCCAGCGGTCCCGGCCGCCGGGGTGCCGGCATTGCCCCGGGCCGCAGAGGAGCCCGCACTGCCGCCGATCGAATCGCTCACCATCGACTCGGACTTCACGCTCTTCATGCAGCCGAACGTCGACGCAGCGGTGCGGCGCGCCGCGCTCAAGCAGCTCTTCCGCGATCCGCGCTTCAACGTGATGGACGGCCTCGACACCTATATCGACGACTACACCAAGGCCGATCCGATTCCCGACAGCATGCTGAAGCAGCTCGCGCACGCCCGCGCCATCTTCGATCCCCCGCCCACGATGCTTACTCCGGAGGGACACCTGGTCGACGCACCGGTCGCGGCGTCCGCTGCCGCGGCGCACGACGGAGCGTCACCTGCTGCCGAGGCGCCCGCGTTGCCGGAGCCGGACGCAGCCCTACCGAGCAAGCCGCCTGAGGATTCAACCCAAGGCTCATGAGCGTTCGCGACAAGACGCTGCACCTGTGCAACTGCAATCGCACCATGCCGCTCGACGAGCGGGCCCTCGCGCGCGCGCTCGAGCTTGCCGGGCCGCTGCCGCTGCACAGTCAGCTTTGCCAGAAGGAGCTCGCTGCTTTTGCCGATCACGCCGCAGGCGACTTGATCGTGGCCTGCACCCAGGAGCAACGCTTGTTCGGCGACGTCGCCGAGGAGGCGGGGAAGACCCAGACGATCCGCTTCGTCAACATTCGCGAGACCGCGGGTTGGTCGGTTGAGGCGCGCGCGGCCACGCCGAAGATCGCGGCGCTGCTCGCGGCGGCTGCGCTGCCCGAGCCGGACCCGGTCCCGCGCGTTGCGTTCAAGTCCGAGGGGCAGCTATTGATCGCCGGTCCTGCCGACGCCGCGCTTGCCTGGGCGAGCCGGCTTTGCGAGCAACTCGCGGTCACCGTGCTCGTGACCGGGCGCGCCGCCGGAACGGAGTTGCCTCAGCAGCGCACCTATCCGATCTACAGCGGGCGCCTCGACCGCGTCTCGGGGTGGCTGGGCGCTTTCGAGGTCGCCTGGACGCAGGAAAATCCGATCGACATGGACCTCTGCACGCGCTGCAACGCGTGCATCAAGGTTTGCCCCGAGCAGGCGATCGACTGGAGCTATCAGATCGATCTCGACCGCTGCAAGGACCATCGACGATGCGTCTCGGCTTGCGGCGCGGTCGGAGCCATCGATTTCGACCGGCGCGACGCCGCGCGCGGCGAACGCTTCGACCTGGTGCTCGATCTGGGCCGCGAGGCGCACTTGCGCATGCACCAGCCGCCGCAGGGCTACTGGCGTCCCGGGCCCGATCCAGTCGCGCAGGCAGCCGCCATCGCCGAGATCGCGCTCGCGGTGGGCGAGTTCGAGAAGCCGAAATTCTTCAACTACAAGGCGTCCATCTGCGCCCACAGCCGTTCCAAACAACCCGGCTGCAACTTGTGCATCGACGTCTGCTCGACGGCGGCGATCGCGGCGGACGGCGACCACATCCGCGTCGAGCCGCACCTGTGCATGGGCTGCGGAGCCTGCGCGACGGTGTGCCCTTCAGGAGCGCTCAGCTACGGCTATCCGGCCGTGCCCGACCTGGGCGTGCGCATCCAAACCCTGCTCGCGACGTATCGCGCCGCAGGCGGCCGCGACGCCTGCCTGCTGTTCCATGACGCGGCCGGACGCGCGCTCATCGAGCGTCTGGGGCGGCGCGGCCGAGGGCTTCCCGCGCGGGTGATTCCCGTGGAGCTGCAGCACATGGCTTCTTGCGGCATCGATGTCTGGCTGGGGGCCCTCGCCTACGGGGCGAGCGAAGCGGTCGTGCTCGCTACCGGCGAAGAAGCGCCGCAGTATCCCGAGGCCGTCGCGCTTCAGATGCGCTTCGCCGAAACCATCGTCCAGGCACTCGGCTACCAGGGCGAGCACCTGCGCCTGGTTCGCGGAGCCGATAGCGCAGCGCTGGAGGCCGGAGTCTGGCCTCTGGCCCACGCGCTCGCGGTGCGCCTCCCGGCGACCTTCCGCTGGAGCACCGACAAGCGAACGACGCTCGCGCTGGCGATCGAGCACCTGCTCGCCCATGCCCCGACGCCCGTGACGGAAATCGCGCTGCCTCAGGGAGCCCCGTTCGGAACGATCAGCGTCGACCGCGACGCCTGCACCCTGTGCCTGGCCTGCGTCGGTTCCTGCCCCGAGGGCGCGATTCTCGACCATCCGCAATCGGAGCTCCCGCAGCTTCGCTTCATCGAGAGCCAGTGCGTGCAGTGCGGAATCTGCGCGGCGACCTGCCCGGAGCACGCCATAGCGCTTGAGCCGCGGCTCGCGCTTTCTGCCGAAGCGAAGCGGCCGCGCGTGCTGAACGAGGGCAGCATCTTCCTTTGCATCCGCTGCGGCAAGCCTCTGGGCACCGAGAGAATGATCGGCAACATGCTCTCGAAGCTCTCCGGCCACTCGATGTTCGCTGCGCCCGGCGCGCTGGATCGCCTCAAGATGTGCGCCGACTGCCGCGTCCTCGACATGATGGACAAGGAGCTTCGTCCCACGGCCGACACTGGCGACATCCGCGCCAAGGCGCCGGGCGGGCAATGAGCCGCGCTCCGGCGGGATCCCCGGGAATGCAGGCCGCGCCCGTCGTGTTCACCCACGTTATCGCACCCGAGGACCAGGCGCGGGCCGATCTTTATGCGCTGCTGTCGAGGTTGTACAGCGCAGCTCCCGACGCGGCGCTGCTCGCGGCCATTGCTTCGGCCGACGACCTCGCCATCGACCAAAGGGAACGCGAAACCACTCTCGCCCGCGATTGGACGGCGCTCATCGCCGCCAGCTCGGTCATGGACCCGAATGCTGCCGACGACGAATACCAGGAGCTTTTCGTCGGCGTCGGGCAGAGCGAGATCAGCCTGCACGGGTCGGCCTACGTCAAAGCGTCCGGCGGCAATGCGCTGCTGGTGGATGTACGCGAGGCCCTCGACCAGCTCGGGCTGGCCCGCCAACCCGGCGCCAGCATGTTCGAGGATCACCTCGCAGCGGTCTGCGAAACCATGCGCCTGCTCATCACCGGAAGCGGCCAGGCGCAACCGTGCGACGTGGGCAGGCAGCGCCAGTTTTTCGAAAACAATGTTGCCACTTGGGTTTTCGCGTGTTGCAGCGCAATAATCGCGAAACCCGTTGCCAATTACTACCGGCGGGTTGCACAATTCACGGAATCTTTCATGGCGCTCGAACGTGACGCGTTCGCCATTGAATAGTTGAGTCGACACGACCGTAAAGTCACGAGTTTTTTTGCGCGGAGGAGACTATGCGCTCGACGCAGCGTAACGATGGTCACAACCCGGTCACGCCGGGAAACAAATCTTTCCGCAATGCCAATCTGCAGCGCCGCGGTTTTCTGCTGACATTGGGCGTCGGCGGTGCCGGCGCGGCTGCTGTCGCAGCGCGCAAGATCTCGGGAAGCATGGTCGCACCTGGCGAAGCGCGCGAGCCCGACGCGGACGGCAGCGGTTACCAGATGACAGAGCACGTCCGGCGTTATTACGAGTCGGCGAAGCTATGACGTCGCAAGACCAGACGGTGAAAATGTGAGAAACCGTTTGGAAAAGCGTCACGAGCAGGCCCGAGCGCGCGCGCAGAGACCTGCTCCGCCCGCAGCGAAGCCTCGCAGCGAGCCCCGAGACAGTGCGCGGTGGTACGGCGGGGGGCGAGCGAGGATGCGCCAAGGCGATCGGGCCGCGCAGTAGCTCTAACAACGGTTTCGTAGGAGGAGGACGGATCATGCTGCTCACCAAAACGGCAAACGGCGCACAGGATCGCGCCCCCGCAGCTCGTCCACGTCTCCGCCGCCTCGCGGGAGCCAAACTCCTGACGATGGACCGGCGGACGTTTCTGAAGCGCTCGGGCCTCGTCGCAGGGACCGGGGCGTTCGCCAGCCAACTCCCGTTTGAGCTCATCGGCAGGGCCGGCGCCGCTGCGGAGAGCGCTGCCAAGGTCGAGACCAAGCGCACGGTGTGCACCCATTGCTCGGTGGGCTGCTCGATCGACGCCGTCGTCGAGAACGGCGTGTGGGTGCGCCAGGAGCCGGTGTTCGACTCGCCGCTGAACCTGGGCGCGCACTGCGCCAAGGGCGCGTCGGTGCGCGAGCACGGCATGCACGAGAACTCGCACCGGCTGAAGACGCCGATGAAGCTCGTCAATGGCAAGTGGCAGTCGATGACCTGGGATCAGGCGCTCGACGAGGTTTGCGGCAAGCTGCTTGCGATACGCAAGGAGTCGGGGCCCGACGCCGTGTTCTGGGTCGGCAGCTCCAAGCACAGCAACGAGCAGTCTTATCTGCTTCGCAAGTTCGTCTCGTTCTTCGGCACCAACAACTGCGATCACCAGGCGCGCATCTGCCACTCGACGACGGTCGCCGGCGTAGCCAACACATGGGGCTACGGAGCGATGACCAATTCCTACAACGACATGCAGAACACCAAGTGCGCGATGTACATCGGCTCCAACGCAGCCGAAGCGCATCCGGTGTCGATGCTGCATATGCTTCACGCCAAGGAAACCGGCGCGAGAATGGTCGTTGTCGATCCGCGCTTTACGCGCACCGCCGCGAAGGCCGACGAATACGTTCGGATACGGTCCGGCACCGACATCCCGTTCCTGTTCGGCATGCTCTACCACATCTTCAAGAACGGCTGGGAGGACCCGCAGTACATCCACGACCGCGTCTACGGCATGGACAAGGTCAAGGAAGAAGTGATGACCAAATGGACGCCGGACAAGGTTCAGGATGTGTGCGGCGTTCCCGAGGCGCAGGTCTACAAGGTTGCCGAGATGATGGCCAAGAACAGGCCGTCGACCATCGTCTGGTGCATGGGTCAGACGCAGCACACCATCGGCAACGCGATCGTGCGGGCCTCGTGCATCCTGCAGCTCGCGCTCGGCAACGTGGGCGTGTCGGGCGGCGGGACCAACATCTTCCGCGGCCACGACAACGTGCAGGGCGCGACCGACGTCGGTCCGAACCCCGATTCGCTCCCCGGCTACTACGGCGTCGCAGCCGGCGCCTGGAAACACTGGGCTGCGGTGTGGGGAGTGGACTACGAGTGGATCAAGAAGCAGTACGCCGAAGGCATGATGGAAAAGCCCGGCATGACCGTGTCGCGCTGGATCGACGGCGTGCTGGAGAAGAACGACCTGATCGATCAGGGCCCGAACCTTCGGGCGCAGGTCTACTGGGGCCATGCGCCCAACAGCCAGTCGCGCGGCAAGGAAATGGTCGAGGCGATGAAGAAACTCGACATGCTGGTCGTCATCGATCCCTATCCGTCGGCGACCGCGGCGATGGCGGCGATGGTGCGCAAAGACGGCGTGTACCTGCTGCCGGCGTGCACGCAGTTCGAGACCTCGGGCTCCTGCACGGCGTCCAACCGCTCGATCCAATGGCGCGAGCGGGTGATCAGCCCGATGTTCGACTCGCAGACCGATCAGGCGATCATGCTGGCGTTCGCCAAGAAATTCGGCTTCGACAAGGAATTGACCAAGAACTACAAGATCGTCAAGCCGGACGCCAACAAGATGGAGGAGCCCGAGCCGGAGTCGATACTGCGCGAGATCAACAAGGGGACCTGGACCATCGGCTACACGGGTCAGTCGCCGGAGCGCCTGAAGCTACACATGAAGAACCAGGCAACCTTCGACGTGAAGACACTGCGCGCCAAGGGTGGTCCCTGCGACGGCGACTATTACGGCCTGCCATGGCCGTGCTACGGCAATCCTGAGCTCAAGCACCCGGGCTCGCCCAACCTCTACAACACGTCGGTGCCGATGATGCAGGGCGGAGGCTGCTTCCGCGCCAACTTCGGGGTCGAGCGGGACGGCGTTAACCTCCTCGCCGAGGACGGCTCGTATCCCAAGGGCGGCGACCTCACCAGCGGCTATCCCGAGCTCGACCACGTGCTCATGAAGAAGCTCGGCTGGTGGGACGAGCTCACCGAGGACGAGAAGAAAGCGGCCGAGGGCAAGAACTGGAAGACCGATCTCTCAGGCGGAATGATCCGAGTGTTCATGAAGAACCACGGCAACCATCCGTTCGGCAATGCCAAGGCGCGCGCGATCGTGTGGAACTTCCCCGACGGTATTCCGCTGCACCGCGAGCCGCTGTATTCGCCGCGTCCGGACCTCGTCGCCAAGTACCCGACGCACGACGACAAGAAGGCGTTCTGGCGGTTGCCGACGCTGTACAAGTCCGTGCAGCAGAAGAACGTCGAGGACAAGGTTGCGGAGAAGTTCCCGATCGTTCTCACCAGCGGCCGCCTGGTCGAATACGAAGGCGGCGGCGAGGAGACGCGCTCCAACGCCTGGCTCGCCGAGCTGCAGCAGGAGAACTTCGTCGAGATCAACCCGAAGGATGCCAACGACCGCGGCATCCGGGACGGCGAATACGTGTGGGTCAAGTCTCCGACCGGTGCACAGATCAAGGTCAGAGCGCAGGTCACCGAGCGAGTCGGCCCGGGGACGGCGTTCGTTCCCTTCCACTTCTCCGGCTGGTGGATGGGCAAGGATCTGCTCGAGTACTACCCGGAGGGCGCGAACCCGATAGTCCGCGGCGAGGCGGTCAACACGGCCACGACCTACGGCTACGACAGCGTGACCATGATGCAGGAGACCAAGACGACGCTGTGCCAGGTCGCCAAGGCCTGATCGCGACGAGAGCCAAGGAGGAAAAACCATGGCCCGAATGAAATTTCTCTGCGACGCCGAGCGCTGCATCGAGTGCAACGGCTGCGTGACCGCCTGCAAGCAGGAAAACGACGTGCCCTGGGGCGTAAACCGGCGGCGCGTGGTCACCATCAACGACGGCGTGCCCGGAGAGCGTTCGATCTCGGTGGCGTGCATGCATTGCTCCGACGCGCCGTGCATGGCGGTGTGCCCCGTCGACTGCTTCTATCGGACCGAGGAAGGCGTCGTTCTGCACGACAAGGACATCTGCATCGGCTGTGGCTACTGCTTCTACGCTTGTCCTTTCGGGGCGCCGCAGTTCCTGCAGACGGGCGCCTTCGGCGTGCGCGGCAAGATGGACAAGTGCACGTTCTGCGCCGGCGGTCCCGAACCCGATAGGTCGGCCGCGGAATTCGCAAAGTACGGCCGCAACCGCTTGTCCGAGGGGAAGCT
>Ga0187778_10001782_pt1 | contig 14812 bp, 12 predicted proteins | sample 1015_Q2_SP5_20_M_FD_132418 | JGI IMG/M metagenome (GOLD analysis project Ga0187778, IMG submission 132418) | Tropical peat soil microbial communities from peatlands in Department of Meta, Colombia - 1015_Q2_SP5_20_MG | ecosystem: Environmental > Terrestrial > Soil > Wetlands > Peat | place... | reverse complement strand
CTAGCAGGTTGCGGAAAAACTCTGATTCTAGCAGCATGGCCTACGACGGGACGCCGAATAGGGATGGGCTCGACTATTGATGTAGGGCGAGATAAGCGATGTAAAAGAAGAGCGTAGCCCCCGCGATTCCGATCATCCCCGCGAGACGCAATCCCCAATCAGGCATCTTGTACGGATGCCAGCTACCCTGCTTCCAGCTGTCGGCAAAACGATCCAAATTTGCCCTAACGTAACTGGGCCGGAGAATCATGGTCAATCCGAATGCCAAGAACCCGGCACCCATAACGAGTGCTGCTGGCGCGTCATTTGGGCTTACGTTTGCCACGGGAGCAGAGTACCAGAAAACTCTCTTGTTTCCACAGCGCAACCTGCTAAGAAGAACTCATGCGTGGAAAAGATGAGCAACAGCTGGAAGTTTTCAGTTACATCAGCCCTGAGCAACGAGTTCCGGAAGATCATCCGCTGCGACCGCTACGTGCAATGACCGACCATGCGCTGCAACGGCTGCAGCCGCGCTTCAATAAGTTGTATGCGAAAACCGGACGGCCCTCGATTGCCCCAGAGAAGTTGTTGCGAGCGCTTTTGCTGCAAGCGCTCTTCTCGGTGCGTAGCGAAAGGATGCTCATGGAGCAGCTCGACTATAACCTCCTGTTCCGTTGGTTTGTCGGGCTGAACATGGATGACGCCATCTGGGATGTCACCGTGTTCACCAAGAACCGCGAGCGTCTGCTGGAAGGGGAGATCGCGGAAGCCTTTTTCCAAGCCGTGCTCAAGCAGGCACGCGAGCGGAATCTGCTCTCAGATGAGCACTTCACAGTGGATGGGACACTTTTGGAGGCTTGGGCTAGCCTGAAGAGTTTTCGGCGGAAGGATGGCAAAGCATCGGTTTCCGCCGGATGATCCAGGCAATGCAACAGTGGACTTCCATGGCGAGAAGCGGTCAAACCAGACGCACGAGTCGAAGACAGACCCAGACGCGAAGTTGGCACGCAAAGGCAAGGGCAAAGAAGCAAAGTTGAGTTATAACGGGAACCTTCTGATCGAGAACCGCAACGGTCTGATTGTGAATACCGAGGTATTCCAGGCCAACGGGACAGCCGAGCGAGATGCCGCGCTGGTGATGCTTGAACAAATTCCGGGAACGAAACGGGTGACGGTGGGAAGCGACAAAGCATATGATACAGCCGATTTCGTGGCCGAATGTCGACACTTAAAAGTCACGCCGCACGTTGCCCAGAACTTGGAGCGCGCCGGTGGAAGCACAGTTGATGGCCGCACGACCCAGCACGCCGGATATGCCATCAGTCAGAAGAAGAGGAAGCGCATTGAAGAGTGTTTCGGGTGGCTCAAAACCATCGCGCTGTTGCGGAAGGTCCGGCACCGTGGAATCTTCAGGGTAGGGTGGATCTTCACGTTTGCAGCAGCTGCCTACAACTTGGTGCGCATGCGAAATCTGACGATTCAAGCGACCTAAGGCGAGCCAGGCTGCTGTGCGCTGGTCGAAAGGAAATCTCCGGTTGCCAGCGGGTGCGGCCAGCTTCTTGAATCAATAAATCGCACTACCTGGAGTGAACTAACTGATGCTGCTCGTTTTTCCGCAACCTGCTAGATCATCATTTGTTGTGATGCTCGACCCAAGCGTGGGTGCCCAATCAGAACTAGCAAGCTCCCGCACGCAATCCAGCAATTTGAAATACCTGCACGCGTTTGTTGTTTGAATCCACAAGGTAAAGGCAATGCCCTGAATCTACCCAGGCACCCGATAATCTGTTGAACTGTCCTGTGCCTGTCCCGGTCTCTCCGAAGATGTAACCCGGCTGAGCATCTCGGGGAAAGACCTGGAAGTTGTTGAGCTCTGGATCGGTTAAGTAAATATTCCCTGCGCCATCCACAGCAAGTCCGGCTCCATGACCAACATTTGCGTGGATCTCTCTTTGAAAATGTCCTTGCTGATTTAAAATTTGGAGCCGGGAATTGCCTGAATCCAGAACTAGAATTTCACCCGAGTTAGCGACGACCTGAGTGTGATGGTTAAAATTCCCCGGTCCAGTTCCGCCGCCACGGTTACCAAGACTGGCAATCACATGACCTTTCTTATCAAGAACGATAACCATGTGGCGAGGTGTGTCACAGACGTAAATATGCCCTGTGACAGGATTGACTGCGATGCCTCGAGGACCGTCGAAGTAAGACTCTTCTCCACGAGGCTTTTTTAAGTAGTGGATGAACTTGCCCTTGGAGTCGTACATGAAGACTTCGTGTAAGACGGCGTCGCTTACATAGATATTGCCCTCTCGATCGCTGGCGATGCCTAACGGGGCGCGGAGGTGATTGCCGGTGCCAAGAAGCCAGTATTTGTGGTTGCCGAAGTCGAAAACGTGCACTACTCCTGCAGTGATATCCGTAACAAAAATGCGGTGGTTCGAATCAGTTGTAATAGCATACGGCTGCTGCAACATGCTGGGGGGCTGCGCCGAGGGGTCCTTGGGGCCGGCGATGATATCGATCGTTTTGTTCAGGATGGGATGTGAAATTCCTTTAACATCCTCGGCCGACGAAAACTCGCGAATGAAAGTTAAGCGGCCCTCCTTCTCAGTGCCAGCTGGTGCGGGGTTTCGGGCAGCAGGTGGAGCAGTGGGACCCAGCAATATTGCGATCAGGTAGATGAGAATCGACATCCTATCCATGATAAATGTCCTCTTTGTGATGCTTCAAAGTATGGGAAATGGGCTAACCGGCTGGGGGGGCAGATAGTGCGCGTGCTGGACGCCACGTGACTTCATAAACAGTCGGCGAGATGGAGCAAACCGCAGGCTTGCGCACGTCCTACCACTGGCTTTCCCCAACATCCTGTGGCGAAGCACTCTGCAACCCGTCCGCCGGGAGAGAGAGGATTTCTTGCAGTGCGAGACTGCCGCTGTCCGTAATGACTCTAATTCAAGCGACGATAGCAGATCATCAGGTCACTCACGAGCGGATCCACTGACATCGTAGTTGTTGTCTGCAGCACATCACTAAGACGGGACGGGACTGTTTCTGGCAACCTGTCATTAGAGAGCAAGTACCCACCAGGTTTCAACATCAGCGAGATATTTCTGCGGGCAAGGCTCTGCTCAAAGGCGCCGTAATAAAGAAAAATATTGGTACCGATCACTATGTCGAAATCGGAGTCGGGTTCAAGATCGAGTTGCTGATATACGACGTTCAGGTCCACAGGGCTAATTTTCTGGACAATTTCTGGCCGGATCTTTACGGCTCGAGTCTTGGTTGCGCTGGCTAGCGGAGGCACGGTAATCGGTGTGACTGGTTCCCCAATTTCGCTGCCGAGCGTCTGCCAATATGCGATGAATTTGGCGCGGTACTCGTCGCTCAATGGCCGCTCTGTATTCCAGGGTAGTTGTACCACATAGTCGTCACCGTGCGCCGCCTTCGCCCGCCAGCGCTCAATGTGCAAATTCACATCCGGGCTGATATCAAGCGTATGGACCTCAACACTAGCCGGATTTGCGAGACCAAGCCTAAGAAGCGAATCCAACACGGCAAAGGGCTGAATTGTTTGCGGCGGATAGAAATCGCTCCCCGCCTCTTTGTTTGCAAAGTCCAGTCCCGGCCCGATAACTGCGACCCGCCGAACACTGCCGGGCTTGAGTAATCCTTTCTCCATCATGCTTCGCAAGGTGACCTCAATCTGGTAGTCAGGCCACAGGTTCGTATCGAGAGAGATGCCGCGATCTTGAAACAGTTGGAATCTTTTCTCATCCTTTGGTTGAGAGCGATATTTCAGAAAATCATCCCTCATCCGAGCTAGATTTGCGAGGAGGTACTTTTTGAGGCGAGCCCGTTCTTGCGCAGTCTTCAACGAGAATCCTTTCTTTTCGACAAATGCGCGCATGTCTGCCACGCCTTCGGAAGGATTCGGCGCGTTAAACGCTCGGATCAGGTCGTCGGCCCTTCTGTTCGCAAATGCGTTTACAAGTGAACTCTCACGATAATGAACAAGGTATTCGTCATCAATTCGGTATTCCTTGGTAAAGGTAACGCCGAAACGCAGCAGATTCGTAAGCGTGTCTTCCGTTCCGCGGTCCAACCGGTTGCGAATTTCGCGATCTCGATTTTGTATCCACACCGACCAGTTCGCCTCATCCAGAGCTCCAACTGATCTCAGATCGTCTGGTAACAGGTCGTGCATACCGGCCAGGACATCGTGCGCCGCTTCCAGTGACATAAACTCTACTCTTGCTCCGGACTGCGCGGCACACGTCCAGCAAAACGCGAGAACCAAAATTACTGATAACCAATTTCTATTTCTGATCATGTTTACACCAGAATGTCGTTGAAGACGCGAAAACATCGACCAGGGCTAACCTTGAAGATTAGAGAAGAGTCTCTGGCAGCCCCGTGTGCTCAGTCACGGGCTGATGTGACTTACATCACATCGACTGCGACATCGCTGCGGTTACATGGAGTAGTGGTATGTGGTCACGTGAGTTTCCCCATCGCTCCGATTACCGTTAAAGGCCAAGGCAATGACTGAAAGAACCTCAACGTGGACGGCTCCGCAGGTATACGTCAGCGCGGCAATTTGCCTTGTATTAGGAGTAACGCTGGGGTATCTGTTTCGCGGATCAGGATCGCCTCATCCCGCAGTGTCAGTGACAGCAATCCCGAGTGGGCGCGATGCGGGCCCTCACATGCCAACACTCGATCAGATGAAACAAATGGCCGATAAACAGGCCGAACCCCTGCTGGTTAAGCTGAAAGCCGACCCCAAGAATGGCGCTCTCCTAGCCCGGGTCGGTAGAATCTACGAATCGACACACCAGTTCAAGGAGGCGGCAGATTATTACCAGCGATCCCTAATTGTCGATCCGAAGAACGTGATCGTGCGCAACGAAACAGCGTCCTGCCTATATTACACAGGCGATGTCGATGGGGCGCTGAAGCAACTAAACCTATCTTTGAAAGATGATCCCAAGAATCCCAATGCTCTGTTTAATCTCGGCATTATCAAGTGGCAAGCGAAACAGGATAGCCAGGGCGCGGTGGCCGCGTGGAAGCAACTACTCAAGCTGAACCCTACTCTCGAGGATGCAAAAAAAAAACAGGTTCAGAAACTAATCGCCGATGTCAGCCAGAACGGTGCGGCTGCGGAATCCAACCAACTTAAGGAGTAAGGAAATGTCTCAGAGTAAGAACGGGCGTAGCGCATCAACTTGGACAAACAGCCAAGCCTACAGCTTGATTGTCATTTGTCTTTTGGTCGGCATTGCAGCAGGCTGGTTCTTGCGCGGTTCACAATCTCCAGTTGCTTCGCCTGGAGTTCAAGCGGCAACGAGCGTGCCCGGCATGTCGAACGTGAACACGGGCGAACAGCCATCTCCACAGCAGATGAAAATGATGGCGGAGACACAAGCGGCGCCTCTGCTCGAACAACTGAGATCCGAACCAAGCAATGCCGAGCTATTGGCGAAAATTGGAAACATCTATTACGACACGCAGCAATATCCAACGGCGATTGATTATTACCGACGGGCACTGGATCTACAGCCGGCGAATGTGGGTGTGCGGACGGACTTCGCCACCGCGATCTGGTACACCGGCGATGCGGATGCGGCGATCTCTGAATTCAACAAGGCTTTGTCCTACGACCCCACCAAGGCCAACACGCTTTTCAACCTTGGCGTAGTGAAATGGCAAGGCAAAATGGATATCAATGGCGCGGTTGCAGCCTGGCAGAAACTCTTGGAAACTAACCCCAATTACGAGAATAAACAGAAAGTCTTGGATCTGATAGCCGAAGCCAAGAAACACTCGAACCTAAAACCTGAAACGGCGGCCAACCGTTAATATTGGCCCGGCACTCCTCGACAGGGGAAGTCTCTTGTGACGGTCAGATTCGATCCTTCTGTCACAATCGAACGCTTATCCGCTGCTTCGATGCCCGAAAACCTTAAACCAGCGTCTCATCCTTACCTTACAAGACCCGTGTAGTCTCAGATACCCAAGACACGTTCTTCTTTCTTCCGATTGTCCACATATTGAAACGCGCCCGTCCTGGGTTCTGAATTCTAGCGCGATGAACTAGCTTTCATTTGGTTCGGATCCGCCCGGCAGTAGAAGCTCCAACCAATTTGTGGGGATGGCCATGACAGGTTAGACTGCACGAATTCGTAGCTTTTTGATATGAGATTGGGGTCGTTCCATTTGGCGCGACTACATTGATGTCGAAGTTCACCATCCGCTCTCCTGAAACGGTCGCCATCTGACCTCCCATGCCGTGCGCGGTGTGGCACACCGAGCAGGAAAAACCGTCCTGTTTCACATGACGTGCGTGTTCGCTGAAACTGCTGTTATTCAGGATTTGCGAAAGATCGTGGCATTTAGCACACAAAGCATAGGGACCGCCGCTTGGGCCGCCCTCGGCACTCAAACTCGGGCTAGGGAAAGGGTTTGTAATGGGAGCGCCGGGAAAAGGGGCTTGATTGAACTCGTACCGACGCTCCAAGATGTGCGCAAACGTGGAGCCGTGCGGCCCATTCGGTCCCTTTCCGCCGAACTCACGATTATCGTCACTGTTGTGGCAATCCGTGCACAGAATGCGAGTTCCCATCGTGCGTCCCTGCGTCCGGCCATCTAAGTTCAGCATATTAGGAAGGAGGCTAGGCTGCGGAAATGGACTAGTACGATCGTGCATTACCGGATGACGCGAGATCGCAGTTGTACCCAATTGCCGGATAAGATTCAGAGGATCGCCACCTGAAGCCAGCCGAACTGGTAAGTAACCAAAATTGGTCTTCGCTTGCTTACCTGTGCTGTTTCCATGGCAGCGCAAACAATTTTCATATTGGTTGACTGCGGGGTTGAGTACGGTCACGCCGTCAGTTGCACTAACCCCAATCACACGGCCCTGAGATGGTCGTAAAGGTGGTGCCGCGGTGAAGGCGACCACCTGCTGGGAAGAATGCGGGTTGTGGCAGTCGACGCAGGTAGCGTGACGGTTGTGATTAAGCACGTCGCTTTCACTGGTAGAGTGCGCATTATGCCCTTCGGCTGCCGTGATGGAGTGTGCGATTTTCGGCAAAGTCGTCTCGGTATAAATATTCGGGGCAGGGGGAGATACAGTTGATGTGCCACTGTGGCAGCTCAGGCACGCGACGTCTCCCGGCTCTATAAGCAGCACGTTTCCCCCTTGGGCGTTATGCGGCACGTGGCAGGATGAACAGCCATTTCTTGCGACTGTGCCGTAAGGGCCCAGGGACATTTGTTTCATATTGCCTGACACAACAGAGTTTTCTAAAGACGCTTGTCGTGCCACCTTATTGGCTGCGGTGGCATGAATGCTCGTGGACCATCCTGCAAGCGGGTTTACCTTATTTGTCCTCGGGCTGACGGAAGGTGGCGCTCCTGCTGCCTTCGCTTCCACTGTACCGTACCCCGCATCCAGGAACGACTGGCGGAAGGCATTTGCGGACTGTCCGGGAGCTGCACCAAGACTGAGCAGCTTCAGGTGGTTCACATGGCTTGTCTTCATTTCGGGAGAGGCAGGCGTAGCAAGTGTGGCATGGCTTGCTTCTGCCACGTTTGTGAGGCCCATCCCCGAACCGGGAGGAGTCTGAGTGTTATGACAAGCGAGACAGAGGGCACTATTTGTATTATTTATTGCCAGAAAATTGCTGTTGTTCGGGTCGATGTTCTGCACGTGTGGATTGTGACAACTGGTGCATTCGACATTGCCGTTGACGAGCCGAACCGCCCCAGTCTGGTCGGCGGTAGAGGGTGGATTAGCAGTCAATGAAGGAACAAGATCAGCCGCTGGTTGTAGCGGAAGATAAAAACTGAATGGATGTATGGTTGAAAGGCTTGTTCCAAAGACGTCCGATGCGTTCATCGCGCCACTCGTCGGAATTCGGCCATAAGCAACGGTCGCTCCCGGCGAGCCAGCCACCGTCCCGTCGTGGCAACTGAGACAGAGAGTGCTGTCCGTCCCCAGAGGCGGAGACGGGTTGTTCTTATTGACCATCGTCGTACTGCTGTACACCGTGTAGGAGGGCACACTTGAAAGCTGCGTGTTCCAGAGCGGAGTCTGAGTAATTCCGGCCTTCCCGTTCCAGCCGGAGTGCGGAGCGTGGCAATAGAGGCAGGAACCTGACAGGCCGCCCTTAATCGGGGACGTCCCCGCGGGTGACAGGTCATGTGAGCCGATGACGTCCTGGGCCAGCATACTGCCGGCAAGCAACATTATTATTACGCCTATTAAGGGTTTGGCCCTCAATGCGCGCCCCCTCCGGCTTGTTTACCCAGTCCGAAGTAATGGAAAACCTGAACCCGACGATTGTAGGAATCGACCACATACACGCGATCATTGCGATCGATAAATAAACCGGCGGCGAGCTGAAATTGTCCCAGTTCCGTGCCCTTGCCTCCGAAGTAATAGAGAAGCTGTCCTTGGCGGTCAAAAACCTGGACAAGGCCGCTGATCGTCTCAACCATGTAGAGGTGCCCCTCGGAATCGAGCCCGATTCCCTTTGGGCGAAACATCTGGCCCAGGCCCTCTCCGATCTGCCCGATCGCGTATTTGAAATTTCCGGAGCGGTCCAGCACCTGGACACGGAAGTTCATTGCGTCCACGACAATCAAATCGTCGCCGTCCAGCCGCAGCTCGGTGGGATAATTAAACTCTCCGTCGCCTGTGCCGGTTTTACCGATCTTCTGCAGCACGCTTCCCTGTATATCGAGCACAAAAATCGAATTGCGCAAGGTGTCTGTGACGTAGATCCGCTGGGCCTGGGAGTCGAGCGCAATTCCCGTTGGCCGTTTAAAATATCCTTCCCCACCTTTCAGACTGCCAATAACGCGCTCAAATTTTCCGCTGGGATCGAACACGAATATCTTGCCCAACTCCGAATCGGTCACATAAATATTGTCCTGCGCGTCCACCGTCACACACTGCGGTGACGTCATGGCCTCCTTGCTCTTGTCTTTTCGCGTGATGAACTTGTACTTCTGGTCGTTGAAGTCGAAGATGTGCACGCCGCCAGCCCCCGGATCGCTGACGATTATGCGCTGGTGCGAATCCGTCACCACACTGAAGGGCCGTACCATGACATGAAAATCCGGCTCGCCCGCCACGACATCCAGGACCGTCTTCCAGAAGCCACGCTTGAGCCTGACCTCCCGCTCAGTGCTGAAGCTGCGCTCATAGACGAGCTTCCGCCCGCCCTCCAACAGCAGCACCGGCACACTTACTGCGTCCTTCTTGGTCGCCTTTGCATATGCAGGAGAAAAGAAGAGCAGGGGCTGGAGAAGCAACCCGGTGGCCAGCAGACCGGGGACCCATTTCGTGTTGTTCCGCATTGCTGGCCTCAGAAGAATCTAAACCATCGGGAAATTGCGGCGTAGTAGCTAGTTACCCCAGTTCCAGGCACGCCGCTCGCGCTGAATCCTTGCAGTATCCTGCTATAACCCGCGACGAAGTCTACCTTGCGGAACTTATATAGTAAGTAGATATTGGCTTGCTCGGTCTTGTTATGCGAGAAGACCACCCCACTTGCCGCGCCGTTACTTATTTCGTTCACGGTATTATACTCGGCTTTCACGAACGAGCCATTGAGCGTGAATCCCCGCGCTGGCGTACTTCCCACCCCGACCGAGTATGAACTGCCTCCGAAAGAAACTTCCGTCGGCAGCAATTGCGGCGGAACTCCTGGTGGAGGTACGACGATGCCCGTAGTCGTCAAAAGGCCGGTGCCGTTGGTTTTGGAATACCCTCCACTCACACCTAACCAGCGGGACGCAAGTCCAGTCGTATAACTTCGCGTCTGGTTGGAAGGGGTACTCTGCTGGGTGATGAGAGTGCTGGATCCGCTCGCCGATCCCGTCCAGATGAGTCTGCGAGGAAGTGGACGGGTTGCAGAAACCGAATAGCTATAGCCCGAACTCGTATAGGCGAGAAGGATGGTCTGCACGTTCTCCGAATAGCCGAACGAACCGCCCACGTTCCACCTGCCCACGCTGCGAATATAGGTGGCTAGGCTGATAAAACCCAACATAGACTGGCTTGTGCTGGAGAACTCACTCCGCGTCACAGTGGCACTGCTATTGAATCTTCCTCCCAGCAGGTCATGCCCATAGCCCGCAAAGCCGAATTCGGAGGTTGAAGTATAAGAGTTTCCCAGAAACAGTTGCTGCTCGTGCGAGACGCCTCCTCCCACGTACAGGCCGAAAAAGGGTTCGTACTGCGCCTGTCCAGCCACTTGCCAGGAATGGGATGTCCCTGCAGGGATTGAGACCGGAGCGAGCACGCCGTTGGTGTTTACGGCCTGGTAGAGCGAGCCGGCAAGATTGTCATTGTAATTGCCACTCAATTGCGTACTCCATTTGTCCGTCGGCTTCAGATTCAGCCCTCCGCTAACGATGTCCGCCGTCTCCGAACTTTTAATTCCAAAGGAATCGTACTCCGAGTCCTCTCGGGTGAAACTGGTCCAGGTGCTTCCCCGTAGAGGGAGCGCCCGTGACACACCGGCGTTAAATGTGGTTGTATCAGAGTTGGCGGATTCGATGAGCTGCCCCGCTTCAATCTCCGGGATTTGCGCGTTTTCGTTCGCATGGTGGATACCGCCGCTCAGTTGGAATCCATCCAGCCTGTAATTTGCACTCGTAAAAAGCGATTGAAAATGACTTTTAGTATCAGTAGGGCTTCCGTAAAGCGAGCTGTCGCTGTTACTTTGCTCAAATCCCATGGTAACGGAGGGATTCGGGAGATTAGCGGACCAACCGACTCCAAACGTCTGAGTATCTCCGTTAGTCTTGAAATTCGCTAACCCCGGAAGCTGGTAGTTTGACTGGCTGTTGTACGTATCCGAATAACTGACATATCCCGGAAATTTGCTGCCCGAAAAAATGTCTGCAACCGCGTTCACCCCCGAGCTGTCCATGATCGCGCTGTAACTGGAGCTGTCGCGGGATTGGTTGAGAAATGGCGATACAGTGAATGATAGAAATTGCGGACTGTAGTACGAGCCGTTTAAATTTCCGAGTCCGCCAATGCCAAAGCCGTGGGTAGAAGCACCGACATTTTCATAGCCTCCTGCGTAAGAGGTGGCAATCGTGCCATCAAGGTTGAGCAGGACGTTGTTGCCTACCGACACCTGGCATAGCAGGCCAGGGGCGAAGAACCAAAGTCCCGCCGCTACCACGCCAACCATCCAAATATGAAATCTGTGCTCCATATTCACGCCTAAAGCTCTTCCACCTTCGCTTTTTTCCTAAGTCTGGAGTCCAACTCTTTTTGCAGCATCTCCTTTTTCATGACCTGTATTTGTGCCTGCAATGTTTTCGAAACCTCATCAAATTTCTGCATGCGCGCCGGATCGTGCTGGTTGAGCCGGATGATGGTGTAGGCGTTCTCCGTCAGGATCAGCCCGCTGATTTGCCCGGACTGCAAGGTAGAGGCTGCTTTTACGATCTCCGGCGGCAACTCCGCTACCGTCTTGGTCTTGTGATCTCCCATCATTACGCGGTAGTCATCTTCGGAAATCTTCTCCGCCAGCAGGCCGAATTCTTCATAGTCTTTGGTGGCCTGCACCTGCCGCAACGCGTCCTCGGCGCGTGCTTTCATCTGCTTCAATTGATCCGCAGTAGGCGGTGGCGGGTTGGGGTTCTGCCGGCTTGGCCGAATTGGCGGCATAATAGTGATCGTTTGTAGCGCATAAGTCTCGGGCGCCTTGAAACGCTCCGGATATTTGCCGTAGAAGGCCCTGGCCTCGGCTATCGTCACATGGGACTTGTCGGTAATCTCCGACTTCAGCAGGTCCTCAATCAACAGCGAGCGCCTGATCTTCGTGCGCAGGATCTGACGGGAGCCCTGATCCTCGACCTGCAAAAATTCGCGGTACTGTTGTTCAGTTTCGAATTGCTGGCGGAACTGTCTCTCCGCTTTGGCCAGGCGCTCCGGCGCAACCGTTATGTTTCGCCTCTGGGCTTCCTGATAGACCAGCTCCTCGAATTCAATCATCCTCATGGCGCCGCGGCGGATGTCCGCTTCCATGGCTTTGGGGAATCCGTTGTGCTGCTTGGCGTAGGGGAAGATGGCATACATCTCGAACAGCAAATCCCGGTCCGTCAGTACCGCGCCATTGACCCGTGCTACCGGCCTCGGCGGGGTAATGTGTGATGGCAGTGCGGCCAACTCTTGGCCGTGTGCCGGCAGTGTCGCGGCCAACTGCTGGCCGCATACCGCCAGCGTCGCGGCCAAGATGAAAACGACTATGGGGATCTTGCGCTTCATAATTCCTCTTGTCCTCCGTCCCACCCCGGCGACGGATGAGAGCGTGTTTCTAAAAAGGGGAGGACATCCGTCCTCCCCTAAAGAACTACGTTGTCGGCACGACCTGGCCGTGCGCTTCGTTGGATTCGCCACCATGACAGCCGCGGCAGAACTGCGCTGCACTGTTGCTCGTGGCGGAATTGCCGGGATCGTACCAGCCGCGCACAAAAAAGTGCGTCGGTTTGATCACAGCCGGTCCACCAGCAGCAGTATTGAAATAGAGCATGTCGTGCTGATCGTGGCAGGTGGTGCACTTGACCCACGAATTGCTCGTTACCGAGCCAGCAAAGCCAGGAGTTGATCCCGGCACTTTCACTATGTTGGCCAGTGGCCCACTGCCCGAGGTTACGTCATAGTAGTCAGCTTTGAATTGCGTGGAGTTCGGGCCGCTGAAGATGATTGAGCCGTCGAGGCCGATCGTGCAATCCCAGTTGTACGGTCCACCGCAGCCGATGGTCGCTGACGGTCCCACTGGGTGGTCGTTCTGGTAATTGCCAGGCGTCGTGCCGTCGTTTCCGAGCAGGGTTGGAGGATTGAAGGCTGCGCCGGCGATGGTGACTGTTTCTACAGTCGTTCCCTTCATCATTGCGACCTTCGCCAGGTTGCCATCATGGCAGCTCAGGCAGGTGATGATGCCGAAATAGCCATCATCCGGAGACGCCGGATAGCCACCGGTTGCGTAGTTGGGCAGCGTTACGGAATAAGTTCCACCGTTGCCAAAGTGGAGGGTTTGGCCGTAAAGAGGCGACAGATCCTCGCCCCAGAGTGCGAAGTTGCCGCTGTTGGCGGTAGCCTTTCCACCGTTGCCAGCAGCACCGCTGTGTGGTGCGTGACAGGCCACACAACCACGGCCATAGACGTTGTGCGCGCCAAGAACGTCTTTCGTTGGCGAGGTGACCTGGGCAGTGGCGATCCCCACCGCGACCAGAGCCACCAGCAGTACTAATATGACTCGTTTCACTGGTATACCTCCTGATGAATTTGTGTTGCAACACACAACCTAACTGGCCCTGTGAGTCCTCACTTCAACTGCTCCGAGGCACGGCAAACCGATCGGGACCAGCTTCGGCTTGTGGCGACCGCGGAATCTTGTGCATTTGGATCTAGCCTCCTCGCTCTACGACGGCGAACCGCCCGCTTTTGGCGTCTTCTGCTCGGCTTCGCGGCGGGCCTTCTCGGCTGCGGCTTCGCCATCGGTCACATAACGAAATACCTGCACGCGGCCAGGGAATTGCTCGCTAGTGATGATGCGGTTAGTAGCGCCGTCAAACGCCACTCCGTACAAAGCGTTGAATTGCCCGGGATAAAATCCCGTTCCACCGAAATAAATCAATAGCTGGCCTTCTTTGTTGAAGACCTGCACGCGGCATTGGACCTCGTCAGCCACCCAGATGTGCCCGTCGCCATCAACGGTGATTCCTTTGGGCCGGGCAAAACGCCCGGGACCATCGCCGGGCTTTCCAAACTCGCTGATGAAAGTGCCTTCGGCATCGAAAATTTCGACGCGGTTATTCAGGGTGTCGGTGACGTAAACGTTGCCGTCCTTGTCCACCGCCACGCCCGTAGGCAGTGAAAAATCGCCCGGGCTCGTCAACGAGTGTTTCTTCCCAGCGGTTCCAATACGGCGAAGCAGCTTGTAGTTGTCGGCGTCGAAAACCAGCACTTGATCCTGCTGCGTGTCCACCACGTAAGCGAAGCGGTTCTCCTTATCGATCGCGATACCCGCCGGAGATACAAGCGTGTCGGCGCCGAAGGAGGCCTCCACTACACGGTTGGCGTTGAACACCAGCACGTGATGCAGCTTGGCGTCCCCCACAAACAGCCGGTCGTTATCATCCATCGCCAAACCCGTGACCATGGCTAGGTGTGCGTCTTGACCGTTCTTGATCAGTTGCACGTCGCCGTTTTCGGAGAAAATGAAAATTGCTGCCACGCCCTGGTCTGCCGCGTAAATATTCCCCTTGGAATCCGCGGCCACGCCATACGGGCGTATCAACTGGAACCCGATCTTTTGTTGCGCGTCCTTAACCTGCTGGTCGGGCTGCGCGCCTGCCAGCCGGTCCATCCAGGATTGCTTCTTTTTCTGCGTTGTTTGCAGACCCGCCCAGTCGATTTTTTGGCCGGTGTAAATACTCAGGAACCTGATCCGCGTAATAGCCGGAGGATTCGGCCAGATGATCTTGCTGAGATCGAAGTAGACTTTCTTGTTTTTGTCTACCACGCCTGTGGCATTTGCCGCGTTCTTGTTTTTCTTCTGCGCGTGAGCCGGAGAGCTACCCAGGGCGAGGACAGTCACCACCGCCAACCCGATGAGAACCTTGAGCGACGGCTTCAAATTTGAGCGATGGATAGACATTTTCATTACTCTCCTCTTACCGCAGCGTCATGGTTCCTTCCGCATGACAGGTCTTGCAGAAGGCCATATTGGGTTCCTGATCCTTGACCAGCAGCGCGCTCTTCGCCGAAGAGTGCGGCTGATGGCAGCTG
>Ga0187778_10001781_pt1 | contig 14815 bp, 16 predicted proteins | sample 1015_Q2_SP5_20_M_FD_132418 | JGI IMG/M metagenome (GOLD analysis project Ga0187778, IMG submission 132418) | Tropical peat soil microbial communities from peatlands in Department of Meta, Colombia - 1015_Q2_SP5_20_MG | ecosystem: Environmental > Terrestrial > Soil > Wetlands > Peat | place... | reverse complement strand
GCGACTGGTCGAGCTCATTCCGGTGCTCACGCGCATCATTCGCGACGGCCTGGCCCTGATTCGCTTCCCGCAGCGCGAACAAGACGAATTCCTCCACAACCTCATGGCGGCGCATGCCTTCGCAGTCAAACCGACCGACCAGGCGACGTACATCCGCCATTCCTTGCAGTCCTCGGAAATTCGCGCCAAGATTGATAATTTACAGCTGACGGCGACGTACCCGCTGACGGCGATCCCCGGCGGCGTTAAGGTGCCTACGCGGGCGGTGCTGCGGGCCGCCGCGGACCACGAAGTCGAGTTGTCCGTACCGGCGGCGGTGACGGACGTGGGCACCGTGGATAAGACCGAAGAGGCAAGAATGGATCAGGATCTGTCGCACTGGACGCGCGGCAGCTGGTTTGAACTTTGGAACGGGGAAGCCTTCGTCCGCGCGCGACTGCGCTGGATCAGTCCCTTGCGAACGATGTTCATGTTCAGTAGCGGCTCGGAAAATCGCCCCCATGTCATGTCTCCGGATTTGATTCGCTCCTATCTGCGGCGCGGCTTTATCCGGGCGTTGGAGAGCGCGCCGCTGACCGAGCGTGCGGCGCAGGCGGTCGTGGCCGATTTCTCCACCGCCCCGGAACGGGCATCGGAGCTCGCCAGCCGCCTGGCGGTGGCCTAGTCATGCGCCGTGCGATGCGCGCGGTACGATTTTTGCCGCTGCCCGCCACGACGGCCGTTTTGCCCGAGGCGGCGCATTGCCGGTCCCGGTGCACGCGATAAAGCGCGGCGCTGCCCCGCGGACCGCGGCACCCGCGGCGGCCTCTGCGGCGCCGCTTAAACCCGCACCCAACACGCGACTGACGACGGCTTTCGTCGTCCAGCGCCTCGTCGACGACGGCCTGCTGGGCCGCGCGGATGCCGATCGCATCCTTGCGGTTTCGCACCGCGATCGCAGTGGCCACCCGCTGGTGCTTGTTGCGGAGATGAACTTTCGCACCGCCGACGGCGATCACCGCCTGCTGGACCTGGAGGCGCTGACGCAATGGCTGGCGGATCTGGCGGGGATGCCCTACCAGCACATCGACCCACTGAAGGTCGATTTCACGCGCGTAGTGGAGGTGATGAGCAGCGCCTACGCCACCGGCAACTCGATTCTGCCGATCGCCGTCTCGCCCGTCGAAGTGCTGGTCGCCACGAGCGAACCGTTTCTCGACGGCTGGGTGCGCGAGATCGAGCAGGTGACGAAAAAGACGGTTCGGCGGGTCGTTGCCAACCCCTTGGACGTTGCACGCTTTACGACCGAGTTTTACAAGTTGGCGCAGTCGGTCAAGGGGGCGAGCAAATCCGGGACGACGAGCCTTGTGAGCAATTTCGAGCAGCTCGTGGAGCTCGGGGGCAAGGTCGAGGCCAACGATGCGCACGTCATCCACATCGTCGACTGGATTTTGCAATACGCTTTTGAGCAGCGCGCCAGCGATATTCACCTGGAGCCCAAGCGCGAACAGGGGGTGGTGCGTTTTCGCATTGACGGGGTACTGCACCAGGTCTACCAGGTGCCGCCCGGCGTGATGCAGGCCATGACGAGCCGCATCAAGCTTCTGGGGCGCATGGACGTCGTCGAACGGCGCCGACCGCAGGATGGGCGAATCAAGACGCGCATCGGCGGCGACGGCGGGCGCGAGGTCGAAATCCGCTTGTCGAGCCTGCCTACGGCGTTTGGCGAAAAGTTGGTGATGCGGATTTTCGACCCCGAGGTCGTGGTCCGCAGCTACGCCGAACTGGGTTTTTCCGACGCCGAGGCCAAGATCTGGGCCGAGTTGATCACGCGTCCCTCGGGCATCATCCTGGTGACGGGGCCCACGGGATCGGGCAAGACCACCACGCTGTATTCGACGCTCAAGCAGCTGGCCACTGACGAGGTCAACGTAAGCACCGTCGAGGATCCGATCGAAATGGTCGATCCGAGCCTCAACCAAATGCAGGTCCAGCACGGTATCGACTTGGGGTTTGCCGACGGGCTGCGGGCGCTCATGCGGCAGGATCCGGACGTGATCATGGTCGGGGAGGTGCGCGACAAAGAAACGGCGGATATGGCGGTGCAGGCGGCGCTGACCGGTCACCTCGTGTTTTCGACCTTGCACACCAATGACGCGGCGTCGGCAATTGCGCGTCTGGTCGAGTTGGGGGTTGCGCGCTACCTGATCAACGCGACCGTCATCGGGATACTGGCGCAACGCCTGGTGCGCACGTTGTGCCCGCATTGCAAGGCGCGCGATGCCACGGTCGATGAGGCGCTCTGGCGCGAGCTGGTCGCGCCGTGGCGCTCGGCCGCGCCGCCGACGGTCGGTCGCCCCGTCGGCTGCCTGGAATGCCGGCGGACCGGCTACCTCGGGCGCACGGGCCTGGTGGAGTTGCTCGTGGTAACCGACGCGATTCGTGCTCTCGTTGCCGAGGGGGCGGACATTCAGCAAATCCGCAACCAGGCGGCGCGCGAGGGCCTGCGTTCGCTGCGCGTGTCGGGCGCCGAAAAAATCGCGCACGGTCTGACCACCGTGGACGAAGTGCTTCGGGAGGCTCCGCCGTTTGGCGATTGACGCGCGTTTACCTGGACAGCGTACGCATCGCGCGCGTCAGACCCTCGAGGGTAAGTGGGAACATCCGCTCGGCAAGGAGGCGCCGGATGATCGAAGTCGACTGGCGGTAGGGCCAAAGCGCCTCGGGCTCGGGGTTGATCCACGCAAAGTGCGGAAACTGTGCGGTCAGGCGCTGCAGCCACACCGCGCCCGGCTCGGCGTTGTCGTATTCGATGGATCCGCGCGCCTGCAAAATCTCGTACGGACTCATGGTTGCGTCGCCGACAAACACGAGCTTGTAATCGCGGTTGTACTTGCGCAGGATTTCGCGGGTTTCGAAACGCTCGCGCAAGCGCCGCCGGTTGCTGCGCCACAGCTGGTCGTAGACGCAGTTATGAAAATAGTAAAAATGCAGATGCTGGAACTGCGCGCGCGCCGCGGAAAAGAGCTCTTCGACGGCGTGAACGTGTTCGTCCATCGTGCCTCCGACGTCAAGCAGCATGAGCACCTTGATCCGGTTGTGGCGTTCGGGCACGAGTTTGAGGTCCAGATGCCCCGCGTTGCGGGCGGTCGAGTCGATCGTATCGGGCAGGTCCAGTTCGAGCTCACTGCCCTCGCGCGCAAAGCGGCGCAGACGCCGTAGCGCCAGCTGAATGTTGCGCGTCCCCAGCTGCACCTGGTCGTCGTAGTCCCGATAGGCGCGGGCCTCCCAGACTTTGATGGCGCCGCGATTGCCCCGCGACGGACCGCCGATGCGGATGCCCTCGGGGTGGGCGCCCGAGTTGCCAAACGGGGACGTTCCGCCGGTTCCGATCCACTTGCTGCCGCCATGGTGCGGGCCCTTTTGCTCGTCCAGGCGCTTGCGCAGTTCCTCCAACAGCCGATCCCAACCCAGCTTTTCGATGCGCGCCAGCTCCTCAGCCGACAGACTGCGCCGCAGCTGCTCGCGAAACCAATCCGCCGGCAGCTCGGCCGCCGCCATGCCGCTGGGTGTCAGTCCCCGAATGTATTCGCCGAAGGCTTGGTCGTATCGGTCAAACCGGGTTTCGTCCTTGATCAGGCACGTGCGCGCGAGAAAATAAAATTCCTCCAGCGACGGTTCGATCACCTCATTTTGCAGCGCCTTGAGCAGCGTCAATAGCTCATTGATCGACACCGGCAGGCGCGCGGCACGCAGGTGCAGAAAAAAATCGATGAGCATCAGCGCCCCTGGCGGTTCATTTCCACGAGGCGCTCAAACAGGTGCATGTCCTGTTCGTTTTTGAGCAAGGCGCCGTGCAGCGGCGGTACGAAAATCGACGCATCGGTGGCGTGCAGCGCATCGGGCGGGATCTGTTCGGCAACCAAAAGCCGCAGCCAGTCGAGCAATTCCGACGTCGAGGGTTTTTTCTTCAAGCCGGGAAGCTCGCGGATGGCAAAAAATGCATCGAGCGCGTTGCGCAGCAGTTCGGCGCGCAGCCGGGGAAAGTGCACATCGACGATCTCCTGCATGGTCGAGCGGTCGGGAAACCGGATGTAATGAAAAAAGCAGCGCCGCAAAAAGGCGTCGGGCAGGTCCTTTTCGTTGTTCGACGTGATGACGACGAGCGGACGATGGACCGCCCGAACCGTCTGGCGCGTCTCGTAGACGGAAAACTCCATGCGGTCGAGCTCGCGCAGCAGGTCATTGGGAAATTCGATGTCGGCCTTGTCGATCTCGTCGATCAGCAACACCGCAGGCTCGGGGCTCTCGAAGGCCTGCCACAGCACGCCCCGCACGATGTAGTTGGCGATGTCGGCCACCCGCGGATCGCCCAGTTGCGAATCGCGTAGGCGCGAAACGGCGTCGTACTCATACAATCCCTGCTGGGCCTTGGTCGTCGACTTGATGTGCCAGGCAAAAAGCGGCATATCGAGGGCTGCGGCGACCTCCTCGGCAAGCATCGTCTTACCCGTCCCGGGCTCCCCCTTTACGAGCAAGGGGCGCTGCAATGTGAGCGCGGCATTGACGGCGAGGCGCAGGTCCGCACTGGCAACGTAACTTTGGGACCCGTGGAATCGGCGTGTCGCTGTTTTGTTCATGAATTCTCCCGCCCCAATCGGCGTCGCAAGCATTCGATATAGGCCTCGTTGACCGCCAGCGTGTCGGCCGGGAGCGTACCGCGCTGCGCGCGCCAGACGATCTCGCCCAGACATTCCATGGCTTCGTGCGCCGCGCCGTGGCGATCGCCCAGGCGCAACCGCAGGGCCTCGAACAGGGCCCGCACGCCCGGAGGCTGATCGATCGATATCTGTTCTTCCAGCGACAAATGCATCGAGAGGTGCAAAAAAGGGTTCTCGCGCCCACCTTCCACCGGGAAGTCTGCTGCGACGGCATTATCCGCGTCGGCGAGAAATTCCTGATACTCGGGATGCTCGAGAACACAAGCGATGGCGATGCGCTCCAGGGGCGAGGTGGGAGCGCCGGACCGGTGCTTGCTCCAGGCCTCGCAAAAGAACCGTCGCACTTGCTCGCGGGTGGGCTGCAGCATGCCGTCCTTTTCCCGGCCCGTCCGTCCCTACAAGACGCAAGGTCATTGGACTGCCGGCGCAGGGCTCTTGGGTTTGTAGGCACACTGGCACGAGATGATGCAGCGCCAGCACTCGGGTTTGCGCGCCTTGCAGACGTAGCGTCCGTGCAGTATGAGCCAATGGTGCGCATCGTGCCGGAATTTCTCGGGAACCGCACGCAGCAGCCGCTCCTCGACTTCGCGTACGTTTTTCCCCGGTGCCAGGCCGGTACGGTTGGCCACCCGAAAGCAGTGCGTATCGACGGCGATGTACGGTTGTCCAAAAGCGATATTGAGCACGACATTTGCCGTTTTGCGGCCAACGCCGGGCAGTGCTTCGAGCTCTTCGCGCGTGCGAGGCACTTGACCGCCATGGCGTTCGAGCAACTGGTGGCACAGAGCAATGATATTGCGTGCTTTGGAGCGGTACAGGCCGATCGTGCGGATGTACTTCTCCAGTCCCGCTACGCCCAGCGCTTCGATCGCCGCCGGCGTATTGGCCTTGGCAAAGAGCTCCGTGGTGGCGGCATTGACGCTGCGATCGGTCGCCTGCGCCGACAAGACGACCGCGACCAGCAGTTCGAAGCCCGAGGAGTGGCGCAACTCTCCCTGCGGGTGAGGATTGGCGCGGGCAAACGCCTCGAACATTGCCTGGCGCTTGCTTGGGGTCACGGCCGCTCCTGGGCGGCTCCGTCGCGGCGCGGCGCGGGCGAGTCGCGCGCACGCCGCTGACGCACTCGGTCCATCGCGGCCTCGACGATCGCCTTGCGACGCGCGGTCTCCTGCGCGCCCAGATCGCCGCGCGCGTCCAGTTCATCGAGCTTGCGCAGGGCCTTGGCGTACAGGCGCTCGTCGTGCTCGATGCGCTCGCGCGCCAGGCGCGCATTGCGCGAGAGCATCCGCTGGCGCGCCCGATCGGCGTCCTGACGCGTCCATGCGCGCGCTGGCACTACCGGAACCATCTTGATGCAGTCCATCGGGCAGGGCGGCAGACACAGCGCGCAGCCTGTGCAATCGGCCGCTAGGACCGTATGCATGCTCTTTGCGGCGCCAACGATGGCATCGACCGGACAAGCCTGCAGGCAAAGCGTGCAGCCGATGCATTGCTCTTCCTCGATGCGGGCGACGTGCAGGGGAAGGTGCGTACCGCAGGCCGGATCGAGCGGCAGCACCACCCGGCCGAGCAAGCCCGCCAGCACGGCGATGCCCGCGTCGCCCCCCGGCGCGCAGCGGTTGATCTGGGTCTGCCCGGCGGCGAGCGCACGCGCGTACGGCAGACATCCTTCGTAACCGCATTGCCGGCACTGCGTCTGCGGCAAGACGGCGTCGATCGCCCGCACCAGGGGCGAATCGGCCGGGGATTCTCCGCGGCTGCGCTCCGCACGTTCGCTGCGCTCCTGCATGCGGCCATTATCTCAGAGCCGGCGCAGCATCCGGACATGGCCGGTCGGCGGCCCAAGCGCAAGCGAGCCGCCGAGCGCCGCGGCCACCAGGAGAAGCGCAGCCCAGCCGGCGCGCGCCGCCCGTTCTCGTTGCATGATCCCTTCCCGCGTCCTGTCCCGCGCCCCGCGCGAGCGCCCGCAAAGGATCATCCGCAAAACGCTTCCGGGGCGCAGTGCCGCGGAAAATGGCGTTTTTTTGCGCTGGCGCAAACGCCCTTCCGGAGGCTCCCGCACAGTGACAGATTGGCGCGACTGGTGGGCCGCGCGCGCGTCTCACGAGAGCCTCGATGAGCTATCTTGACACCGACCGCTTAGCGCAGATCGCCGGGCATGCCTCCGAGTTCCTCGGCCGCAAGCCGTTCCCGTGGTCCATCCTGCAGGGCGTGATCCTCGACTCCCTTGCCGGAAGCGGCTTGCTGTGAGGGCGCCGGACGCGCCGTGGGCCGGATCCCTGCGCGCGAGCGCCCGCGCGCGGCTCATGCTGCTCCTCGGCGCCGCCCTGGCGTGCGCCGCCTGCGCCACCAAGCCAAGTCCGACGCCGCCCGAGCGCATCGCCTTCACGCAGCAGCTGCGCGCGGGCTGGGTCTTCTCCGATGCCGAGATTCGCGAGCTGCAGTTCTACACCCACGAGGAGGTCGTGCTCGAACGCGACCTGGGCGGCGACTCGCGCAGCGTCGTCCATGGGCGCCTCGTCGTGCGCGAGGGGCACAACGTCGAGCTCGTCGAGATTCCGGCGGGCACGCCCGGCATCGCCACCGTTGTCACGCCCAACGCCATCGCCATCTGCTTCGAGGGCGCCTGCGACGCCACACTCACCTTCCAATACCCTGCGCCACCCAATTACCCCGACTTCTCCGGCAGCTACGTGGCGCACGTCGATCAGCTGCGCGGCAACTCCGGGCGCGTGAACTACGGCGCGCTCGCCTACATCCTGCATCCGCTGACCTACCTCGAGATCGACGTGCAGTCGCTGCAGCGCTTGGAGACCCGCCGACAGGTGCCAGGCAAGCGCATCGGCGAGAAGGCCGCGCCCTAGAGGACCGGGTGCGGATACGGGACTACCTTGGTCCGCCCCAAGATGCCGGCGATCAAGAAAACGAAGAACACCTCGAACAAAATTCCCGAAACATCGGCGCCGGCGGGCGCGGTGTCGATGCGCGCAGAAAATTCCGTCGTTTCCTCATCGCTGTGCGCATCAACCCGCGAAAATACCCGGTTGCTGTCGACCACTGCGCGGAGCACAGCTTCCCGCACCGGCGAGTGCGCAAGTCACCTTGGGGTTGCAGGGTCGGTCCGGTGCCGATCCAGACGGCATGGACGGGCAGGGGCCGCCCCGCGGTTGACCGGCAAAGGCAAGCAATTGCCATCGGCGGCGGCCACTCGCCGCGCCGCAATTGCGCTGCGCAGCGCTCGGCAACACCAGATCCGCTGTTTCTTCAAGCCGATCGCGAATCGTGTGCGCGAATAAAATCGATGATGCGCGGCGCAATATTCTCGCGCCAGCGCCGGCCGGAGAAGATGCCGTAGTGACCGACACCCATGGCCGTCAGATGCTGCTTTCGCCCCTCGGGGATGCCGCGACACAACTCGAGCGCGGCCTGGGTTTGCCCGCTGCCCGAAATATCGTCCAGTTCCCCCTCGATCGTGAAAAGCGCCACGTTGCGGATGTCCTCGGGGGCTACGCGCTGGCCACCAACGTGCCATGTCCCGCGGGGCAGCTGATGCTCCTGGAACACGACCCGGATCGTGTCCAGGTAATACTCGGCGGGCAGGTCGATGACCGCGTTGTACTCATCGTAAAACCGGCGATGGGCCTCGGCATCGTCCTGGTCGCCCTTTACCAGGTCCAGGTAATAGTCCCAATGCGATTCGGCGTGGCGATCTGGGTTCATGGCCACGAACCCGGCGTGTTGCAAAAAGCCCGGATAGACCTCGCGCAGATAGCCCGGATAGCTGGACGGCACCTTGAAGATCACGTGGTTGCGAAACCACTCGTAGCCGCGGCGTGTGGCCAGGGCATTGACCTGGGTGGGGTTGCGGCGTGTATCGATCGGCCCGCCCATCATCGTCATCGACCGCGGCACGGCGGGGTCGGCCGTGCTGGCCAGCAAAGAGACCGCGCCCAGCACTGGCACGGTCGGTTGGCACACCGAGATCAGGTGCACGTCGGGGCCGAGCAGCCGAATGAACTCCAGGCAGTATTCGACGTAATCGTCCAGGTGAAACGGTCCGTTGGACAGAGGCACCAAGCGCGCGTCGATCCAGTCGGTGAGATACACATTAAAGTGGGGCAGCAGGGCTCGGACGGTGTCACGCAGAAGGGTCGCATGGTGGCCCGAAAGCGGCGCGAAGATCAGCACCACGGGATCGCGCTCACGTTGCGACAAACCCGCAGGCAGCTGGCGTTGAAAGTGCAGCAGATGGCAAAACGCTTTGCTCAGGACCGTCTGCTGTTGCACTTCGACTTCGACGTCGTCGATCAGGGTCGAATGCAAGCCGAATTCGGGCTTTTCGTAATGTTTGCCCAGTCGGTGCAACAGGTCGTAGCCAGCCGCCAGCCGCCGCGAAAACGGCGTGTACGCCAAAGGACTGTAGGGATTGGAAAAAACTTGCGCCGTCGCGTTGGCCCAGGACGACAGCGGGTTGAGAAGTTTGCGCTGCCACTCATGTAAATGGTAGAGCACATCGACCTCCGTTGCGAGGCGCGTTGCTTCGACGACTCCGGCGTCAGCGTACCCGTCGAATCAGCGCTTGAGGTATTGCAGTTTTTCTTTGACGTCCTTCCACTGATCGGCGTCTTCGGGGTGCGGTTTCATGCGGGTGATCGACGGCCACTGCTTTGCCAGTTCGGCATTCATGGCGATGAATTTTTGCTGGTCGGCCGGGACGTCTTCTTCGGGATAGATCGCGTTGACCGGACACTCCGGAATGCAGACCGCGCAGTCGATGCACTCGTCCGGATCGATCGCCAGGAAGTTCGGGCCCTCACGAAAGCAGTCTACCGGGCAAACATCGACGCAGTCGGTGTATTTGCAGCGTATGCAAGACTCCGTAACAACATGGGTCATCGGCAAGCGTCCCGCGCAAGAGCTTTCGAAATTCTATAGTACCGCAGTGCGGCAAACATACACTCGCACGACGAAGCGTCGTTTCGCAGGCAACTTCCGGCGATTTCGACTGCTCTTGCGCAAGATCAATCGCCCGTACCATTATTTTCTTGGACTGCCAATGGGTCGGCGAAGTTGCAGGGAGGCGCGCATGGCGGGCACAGAGGCGCACACCGAGGAGCCGCGGCCGCGGGTGGTCGTCACGCGACGCATTTTTCCCGATCTGGCCGAAGAGCTGCGCCGGATATACGTCGTGCTCGATAACCAGGACGACGAGGACTGGTCGAAGCAGGATCTGCTCGATCGCCTGACGCACGCCGATGCCCTGCTCGCCGACCCAGCGCGCCAGGTCGACGCGGCGTTGCTCGAGAGCTGTCCGCGCCTTTGCGTAGTCAGCAACATCGCGGTGGGGTTTAACAACATTGATCTGGCGGCGTGCACGCGCGCGGGCATCGTTGCCACCAATACGCCCGATGTCTTAAACGAGGCCACGGCAGACCACGCTTGGGCGCTACTGATGGCCGCGGCGCGACGCGTGGTGGAGTCTGACCGCTGGACTCGGGCCGGCAACTGGCAACGATTTGCCCTGGACGCTTTCTTGGGCGCCGACGTATTTGGGGCCACGCTGGGAATCTTGGGTATGGGCCGCATCGGCCAAGCGGTTGCTCGGCGCGCGCAGGGATTTTGCATGCCCGTGCTGTACCACAACCGCAATCGGCCATCGCCGCCGGCCCGGGAGGGGGGCGCTTGCGCGGAGCCGGGGCCGCACGCCCAGTGGGTCGAGCGCGAGCACCTGCTGCGCGAATCGGATTTCCTCGTGGTGCTGGTGCCCTATACACCGGCGACCCATCACCTGATCGGCGCGGCCGAACTTGCGCAGATGAAACCGGGATCCGTGCTGGTGAACATCGCTCGCGGCGGCATCGTCGACGATGCGGCGCTGGCCCAGGCCCTGCGGACCGGACGCCCGGGGGCGGCGGCGCTGGATGTGATGGAAAACGAGCCGCGCATTTTCTCCGGGCTGCTCGCGCTCGAAAACGTGGTGCTCACGCCGCATATCGGGTCGGCCACGCGCAGCGCGCGCCGAGCCATGGTGCGGCGGGCCATGGACAATCTTGCCCAGGTGCTGGCCGACCAGCGGCCCGAGGCGATCCTCAATGCGGAGGTGTGGGAGCGGCGCCGCCGGATCAACGGGCCCAATGCGTGAATTGCCGTAGGAATTTCGCCAAATCGGCTGTTCGCAACCTCGCACCGCTCAGTAAAATGGCCACTGGCTTGCTGCGCGGGTTCTGCGGTTTGGATGGCCCTTGCCCTTGCGGGCTCCCAGCGTGCCGCGGGAAGGAGGATTGCTGGCGCCCATGGCCGATATACGAATCGCACGTGCGCACGGTTTGCCCGTAAGCCGCGCCAAGGCCGCAGCCCAGGCGGCCGCCGACGATCTGGGCCGGCAGTATGCGCTGACCAGCGAGTGGAGGGGCGACACCTTGCATTTTCACCGCTCGGGCGTGCGCGGATGGATCGAAGTCAGCCCGAGCCAGATCGCGCTAGAGATTCATCTCGGATTTTTTCTCAAGGGGCTCAGATCCGCGATCGAGCAAAGCGTCGGCCGGCGCCTGGACGAGTTGCTGGTTCTGTACCGGTGAAGCCTCAAGCTTGGCCCTCGAGCTCTTCGATCAGCGCGATGTAGTGCCGCATCGCGTCGGCGGCGCTGGTGCCCTTGAGCTGCTTGCGCGCGTCCCACTTCGCTGCCGCGACAAAGTCCAGCGCCCCCGGACGCGCCCCCGACACGTCCCCCTCGGTGGCCTGCTTGAACAAGGCGTAGAGCTTGAGCAAGGTCGTGTTGTCGGGTCGCTGGCTCAGCGATTTGGATCGGGTCACGGCCTGTTCGAATTTGGCCTTCAACGAAGCCTCATCGTGCGTCATGGTGTGTACTCTTCTCGGGGCAGGATGGCCGGAGCGTCCGGATTCGTCGTTAGTGCCCGGCGCCCGCCGAAGCGGCATCGGCGGGTTTCGAGACGGGGCCCGCCGCCGACGTGCCCGCCTTACCCAGCGGGTTTTTGGTGCCAGGTCGTCGCGGCGGCGGGCCGGGTTTTCTCGTGGATTGCTCGGCCAGTTCGCGCTTTTTCTCCTCGGGCAAATCCTGAAACTGCTGCGTTAGCGCGCGTCGCTGGTCCGGGGGCAGGGTGTAGGCCCGCTTGAAGTTTTCGCGTGCGCGCGAGCGCTGCTCCGGGGTGAGTTTGGCCAGTTCGGGCATGCGTTCGTGTATGCGCTGCTGTCCTTCGGGCGATAGATCCTTGTAGCGCACGGCGATGTCCAGCCATTTTCGCTTGCGTGCGTCGTCGAATTTGTCCCAGTCCCCGGCAAGCGGCGACAGGGCTTCCCGCTGTTCGGCGTTTAGCTGGGACCAGCTCGGGCCGGCGTGTTTAGCGGCGCCGTGCAACGGGACCGGTTTGCTCACCTCGCCGGCCGACAGGTCCGCGCCCAGCGCCAGGGTGGTAACGCCCAGTAGACCAGCGGCAAGAAGCACGCGCACCATGGCTTTTCCCGGCGTCACGTAAAGTCACTGGCTGTGTTCTTCGCGCAAATAAACGCCAAATCCCTGATGCGCATAGGTGTCAATGGGCGTGTCATCCAGCAGCACCGCAAAATCCAGATCGGCCGCTTCGGCAACCGTGCGCTCGCTCTGCCATTGCTGGATTCCGACGATGCCCAGTGCCAAGGCCAGAAGGGGCGCCGCAAACCCAAAGCGCAGCAGCCACGCCGCCTTGCGGGTTTCCGAATGCTGCTCCGGCGCAGCGCCCTCCGAAGCCAGTTGCAACGCCGGTACCCAAACGGTCGCGGCCTGCTTTGCCACGCCCCGCTCAAGGGCCGCCTGACGCGCCTTTTGCAGGCGCAAGGTCACCCGGTAGTCGAGGCGCTCTGCGCTCTCGTCCAGGGCTTGGCGGATCCGATAGGCAAATTCGGCTTCGTCGTTCATAGCTCAATACCACGCGCCCGCAGGGCCTTTGCCAGCGTCTGCGTCGCGCGCGAACAGTGCGTTTTTACGCTGCCCTCCGAACACTTCATCGTCGCGGCCGTTTCGGCTACGTCCAGATCTTCCCAGTAACGCAGCAAGAATGCTTCCCGTTGACGTGCCGGCAGCCGCGAGATCTCCTGTTCGATGATACGCACAACCTGAGCGCGTTCGACCTGGTCGGCGGCGCTTTCGGCCGCGGCCGAGCCCGGCTGCGCCTCCAAGGTTTCCAGGGGATCGGCGTCCTCTTCATCGGTCGAATACAGGGCGGAAAACAGCGTTATCCAGGTCGACCGCACCTTTTGGCGACGGAAAAAATCGTGGATCGTGTTTTGCACAATCCGGGTGAAAACCAGCGGCAACTCGTGCGCAGGCCGCTCGCCGTAGTTTTCCGCCAGCTTGCACATCGAATCCTGGACGATGTCCAGGGCAGTGTCCGGGTCCCGTACCGCGAAAAGCGCCTGTTTGTAGGCGCGCCTTTCCGCCCCAGCAAGGAATTCCGAAAGTTCTGCGCGGGTCGCCATGTAGGAATTGTGGTTGCCCAGGCGGACAGGACGGCGTCGTGCGCCGGCAGCGACCCGCCAATCGGCGGGCAATCCTATCAGAGGCTCGAAGGCCGCCAAAAACACCCAAGGGACAGGCGGGAGCCCAAGCCATCGTTGCAACGCCGCAATTTGCGCATTTTTTTGCGGTGCGCTATCTTGCGCGGTGCAATTGCGCTTTCGCCGCACCGCTCGCCATAAGCGGGTATGGAACGGCGTCCGATCAATCTCCAGAAGGACCTTGAGAGGATTGCATGAGATCCCTTGCTCATGACGAGGCAGCCCCTCCCGCGTCGGCAGATACCGCCGGCCGCACCGCCCGAACCGCACCGACTCCACGAGCGGCCGGCCCTTCGCCCGGCAGCACCCAATCTTCGAGCAGTCCCGACGCCCAGCCGGCCGCCCTCACCGGCGCGGAGATCGTCGTGCGCTGCCTGCAGGAAGAAGGCGTGCGCCACGTCTTTGGCTACCCCGGTGGCGCCGTTTTGTACATCTACGACGAGATTTTCAAGCAGGATTATTTTCAGCACATTTTGGTCCGGCACGAGCAGGCGGCCGTGCACGCCGCCGACGCGTATTCGCGCTCGAGCAACAAAGTGGGCGTGGCCCTGGTAACGAGCGGCCCGGGCGTTACCAACGCCGTCACGGGGATCGCCACGGCGTACATGGATTCGATTCCGCTGGTCATCATCACCGGCCAGGTGCCCACCCACGCGATCGGGCAAGACGCGTTCCAGGAGTGCGACACGGTGGGAATTACGCGCCCGTGCGTGAAACACAATTTTCTGGTCAAGAACGTTGCCGATCTGGCGCTGACGCTGCGCAAGGCCTTTCACATCGCTTCGAGCGGTCGGCCCGGCCCGGTGCTGGTCGACATTCCTAAGGACGTCACGATCGCGCGCCACGCCTTTCACTATCCGCGCGAACTGCAGATGCGCTCCTACAACCCGGTGATCAAGGGGCACGCAGGCCAGATCAAAAAAGCGGTGCAGCTGCTGCTCGGAGCGCAGCGCCCGGTGATCTACTCCGGCGGTGGCGTGATCCTCGCCAACGCCTCCGCGCAACTAAACCAGCTTGTCGACCGACTCGGATTTCCGTGCACCAACACGCTCATGGGGTTGGGGGGATACCGCGCATCGAACGAGAAGTTCCTGGGGATGCTGGGCATGCACGGCACGATCGAGGCCAACCTCGCGATGCACAACTGCGATGTGCTGCTTGCGGTCGGTGCCCGGTTTGACGACCGAGTGATCGGCAACCCGAAGCATTTTGCGCAAAACCCGCGCAAGATCATCCACGTGGACGTCGATCCCTCGTCGATCTCCAAGCGTGTCCGGGTCGACGTCCCCATCGTCGGGGACGTGCGCGAGGTGCTGATCGACATCTTGGCGCAGCTCGATGCGCAGGGCGCCGAGCCGGATCGGCAGGCCCTGGCGGCCTGGTGGCAGCAGCTCGAGCAGTGGCGCGCGCGCGACTGCCTGAAGTACGAGCGCGATTCTAAGGTGCTCAAGCCGCAGTACGTCGTCGAGCAGCTGTGGCAGGTCACGCGGGGAGATGCCTTCGAGACCTCGGACGTCGGCCAGCATCAGATGTGGGCGGCGCAGTACTACCGGTTTGACAAGCCG
>Ga0187778_10001780_pt1 | contig 14816 bp, 12 predicted proteins | sample 1015_Q2_SP5_20_M_FD_132418 | JGI IMG/M metagenome (GOLD analysis project Ga0187778, IMG submission 132418) | Tropical peat soil microbial communities from peatlands in Department of Meta, Colombia - 1015_Q2_SP5_20_MG | ecosystem: Environmental > Terrestrial > Soil > Wetlands > Peat | place... | reverse complement strand
GACGTTGTGGAAGAGGTTCGGAAGATGACTGGAACAAGGGGTGTAGATACGGCGATAGAAGCTGTTGGCCTTGAGAGGACCATAGAGGAAGCAAGCCTCTCCGTGAAGGAAGGCGGGCGGATCACAGTCGTAGGCATGCTTGACGAAATAATTCGCGTGAATATCTTAAGAATCGTGCTGAAGGAAATTCAGTTAGAAGGCTCCTACGGTCGCACCGAAAATGAGTTCATGAAGACCATGTCGACATTGGAAACGGACGCACATGAATTTCGAAGATTGATCACGCATAGGTTTTCGCTTACAGATATTTCGCGAGCATTCGAAACCATATGCGACAGTAAACAGAATACGATTAAAGTTATCCTGAACCCTTGAAGAAACCTCGAAGAGAAGAATAACGGGAAAATTTGAGCCAGTTGATGTTTACCCAAAAGATGGAAAGGTGGACTATTCTACCGGAATAGCCCCGTACAATCTATCGATCTCTACTCCTCTCGATCTGCGGTAGAGTTTGAGAACGGCATAGAGCAGAGCAGAGGATCCCATCCCACCGATCATGAATACTGCACCCCAGACACCATTAACCCCGTATCTCGGGTCAATTATGTACAATACAAACATGTAGAGGGTGTACAAGAATCCAAGTACTCCTGCAACCGTAAGCAGGTGGATGTTCCCCCAGCGATATCTTGAGACTGCCGAAGATTCGTACATTTCACGTGTCCGTCTGTTGTATGGAAACGCTATTGCAGTAGCGCACATTCCGAAGAATATGATCGTGATCGCGACAGGCATGTCAAGGGTGAGAGACGCAAAGGGCGTATAGTAGTATAGATACTCGAACACTGTGCTTGCACCCAGGAAAATCAGCAGCGCATAGATTGGAGTTGAGAACCGGGTCTTTACCGATGCGAAGAGTGAAGGTAGCATTCTATCGAAAGACATAGCGAACATGTATCTTGTCGAGCCAAGCATGTTATTCGTCGGCCACATCCAGAACCAAGCGTTGAATCCGATCAGGATCCAAATCCAAAGTATCGGGTTTCTGGTGGCTGTAAGGATGAAGAGCCCGTAGAACGGAACAATGGGCATCGACGCTGCTCTTCCTGTCATCCACACGTAGCTCGCTGCTTGCATGAACGGGTTACCAACCATTTGGATTACGAGGAATATCACGGTAGCACAGACTACCATCGAGAACATGTCGGCGCCAATGTAAACACTCAGACTTCTCTTGAAATCATTGACTCCTCGAATCTCTCCGGTAAGGTTTCCAGACCAGAATGCTGACGCAAACGCGTATGCGAGAACAGGCCCTATCAACAAAGATGATGTGAAACTGGTTTGCTCAAGTGGAACCGCTGTGTATCCTGCACTGGACGCTTGGTCAAGCAGGAACTGATAGGGGTTACTGCCACCCCAACCAAACGTCGACGACATGAACCAATTGAAGTTGTTGATGAAATCCTGACGAGAAGTTACTAATAACAATCCTATCCAAGTCACGATCCCAATCGTCCCAATCCAGAATGAGATCTTCTGTAACCTTGCATACCATTTCATACCGAGCGCAACAATTCCAAACGCGAGGATACTGTACAGTATCCCGAACGTGAATAGGCCGTCGGCTGTCGTAAGCCAGCTTCCAATTCCAATAAGACCATCACTGCCTACGAGCTTCCCGGTAACCGTCAACGTGGGTGAAACGGCCATTACGATTCCGGGAAACGCATTACTGACCAGGAAGAACATTGGGCCGATCAGACAGGTGAAGAAAGTGAATATCCATCCCCAGATTCCCCCGAACGTTCTGCTAATCCAAACATATTCACCACCGGACCTTGGCATAATCGCGGTCAACGCTGCGTAGACAATGAAGACTGGAACGAGGCCTACACAATTCAGGATGACTCCGAGAGGAATGTTAGCATCCGGCCATGGATACGATAGCGCGTAAGACAACGCGGTCGCTTCCACAATTGCTACGGCGAACACGGCGTAAGCGAATCCGTCGAAGACTGAAAAGTCCCTTACAAGTCCTGAAGCCTTCCTTAGAAACAGCGTTTCTTTCTGAGCCACGAAGATCTCCTTTTTCGGAGATCATGAACGCAACATCATTTAAGCAGAGTCTCATTACGTGCATATAGTAATACGAACTGTAATCCGACTCATTATGCAGAGTGCCGTCGCATATAGCGATGCGAACAGTACTAATTCTCTATTGGTCTTTGCATCTAGCCTTGGACAGGCATGTAACTGTCAACTTTGCTTCCGGACAATCGTACAACGACTCCTTGCACGACTGCCTCTGAATACGTGCTTCCAGGATTCATACATAAAGTTCGACCAATATTCGTGAAACCTTTCGATTCATGAATGTGGCCATGCAAACCGAGTAGAGGTTGATGTTTCTCTATTGCCTTTCTTACGGCTGAGCTGCCGACACCAACCATCCTCTGTCCCGAATCAACTGGCATAAAGTTCTGATCAAGTAGAGGTGCATTATCGAGCGTAGAGTCGAGGGGTGGAACATGCAGGTTGAATACGCAATTCTTCATGTTCTTCACCTGACCTGCCATAGATTCGATCTTCTCCGCCAGCGCTTCTTCCGTAATATCGCGTGGACATCGCCACGGTGTGATATTCGAATATGACGAGCTTATCATCTCATGCTCCTCATCGATGCTCACGACTTTCTGATCCGCATGATGCACAACGTCCGACTTATTCAGAATGGGGTCGATAGCGAACTCATCGTCGTTTCCAGCAGTTACGAAAAGCTTGACTTCAGAGCCCTTCAGCTTCTGTTCAGCGAATCCAATCCATCGCTGGAGGGTCTCCGTCATCAATTTCAGGAACACGTCGTGCTTCTTCTCTTCGGATTGTGATATTGCGTCAATCTCATCCTTCGTAGTTCTGAAGGGGTAGTAGCCGTAGGACCGAACCTTACTGTCGAATTCTGAGAGTTCTTCAGCTGACTTCAGAGTATACTCCTTACCCATGAACGAAGCATTGTGCGATCCGTCAGACTGCTGGACGGCGTATACCATTCCTTTACCTGTAACGTCGCCGCCAAGAATCAACACGTCAACATCATAGTAGCGTGCCGCGTTTACGAATTTTCTCCAGCAGATCTCTGATCCGTGAATGTCAGTAGCGAAGTAGAGCTTAGTCTTCTTCCCCATCGACCATCACGGGTGAGCGTATGATTCGCCTATAATGAGCTTAGGGATGACTATCGCCAGATGTTACGTCCACGAGTTTCGTGATAGGAGGCAAAACTCATTAGCTGTCCGCCAAAATGTGACCTATTCGTTTCGCTGGACTTGATGTCAAAATGGTTGATACAGTGGAAAAAATCAACGTCACGCAAAAGTTCGATTCATTCAACCAATATTGGCGACCAAAGATTGTTGCAGCGTTGAACGATTCCTACGTTAAAGTTGCCAAGTTCAAGGGTGAGTTCATCTGGCATAAACACGAAACTGAAGACGAATTCTTCTTGATCTCGAAAGGCAAATTACGAATCAAACTGCGGGACCAGCCCGACGTGAACTTGGTCGAGGGAGAGTTTGTAGTAATCCCCAGAGGCGTCGAGCACATGCCAGTTGCGCAGGAGGAAGTTCACGTCATGCTCATTGAACCTAAAACGACAGTCAACACAGGCAACGTTACGGATAATCGAACGGTTCGCGACGAATGGATCTGACTCTAGAATCCTCGCCTTTATCGATCTGCAGATAATTCGTCGGTTATTCGCTTAATCGCTTCATGAGCTGCGTCGAAAGAATCAGGTAGAGTGAAGAAGCCGTGTATCAGTCCGGCGTAATGCGCGGAATTTACTCTGACGTTTGATCTTTTCAGTTGATCGGCGTAGGAATTACATTGTGGCGTCAGAATATCATATTCAGCGGTGATCATCAATACAGGAGGTAAGCCTGAAAGGTCAGTTCGACGGACCGGAGAAGCGTATTGGTTCTTCAAATCCTCTTCGCGCGAGATATAGTGCTTAATGAACCAGTTCATGTCGCCTTTTGTCAGAGCTGGACTCAGTTCGTCTGGAAAGTTCTGATAGATACGATCGGAGAGATCAACGATTGGATAGATTAGTATCTGGTTTGAGATTGAAGGTCGCCCACGGTCCTTTGCCATTAAACTGACAACGGCGGCCAAGTTGCCGCCAGCGCTGTCACCGCAAACAACCACCCTCTCCTCATCCGCGCCTAACTGTTCTGCGTTCTTGGCAGCCCATTCTGTTGCGGTATAGCAGTCCTCGACCGGGGTTGGAAACTTGTACTCGGGCGCGAGTCGATAACCAACGGATATCACGATACTTCCTGTACGATTCGCAAGCAACCGGCATGGATGGTCCACCTGATCCAAGTTTCCAAGCACCCACCCGCCTCCATGAAAATAGACAATCATACCTCGCCCGTCCAGCTTGGTCGGAGTGTAGATTCGGATGGGAATCTGCCGTTCGACACTCTCAATGCTAATGTCTTTGATCTTGCTGACTTCCTCTGACCTCTTCGATAACAGTGAGGTAACCTTCTCATCCCAAACGCGCGCGTCTTCCGGCGACAAACCAGATAATGGGGGCACATGTTCGCGTGTCATGAATTGAAGATAGGCTTCGGCTTGGGGATGAAACGTCACTTTTCAGTCGCCTTTCATATTGTTGACTAGCGTTCGGTCTTTTTAGATAACCTGTATGCTCATTGATGCTTACCTTTGAGTCTTGAACTCGTTTACTCGGGTTACGACGTTGCGGAGTATCTTTTCGAACTCTTGACCTTGTGCGAAAGTTCCGTCGGCGATAGCGAGCGGTGCTCCAAGGACTACGGACTTGGCGCCGTATCTTAGGGACTCGATAGCCTGGTCGAGTGAGAGCCCACCAACCGCTTGTACGGGGATCTTCACTGCATTTACTATCCTCTGGAGATCATCGAGAGCGCTCAGACCTTTGACGTGATGACGTTCGTCATAGCCGAGATGGGCAACGATGTAGTCTACGCCCAGTTCTTCCATCTCCTTCGCAGCCTGCAACTTATCTGGTGCGTTGAGTACATCTGCCATGATCTTCCTATCTTTCTTGCGGGCCACGGCCACTGCCTCTTTCACCGTTGCCCAGTGAGCCTGGCTCATGACAACAACGAACGTTGCTCCAGCGTCGAATGTCATTTCTGATTCTCCTCCTCCGCCATCCATCATCTTCAAATCCGCGACGATCGGATGATCAGGAAACTCTTTCCTCAGTGCACGCACGCTCCGGAGACCTTCTGCGAGAATCAGTGGCGTGCCGGCTTCCAACCAGTCGACTCCTGCTCTTGCTGCCCCGCGAGCCATCTCAATTGCTTCATCCAGAGTTGTCAGATCGAGTGAAACCTGTGTCGTTATCTCCCCCACTAGAGTCACCGCTCCAAACTTAGTTTCTAATCTCTTTCAGAATTTGTTGTAGCTGACGATTTCGCTTATTGATTTCTTTGGGGGAGGTGCCGGCGTTTCATCAGGGTAGCCGAAGGTCATGAGTGCAAGGATCTTCCAATCGTTGGGCACGCGAAGTACGTTTCTTACTTCTGTTTCGTCGAAGTCGCCTATCCAGCAGGAACCGATGCCTAAGCCCCATGCTGCGATAACCATGTTCTGCAGCGCGATCGCAGTATCGACTCTTGCCCACTTACGGCCGTACTCCGTTCCCTCATAGGCACAGCCGACGATCGTGACGGCGGAGTCTTTGATGAATCCGCTCCATTGTCTGTGAGATAGTTGCTCTTTGATCTTCTGATCTGTGAGCACGATGAAACGCGATGGTTGCGTGTTGCTGGCTGAGGGAGCGAACCTCCCAGCCTCAAGTATTTTCTGAATGTCATTATGCGAAATCTGATCCTTCCGGTATTTTCGTATGCTTCGTCTACTCAACAGCACCTCGATAACGGACATAAATGGTCGACGTGTTGAGTTGCTAGCACACTTGTAGATCTTACGACGGAAAATCACATTTGAACTATTAACGCATAGTACGATTGTAGTCTAGTTGGAGCCGTCGCTCGGCGTAACCTCACTACCTCTCAGTTTTGTAGTTATGCGCATATCTTGTCAATCACGCTTAGTTAGAGGGATAAGGGAAGAGAACATAAACAGCGAGATCGCCACATAATCCTGACGCGATTGGCAAAGAGTTATCGAATAACCGGCCGACTACGCGACGAACGTTCTCTAACGATCGAGGGTTATACTGTTCAAGCTTTCGACAAAGACCTTGGAGTATACGGACACCCAGACGATAGGTTGGGTAAGGATAAGACGGGGAGGGAAGGGGATTTTACCATCGAGTTTACTGAAGCTGCATTCAAGGATTGGTTTGAGGATTCTCCACGAGTTTATCTGCAAGTAAGAGACACGGACGGTAGAGTTGTAATTAACACTCCAGGTAAACCGAACACTTCTGGCGCCGTAAATTTCCAAATCAAGCTCGGCAAGTCAGAACCGAACCCACTTGAGCCAGACCTCTACGCTAACGGACTCGAAAGGATGAGGACTGGGCTGCAAAATGTGGGGGACGCAGTCGACCTCTCGAGAGCAGATGTCAAAGACTTGCTCCAACTGTTCCTCGGGGTCCTTGGCGCGTGGACGAGCTTCCGAGATCAGATCGTGAGAGTCTGCGGTTATGATGGTATCCAGGTTCCGAAGCAGCCGAGGAAAGAAGAACACCACCACGTTACAAGATGGGACGAAGCGGTGCTCCCAACATGAACCTGATCTACGGCGTCGAAACATTTCCATCACGGAAGGAGACCTACCAAACAGTTGACGGGGACATCCTGGAGCGCTGTGACGTCTGCGTCATAGGCAGCGGTGCTGCGGGCGCAATCCTAACTAAGAAATTGACTGAGGCCGGCCGCAACGTTGTCTTGCTTGAAAAGGGCGGCTACTTCGAAGGGGAGGACATGAACCAGAGGGACGAAGACATGATGCCGCTTCTGTGGAAGAACGGCGGCTTGAACTTCACAGACGACCTAAGGATCGCGATCGCTCAAGGCTCATGCTTAGGTGGCTCCACCGTCATCAACGACGCAGTCTGCTTCCCCATACCCGACATAACCAGGAAACAGTGGAAAGCTTCAGGAGTTGAAATCTCCGACAACGAATGGGACACGGCTGTGCAGGAAGTGTCCAAGGAAATTCACGTCGCCAAAGTCAGAGACGACGAACTCAACAGAAACAGCCTCATGTTAAAACAAGGATGCGAACTCCTAGGCTACACGAAACATCACGCCAACTCAAGAAACTGCATGAACTGCATGCAATGCGGACTCTGCCACCTCGGATGCCACTATGAAACAAAACAGGACATGCGAGTAACCTACATCCACAAAGCCCTCAACGATTCGGAATCGTCAATTCGAATATACTGCAATTGTGCCGCTGGGAAGATCAACTATTCCGATGGCTTAGTTGACAGTGTCGAAGGAGAATTCCAGGACCGGGACGGGAACATGGTCCATAAAATTACAGTGAACGCGAAGGTTGTCATGATCGCGGCAGGTTCAATCGCGTCGAGCTACCTGTTGCTGAACAATTCGATTGCAACGGACAGGGCCGGAGTGGGTCTGGCGCTGCACCCAGCCCCCTTCATAATCGGAGACTTTCCATACCAAATCAAAGCAAACCAAGGAATACCCATGGCCTACACCCTGCACCAATTCGGAGTAACCAACGGCGTCGAAGAGGGCGGCTTCCTCATCGAAGGCATCTTCGTACCACCACTACAATTTGCCCTGCTCATCGCCGGATCCGGAGTGCAACATGACCTAATGGAACGATACGACCACTTCGCCATGGCAGGGGTCCTTGTAAGAGACGATCCGAAGGGCAGTATTACCCTAACAGATCAAGGATTTCCCAGAGTTGCATACACCCTAAGCCCTAGGGACCTGGACAACATCTCCAAAGGCGCCGAGATCATCGCTAAAATGTGGTTCAAACTCGGAGCTACACGAGTCGTCACGTCGCACATGAACAAGGCAATTCTCGGGAGCGAAGAAGAAATTCCAGAACTCGTCAACGCGATAAAGAATGACCCTCAAAGTCTTCTCTTAGGCTCAGCCCATCCCCAGGGAGGTAACCGAATGGGAAGCGACCAAGCCACCTGCGTCGTCGATTCCAATTGTAAAGTGTACGGGTTCAAGAACCTCTTCGTCTGCGACGCAAGCGTCTTCCCAACAGCTGTGGGCGTTAACCCCCAACTAACAGTCATGAGCCTCGCGACGATAACAGCAAACAGACTGAACAGTAATTGGGGAGAATTCGAACCCATTAAATCGAAGAACAGACTGGGCGAAGTCTGCTCCATAGAACAGCCCATGTACTGCTCAACACAATCATTAGATGACATGTACGAAATCAAAGACACAGAGCTGACCAACGAAGCCCTAATCAATTCACCTAGCATGGAAATCAAAGACAACGAAAACTGGACGTTCGACGTCGACACGTTGACGATTCGGAACCAGAGATACTGGAAGGGATTCTTCGCCAAAGACCACGACCTAATCAATACGATAGAGACCTACGCGGGAGGATTTTGGAAAAGATTTGAAAAAGACGGAAACTCGGTAAAAGGGACAACTCATCCATACGAAACGCCTGTCTTCGCCAAAATGGAAGCAGTAAACACTGAATACCCTGGTTTCGGCAAAGTCGTCCTTCTAAAGTATCTGGATCCTCAATACGAAAGGTTCTACGACTTGCTGAAGATAGTGGATCAGGACACAATCCTCGGCAAAGTATTCGCTATACGGTCTCCTCCAAGAGGAGAGCACATCCTCAACTTCTCATTGTCCAAGAAATATACGGTGGACTTTATGACACAAGATGACTTCAAGGAAATATTCGCAACAAAGGCGAGGAAACCCAAAGTCGAAGAGGTCCTTGGAATCTGGGAGGGCAAGTTGATCTCAGACTCCACACTATCACCAGTGCAATTCAGATTCAGATATTACATGGAACAAGGAGAATTAATGTGCAAGTACATCTTCGGCGGTTTCCTTCCGGGGACCTCGACCACGAGATTTTCTGAGAAAGAGTTTTTGATGTTCGACTTCACTGGGAGCCTGTTGCACGACCAGATTAGAATGGTTAGGAGAGACGTAATGGTTGGCAAATACTGCACTATGCAGAGCCCAATTTTCAAAGCATTAGGAAGATCTCCCGGCTTCATCATGAAGGATAACGATAGAGAATGCCTACCCTACCTTCTTAAGCGAATTTGACTAGAAAGAACAGCGCCAACGACTGAACTCGCTGGTTGAAACGGATGAAAGTAGTTGTAACCTCAGACCAGCACATCGGTTACGCGAATAGCGACAAGGCATCATTCAAACAGTTCCTCACGCAGCTACAGCAGGACCAGACAGTCACTGACCTAGTTCTTCTCGGCGACGTAGTCGACATGTGGAGAAGAGATGCCTCCGGACTATTCATCGAAAACTGGGACATCCTCGAAATCATTATGGCGCTAAAGAGAAAAATGAACGTCTATTACGTCGCGGGCAACCACGACTACCACGTGCTTCAACTCCTCAACCATAATTACCCGTTCACTTTCCTCAAGGACCTAACGCTCAATGATGGGAGTTGGACATACAAATTTCTGCACGGATGGGAGTTCGACCCGGAGCAAGAACCTCCAATCATGGAAGCCCTATGCCGCGTCATGTCCGATGACGTAGGCAATTTCGAAAGCGGCGCGTGGACTGCAATAACGCGAGACTGGAACGATTTCAAATATTTCCTAACATCCATCGCACCTTTCGAGAAGAGAAGGATACGTGAAAAAACAGAACGTTTACAGATGATTCCTGAACTGCGATTACAGAGCACAGTAGACCAAATCGCAAAACGGGCTTGCGCAACCGTTCGACCAGGCGAGATCCTAGTTTTTGGACATACGCACAAACCCTTCATGAACACCGGGGAGAACGTGGTGAATAGTGGTTCTTGGGTTACAGATGCTCCGATTCACAATACGTATGTGGAATTGACTCAGGGTAAACCTCGACTTCTCATATTTGGTGGTCAGGAGATTACGGACCGCGTCGAATGCTGAGAGGCTGAACAGGATTGGTAGGGATTCGCAGATGCGTTGATGAAGATTTCGAAACGATTTGGCTTATCATAAATGAAGCTTCACAGGTTTACAGAGGCGTGATTCCTCTTGACAGGTGGAAAGAACCCTACATGTCAAAGACAGAGCTAGAACATGAGATCCGCGACGGCGTCAGTTTTTGGGGATACGAGGTGGATGGAAAACTAGCCGGTGTTATGGGAATACAGGATTTAGAAGAAGTCTCCCTCATCAGGCACGCGTACGTTCGCAGGGCCAATCAAAATCAGGGAATTGGCAGCAAACTACTCTTTCATCTCCACGGTCAAACTGCGAAACCTGTTCTCGTTGGCACTTGGGCGGCAGCGAATTGGGCGATTCGATTCTACGAGAGGCATGGGTTCAAGCTGGTTACGAGAGAAACGAAGGATCGACTCCTGCGAAAATACTGGTCGATACCGGAACGCCAAGTTGAGACGTCTGTGGTGTTAGCGGACCACAAATGGAATCAAAAGCCCTGGTGACTGCTCAATAATAACTTCTGATCGGTACACTCGATTCGGGCAGGATATAAAATGTGGATTGAGTTTTTATTGAGCTGAGTCGAATCATAGTAAGCGAATTTGATTGAAACGAGGAGACTTTTTCACAACTAGATTCCTTGTTTGGTGGAGCATAGTCTGGGCTCTCGCTATTGGTGCGCTTGCGCCCGTCGTGAATTACGTTACGCCGCTGCTTGATTCTGATTATAATAATATGTGGACTCCTGATGTGTTCTGGAGACTTGTTCTCTACTTTCACGGCGCCTTCATCCCTTGGATGATGGTTTTAGCGGCGTTGGCTCTCGTGGTGCTGGGTCTTGATTCTTCGAAAGGAAAGCTAGGGACACACCTGAAGCACATGGTGTTGATCGGCGGGTTCATAGCGGCTCCATTGGCGGCGATTGGAGCGATATTTAATGTGTACAATACTTTCGCATATGGTATTCCAGTTTGGATACAGATCGTTTCTATCGGCATTGGCGGAGAAACAGTATTCTTCCTGATCGTGTCTTTGTTGAATTACCCGAGAGAGTCATCTGGTTACTCACACCTCGGCTTTCCCTATTACATAGTTTTGCTCAGCGCGATTGGCGTCTTGATAGCGGCTCTGATGGGTGACGTTTCGGGATGGATTACATGGTTTGGTCCTTGGCCTTCGATCTTTCCTCAGTACATTAACAGCACGATGTATCCTGTCCTTGGGTATTACAATTCCACGGCAGTTGTGACTTGGACTGAGGATATGGTTGGCAGTCACTCACATCTTATGCTGCCCTCAGTGATGGCCGCGATTGTAGCTCTGGCACCGGCAGTGTATGGTTACGCGAAATGGGAGAAGAATGAGAAGGGGCTCTCCACCTTGGGCTTCCTCATCATGGTTGCCGGGTTGTTGGGAAGTATTTGGATTTACGTGGTCTCAGGTGTTGGTAATTACGCGATACCAACTCTATTCCAATCACCAGATGGCGTGAATGGAATTGCGATGGACGATATCATCACAGGAATCGTGGCGTTAGGCTCAGCCTTGGTTTTGATTGCGTTATTGGTACATGCCAAGAAGACAAAGTCCGTTGATGGGACCATACTGTTGAAGGATTATCTCTTTCTTACGTTAATTGTAGCATGGTTATGCATATACCTCCTCATCCCGATTACAGGTTACTACATTGAGTTGAATCAATCATTCTACCATGCAGCTGGAGCTGGTTTCGATGCGGCCTACACGAGGTTCCATCAAGACTTCACGTTCTTCATGCTTCCAGCCCTAGTGACTAGTATACTGATCTTCGAAACATTCGGCATTTCAGGCAAGGCAAGGAGAAACGTAGGCCGACTTTACCTGGGGGGTGTAATCATCACGTTCGTATTTGGCGTGGTCTATACTTTGTTCACATTGGATATGGTTTCACTCTCGATAGCGGCTCTTGGAGGTTTGATGATAGGCATCGGTGCCCTATACGGTGCGGAATTCGTAAGGAAATCCCCAGCATCGATACATACGGCAAGTTAAGACGTGAGTTGTTCGTCACCCAATTTCTGGCTAATCCTTATCTGACAGGGAATCCGACTGGGCTCAGATCTCGTTGCCTGCCATGGATAGGCCGCTCGGTGTAACCTTACTTGCATTATTGCATGTATTGCAAGCAATCCTGGCGCTCACAATCGGAATTGTATTAGCAACCGTAGGGGCTTACCTCATGCCATTTATGGGTCATATGCCTCGTCTCGCTCGGCATCCCGGACTGTTTGCGGTGATTGGCGGGGTAGCGATCATAGTGGGAGTGCTCTATCTGCTTTTGTCGTATGGACTTTGGACGGGAAAGGGCTGGGCGTGGACAATTTCAATGGTTCTCGCGATTTTGGGGATTATACTCTCTCTGGTCGGGTTGATTGTGAGAGGCGGAGTTGGAGCGGTAATCACACTAATCCTAGACGCTGTGATAATTTACTATCTGACTCGAGTCAACGTGAAGGCCTTCTTCGGAAAGGCGCAACTGCCCAGCTTTCCGTCTGTTTCTCAACCTAACCCGCCACCATCGACGAATACTACTGAGGTGCCCAAATTCTGTGCCAACTGCGGAGCTCCAGTGACGGCGGGTGTGAAGTTTTGCTCCTATTGCGGAAGCAAACTTGCATGATTTCGATTTGAAGCGAATTTACGCTCCAGAATACTAGTCTGTGTTTTCTGATCTGTTCATGCTCCTTAGACTTGTGTACACTTACGATTAGGACGGAAAGACATTGTAGCAGTGCTGCTTCATAAACCGTCGAAGACGTTTATGCTACGATCCGATGAGGTCGAACCGATCCAAGTTCATTACCTTGTTCCACACCGCTACAAAGTCATGCACGAACTTCTCCTTGGAATCCTCGCATGCGTAAACTTCTGCCAGGGCCCGGAGTTGGGAGTTCGAACCGAAGACGAGGTCGACACGGGTGCCTGTCCACTTGAGTTTGCCCGATGCGCGATCGCGACCTTCGAACACGTCCTTGTCTTCGGAGCTTGCATTCCACGCCGTGCTCATGTCCAGCAGGTTCACGAAGAAGTCGTTCGTCAGCATCCCCGGACGTTTGGTGAAAACGCCGTGTTGTGACTGTCCGAAATTGATATTCAGAACTCGCATGCCTCCGATGAGTACCGTCATCTCAGGCGCGGTCAGCGTCAGCAATTGCGCCCGATCGACCAGTAGTTCTTCGGTCGATACAGAGTATTTGGTCTTGAGGTAGTTGCGGAACCCATCCGCCTTCGGCTCGAGCACGGCAAAGGAGGCCGTATCCGTTTGCTCCTCCGAAGCGTCCATTCTTCCCGGCGTGAAGGGAACCGTCACCTCGTGACCCGCACTCTTCGCAGCCTGCTCGATCCCGGCGCAACCCGCCAGAACGATCAGGTCAGCGAGTGAAACCTTCTTGCCGCCGGACTGCGCGCTGTTGAATGCGCTCTGAATGCCTGCCAAGGTCTCGAGCACCTTCGCTAGCTGGGCAGGCTGGTTGACTTCCCAATCCTTCTGCGGCGCCAAACGAATGCGGGCACCGTTCGCACCACCGCGCTTGTCGGAACCACGGAAGGTGGACGCCGACGCCCAAGCGGTCGAAATCAGCTCTGGCACTGACAGGCCAGAAGCTAGGATCTTGCCTTTGAGGGAGGCGATGTCCTGTGCATCAATCAGTTTGTGATCGACTGCAGGGATAGGGTCTTGCCAGATGAGCTCTTCTGCCGGAACCTCCGGTCCGAGATAGCGCGCTCGCGGGCCCATGTCGCGGTGTGTCAGCTTGAACCACGCACGGGCGAACGCGTCCGCAAACTGATCCGGATTTTCCATGAAGCGTCGTGAAATCTTTTCGTAGACGGGGTCGAACCGCAAAGCGAGGTCTGTGGTCAGCATTGATGGTGCGTGACGCTTGGACTTGTCATGCGCATCCGGCACAGTACCGGCGCCTGCGGCACCCTTCGGCTTCCACTGGTGCGCACCCGCCGGGCTCTTCGTTAGTTCCCACTCGAAGCTGAACAGGTTCCAGAAGAAGTTGCTACTCCACTTCGTTGGTGTCGTGGTCCAGATGACTTCCAGACCGCTGCCGATCGCATCATCACCTTTGCCCGTGCCAAATTTACTCTTCCAGCCTAGACCCTGTTCCTCAATGGGGGCGGCTTCGGGCGCGGGGCCCACGAGTGACGCGTCGCCAGCGCCATGGGTTTTGCCGAAGGTGTGACCGCCAGCAATCAGCGCTACGGTCTCCTCATCGTTCATCGCCATACGCGCGAATGTCTCGCGGATGTCCTTGGCAGCAGCAAGTGGATCCGGATTACGGTTCGGCCCTTCTGGGTTCACGTAAATCAAACCCATCTGCACAGCAGCGAGAGGGTTTTCGAGTTCTCGGTCACCAGAGTAGCGCTTGTCGTCAAGCCACTTGCTCTCACTCCCCCAGTATACGTCCTTTTCAGGCTCCCAGACATCTTCGCGCCCTCCGCCGAAACCGAACGTCTTGAACCCCATCGATTCCAAGGCGACGTTGCCGGTGAGTATCATCAGGTCAGCCCACGAAATCTTCTGGCCGTATTTCTGTTTGATCGGCCAGAGCAGCCGGCGTGCCTTGTCGAGGTTTGTGTTATCGGGCCAACTGTTGAGTGGTGCGAACCGCTGGTTTCCCGTGCCTGCGCCGCCGCGGCCGTC
>Ga0187778_10001779_pt1 | contig 14817 bp, 8 predicted proteins | sample 1015_Q2_SP5_20_M_FD_132418 | JGI IMG/M metagenome (GOLD analysis project Ga0187778, IMG submission 132418) | Tropical peat soil microbial communities from peatlands in Department of Meta, Colombia - 1015_Q2_SP5_20_MG | ecosystem: Environmental > Terrestrial > Soil > Wetlands > Peat | place... | reverse complement strand
CGGGGCTTGTCAGAGCGATACACGCGGAGAGAAGTAGGCCGCATCCTGGGAGTAGAACCGAGCCGTCTTCGTTACTGGGAGCGGCTGAGGCTAGTTCGTCCTCGATCCCGCTGGGGTGAACGTTTCTACAGTTTTGGCGATCTCGTGGCGCTGCGCGCGCTTCAGCGGCTCACCGACAATCGAATCCCCGCCCGCCGCGTCCGCCGCGCCGTCAGTCTGCTCGAGCAGCAGTTCGGTGGCACTGCGGCAGCTCTAAAGGAGCTGCGGTTTTTCGAGCAGGGCCGCGATGTCCTTGTAATTCCTCCCGGCGCCGACCGCCCGTTTAATCCGCTCAAGCGACAATGGGCGTTTTCGTTCGATTCCGGGGCGGCGTCGGCGAAAGTCCACGCGCTGACCGGCCCGACCGCCGAAGAATTTTTCCGCAAGGCGCTCGACTGCGAAATGCAGTCCGAGCTTCTGCCTCAGGCTGTCGAAAGCTACCGCCAGGCTCTCGCTCTCGCGCCCGAATGGGTCGACGCCCACATCAATCTCGGCGTCGCGCTCTATCAGATGGGACGTGTCGAGGAAGCGCGCGCACAATTCGCCGCCGCGGTGCAGCTCGATCCACTGAGCGGCATCTCGCGCTACAACCTCGGGTGCGTTTTGGAGGAGCAGGGCAAGATCGACGAGGCCATCGGCCATCTTCGCCGCGCCGCGCGCGCGATGCCCGCGCACGCCGACGTGCATTTCAATCTCGCGCTGGCTTACGAAAAACGTGGCGAGCGCCGCCTTGCCCGGATGGAGTGGATCACGTACTTGCGTCACGCGCCCAGCGGTCCTTGGGCGGACCAGGCGCGTGCTCATCTCAAGCAGCTATCGCTTCGCCGCAAGCGCTCCGCGCCGATTCCCTTCCCCCAGCGTCCGTAGCTCACCGCCGCTGCGGCGTGCTATCATTTTCTGCAGTGGTGAGCGTAGCTCAGCCGGTAGAGCATCGGTCTGTGGAACCGAGGGTCGTGGGTTCAAATCCCATCGCTCACCCCAATTTGTCCTCCCACATGAGCCCGCGCCTGGTTCTACTGCCGGTCACAATCGGCGCGGCTGTCTCGGCCCCATTGGATTCCACTCCAATACCGTAGACTTACTGACCCCACAGCTCCAAAAACCTTTCAGCCGTTTGCGGCGCGAAGCCTGAGTAATGATTGTTCACGTAGACGAAAATCGTGACGCCCCGAATCTTGATCGGGCGCAAATAATCGACCCAGGTCTTCAAGTCGCGGTTGCGATCGACGACGATTTTGTCCCAGGTCTTGGTAATCTCCTCGATTCCCTTGCGGTCGCCGAGCAATCGCACGTAAGCGAAGTCCGTGGTTATCAATTCGAGCCGCTCCCTAAATTCCCACGGTCGCGGCACCCAGCTCTGATCGATCAGCGTCATGGCGACGCCGCGCTCGCGCAGCGCGTCCACAAATCGCGCGTCCATCCAGCTTTTGTTGCGAATCTCGATCGCAAATTTGTAGCCGCGCGGCAGCTTCGCCAAGAACGGCTTCAACCGCGCCAGAAACTCCGCCTGCGACTTGAATACCGAGCGATTGAAATAGCCGAATTGGAAAACGATCGGGCCCAGTTTTTCGTTCAGTGCGCTGGCCGTATCAAGAAAATGTGCGAAATCGGAATCGCAATCGACCAGGACCTTTTCGTGCGTAATCTGCTGCGGGACTTTGAGCGCAAAGAGAAAGTTGCTCGGCGTCTTTGCGTACCACCCTTTCACAGTCGAAAGCGCGGGCGTGCGATAAAAGGTCGAATCGAATTCTACCGTGTCGAATTTCGTAGCGTAGTAGGTGAGATACTCGGCGGCTTTCATCCCAACCGGATAGAAAGCAGTTTCCCAGCCCGCCGCCGTGAACGCGCTGGTGCCCACACGAACCGTCTCCGACATGGCCCGACATTCTAGCTCAGCGAGGGCCGTTCGCACCCATCAGTGAAACGCCCGATTCGCCCGCACGTCTAATTGCCCTAAGGCACACGACGATTCCGTAAACGACGATTTAAGCAACGCGGGCTTAGTTTCTCGCGTCGAAAGCAGGGGGAATCAAATGGCACGTGCTCGCAAACTACTGGCTCGCTTACGAATGGGAGCGTTCATGGTGTTCCTGGGCGCGATCACTCTTCCGGCCACTGCCTTCAGCCGCGATCAAGCCGGCGCGCCCGCTGCCGCGAGGCCCATTGGCACGATTAAGACAATCTCCGGCAATTCGATCGTGCTGGCATCAGACGCGGGCCCAGTTTTCAACGTCACAGTCGAGGATGGTGCCAAAATCGTGCGCATTGAGCCAGGCGCAAAGGACCTGAAGAACGCCACTCCAGTTGATCTCCAAGACTTGCAAGCGGGCGACCGAATATTGGTGCTGGGAAAACTTTCCGATGATGGCCGCTCCGTCGTGGCGACTTCGGTCATCGTGATGAAGAAAGCCGATGTCGCGTCGAAACAGGAGCACGATCGCCAAGAATGGCAACGCCACTCGGTCGGCGGCCTTGTGAGCGCTGTCGACTCCGCCGCAGGGACGATCACGATTTCAACCCAATCTTTTGCTGGCCCCTCAATCGTCGTGATCCGCGTTTCGAAAGATACGATCGTTCGCCGCTACGCCGCCGACTCTGTGAAATTCGACGACGCGAAGCCCAGCCCTCTCGCTGATGTCAAACCGGGCGATCAGGTCAGAGCCCGAGGTGCGCGTAGCTCGGATGGCAACGAGCTGGCTGCGGATGAAATCGTATCCGGCGCGTTTCGAAACATCGCCGGCCTGGTTTCTTCGGTCGATGCTTCGGCCGGCACGCTGACGGTCAGCGATTTGATCAGCAAGAAGCCCGTGAGCGTGAAGATCACTGCCGAATCGCAGCTTCGCAAGCTGCCTCCTCAAATGGCACAGTTCATGGCCATGAGGATGAAAGGCGGCAGCTCGACTCCCGGACCCGGTGCCACTGCTGCGCCGTCCCAGCCTGCCGCTGCGTCGCCAGAGAATGGCGGTTCCCCGCGCGGCCCCGGTGTGCGTGGCGGTGACATGCAGCAAACGCTGAGCCGAATCCCTCCGGCCGCTCTCACAGACATCCAAAAAGGCGACGCGGTGATGATTGTCTCCACCGAAGGTACCGGCTTCGGCCCGGTGACGGCGATCACGCTCGTCGCGGGTGTCGAGCCGATTCTCCAAGCCGCTCCAAATGGCGGCCAGTCCATGATTCTTCCGCCATGGAACCTTGAAGCCCCCGCCGGAGACGCTGCGCAATGAGCTTTCCTCTGTGGACAAGCCTTCCCGACGGGGCCGAGATCGGATGAAGTCTCCCGCTCTAACCTCCCTACTTCGCATTGCTTCGGCTATTTTGATTTTCGGTTTTCTTGTTTCGGCCGCCTGGAGCGGTCAGTCCGGCACCGGCACGATTCGCGGCCAAGTCACTGATCCCTCCGGCGCAGCGGTGCCTGATGCAATTGTCCAAGTGAGCGGCGCCAACGGAAAGCCTTCGACCGTTAAGAGCGGCCGCGACGGCACATACGAAGTGAAGGGCCTGCCGGCCGGAACGTACGCCGTGAAAGCTGACGCGAAGGGCTTTCAGGAATACCAGAGCGCCCAAATCCAGCTTGCCGCCGGCCAAGTTGAAAAAGCCGACATTTCGCTCGAGATCGAGATTGAACAGCAAAAGGTCGAGGTGACTGCCGAAGGTGGCGCCCAGCTCAGCGTCAACCCGGAGAACAACGCCAGCGCGCTCGTCATTTCGGGCAAAGATCTCGACGAGCTCTCCGACGATCCGGACCAATTGCAATCAGATTTGCAAGCGCTCGCTGGGCCATCGGTGGGACCCAACGGCGGCCAGATGTACATCGACGGATTTACAGCCGGCCAGTTGCCGCCGAAATCCTCCATTCGCGAGATTCGCATCAATCAAAATCCTTTCTCGGCTGAATACGACAAGCTGGGCTACGGCAGAATCGAAATCTTCACGAAGCCCGGAACAGACAAGTTCCATGGGCAGTTCAACCTGATGGGCAACGACTCGGCGTTCAACTCGCGGAGCCCTTACCTGGGCACCGCTCCGTTGCCCGGCTACGATACGGTTCAGTTCAACGGCGATTTCGGAGGCCCACTGAGCAAGCGAGCTTCGTTCACTATCGACGGCCAATACCGGGATATCAACAACGTGTCTATCGTTAGCGCGCAGCTGGAGCCGCCGCCCGCTGCGCTGTTTACCGAAGCTGTGCCGACCCCGCGGACGCGCATCAATATCGCCCCACGCCTCGATTATCAGCTCAGCACAAACAACACGCTGACTGTCCGCTACCAATATTACCGCGACGACGAAAGCAACAATGGGGTCGGCCAGTACACGCTGCCCTCAGCGGGGTACCACCTCCTCTCCACCGAACAAACGCTACAGGCAACCGATACACAGGTCTTCGGCGCGAATATCGTCAACGAGACGCATTTCCAATATCTCGGCGACGGCAGCTATCAGACTCCGACGAGCACGGTGCCCGCCGTGATCGTGCCTGCCGAATTTCAGAATGGCGGAAGCCCTCTCGGAAACATCATCGATCACCAGAATCACTACGAATTGCAGAATTACACCTCAATCGCCAAGGGCAAGCACTTTCTTAAATTCGGCGCTCGCCTCCGCGATCTTCAGGAAACCAATCGAGTGACGACGAATTTCAACGGCACGTTCACGTTTCCGACTCTCGCTGCTTTCGAGGCAAGCGAACCCATCCAATTCACGCTCACGGCCGGAAATCCCGTCGCATCCTCGAATCTATTCGACGCGGGCATTTATATTCAGGACGATTGGCGCGTGCGGTCAAACATCACCATTAGTCCAGGCTTGAGATTCGAAACTCAAAATCAAATCTCCAATCACGCGGATTGGGCCCCGCGGATCGGAATCGCCTGGGGCATCGGGCAGGGAAAATCGCAGTCGCCGAAAACCGTGCTGCGCGCCGGCTGGGGAATCTTCTACGATCGCTTCACCAATGACCTCGTGCTGCAGGCGGAGCGTCAGAATGGCATCTTGCAGCAGGAATACATTGTCACGAATCCCACGTTTTATCCCACTATCCCTCCTATCAGCGTGCTGCAGTCCGAGGGAACCGGTGTGCCGACGATCTACCGCATCCAGCCCAATCTGCACGCCCCATATACGATGCAGACTGCGGTCACCCTCGAGCGGCAGGTGTCGAAGGCCGTCAACGCGACTTTCTCCTACGTCAATTCCATCGGAAACGACCAGCTGCTCACCAACAATATCAACGCGCCGCTTCCCGGAACCTACATCGTCGGCGACCCGTCCAGCGGCACGCGGCCGAACGGAATTATGGAGAATATCTACGAGTACCAGTCCGCCGGCATCTTCCGCCAGAATCAGTTCATTGCGAATTTCAACGTGCGCACCGGCACGCTGCTTACGCTCAACGGGTATTATTCGCTGAATTTCGCGAATAGCGACACTGGCGGCGCCGGCAGCTTCCCCTCAAATCCGTACGACATCCTGGCCGATTACGGCAGGGCGAGCTTTGACATTCGTGACCGCGTATTTTTCGGCGGTACGCTCAATCTTCCAAAAGGCTTCCGCCTGAATCCGTTTACGATTTTCAACTCGGGGACACCCTTCAACGTCACCGTTCCCCTTGATCTGCTCGGCACGTCGATATTGAACGACCGTCCGTCCCTGGTCTCGACCGCCACTTGCCCGACCGTTCAACCGGCCGGCACAAACATCTTGTGCACGCAACTCGGAACGTTCAATTTGGAGCCGACGGCCGTCGAGAAGCTCATTCCGATCAACAATTATGTCGGCTCCATCCAATTCACGTTCAATCTTCGCGTTTCAAAGACATTCGGCTTCGGCGCCAAGAAAGACGTCACCGCGGGCACCGCTGGGGGAAGACCTCCCGGCGGCTTTGGCCGCGGCGGACCTGGCGGTGGGCCCGGTGGCGGTGGACGCGGAGGCGGAGGAAATTGGAACGGCGGTAATGTCTCGAGCGGCCAGCGCTACAGCCTGACCCTCAGTGCGCAGGCACGAAATCTGTTCAACATCGTCAACCCAGCCACGCCGAGCGGAGCCCTCAGTTCGCAACGATTTGATACTTCCAACGCTTTGTCGGGCGGCGCGTTCGGAAATGCTGCGGCCGTCCGCGTGGTCCAGCTCCAGGCGCAATTCAACTTCTGAATTCTGGACTCGCGCCGCGTTTGTTCTCCCAGTAGCGTTGTCGCTTGAAACATGCTATCTATGCCGCAAGCGACGATGCCCCGCGTCTTCGGACGTCTCCTACTTGGACTGGCTCTCGCATGGGGCGTCCCCGCACATGCGCAGGAGAATCCCGCTCCGCCGCAGCAGCTTCAGCCTCCCCCGAACCCTATCCCCGAAGGCACCGTGCTCAATCCGCGCGCACCTTGCGTGCAACCCCCGCCGGTTGTGAGCTGGGAGGACTACGAAGGCCCGCTCCAAAAGGTCGTCGGCGCTGTCGGCCGAAGGCTCGACCGCAAATCGGTCCATGCGCCCCACTACAAGCCCGGCGCGATTATTTGTTCATTGACGCTGAGTGGGAAATTTCTCCTTTTCGCGGACGACTTGTACGATCCAATTACCTTTCTAAGCGCCGGCTTCGACTCCGGTATCGATCAGGCGGAGGATAACGAGCGGAAATTTGGTCAGGGCGCGCAGGGCTATGGCAAGCGATTCGGCTTTAATTACGCGCAACAGGCGTCTTCGGAATTTTTCTCGGACGTCGTGTACTCCACGATTTTCACGGAAGACCCGCGCTACTACCGTCAAATTCACGGCAGCGCAAAGAGTCGCTTCTTCCACGCGGTGGAGCACACCGTCGTGGCAAAAAAAGAAGACGGCACCGACGAGTTCAACTTCTGCGAATGGCTTGGCAAGGCCAGCTCGATAGCTCTGAGCCGCGCCTACGCCACGGGAGCGCGACCCGGCTTTGCTCCGGCCGCGGAAGGGTTTGGAGTCGGTCTGGCGCAGGATGCCGGCTGGAATGTTTTGCGCGAATTCTGGCCCGAGATCGCGCACAAATTCAAACTGCCTTTCCGCGATCAACACGAGCCAATGGCCCCACAATCGGCTCAAGCGCCTACGTTCTGAAGCAGCCCGCTCTCAACGAATCTCGCCAGCCGGGTTTCTGGCGAACGTGCTGTCAATTTCCAATCGCCGCGTGCCCGATCTCGACGTCGCTGCGCTGAAGGGATGTCTCTCGGTGGCTCGGCGTCGAGCGTAGTACCTTCCTGAGAGGCTCCAGACTGCCATCGATCGGACCGATTTCGAGGCCCAGGATCTTCGCCATCAGCGGGTACACATCGATATTCTCGAACGGCTCCACTATCGCGCCGGGCACAATGTCGGGTCCGCTCGCGTAGAAAATCGCGCGCATCGACTTCATCTGCGTCGGGTCGTATCCGTGCTGTCCTTTGGTGCTTGGCTGAACGACCTCAGGCGATTCAGTCGCATGCGCCCGGATCATGTACGGACCTGACGCAATCACCACAGGATCCCCGATTCTCGGGTTGCTGTTGAAATGCAGATAGGCCGGCACATCCGCGCGCCGGTAGACGACGAACTTATCGCTCGCGCCGTGCAATTGTTGATACGCGCGCGCCGCGGCCTCCTCGCTCGGCGCGTAGAGCAACGATCCCACCATGATGAATTGCGAGAGGTCCGCGTAGTGGTCGAGATCGATCCAGTTGCCCTCCACGGTCGCCATTCCGTGGTCGGAGACGATGATCAAATCGACGGGCAGCGAAAGTGCCTTCAGTTCCGAGACGAGCGTTCCGATCAGTGCGTCAATCTGCCTGACGGTCTCGCCCATCTGGGGACTTTCGGGACCGCTTTCATGCCCGACGTGATCAGTGTCGGCGAAATACAGCGTGAGAAAGTGCGGCCTCTGCTCCGGCGGCAATTTCAACCAGGCGATCACCTGCTCGATTCGCTGTTCATTCGGAATCGTGCGGTCGTAATGCAGGTAGTAGGTCGGGTGCATTCCCCCGACGTCCGCATCCGACGTCGGCCAGAAAAAGCAGGCGGTCCGCATCCCCTGCTTTTCGGCGACAAGCCAGATTGGAGCCCCGCCATACCAGCCGCCGTCCGACACCGACTCGACTTTGTCGGAAGCGTACGCCTGCTTTCGCGCGGGATCGTAGAAATTGTTGGCGACGATGCCGTGGTGCTCAGGATAGAGCCCCGTGATGATCGAATAGTGGTTTGGAAACGTTACCGAAATAAACGACGGGATCATCCCCTCGGGCGCGCTCGCTCCCTCGGCCGCGAGGTGCAGCAGATTCGTTGCGCTGTACTTCCTGGCATAGTCGTAGCGGAAGCCGTCGAGCGATACGAGAATGACGTAAGGTTTCTTCTGCTGCTCAGGCGCGTTCGGCCCATGATCGACGTGGATGATCTGGGCTTGAGCCGGCAGCCATAGCGCAGCGAGAAGCCACGCCACAACCGCCGCTCGAGTGAAACGTCTTCGCATCCTGCCGCCGGCTTGCTCAGCGCTGCAGATTCGGCCTTGGGCGGTCGCCGCTTTCCCGAGCGGAACCACAGCCTAGAACGTCAGGTGCAGCGACATCTGCAAGAACCGGTTGCTCCCAACCGTATCAGTGATCACGCCAAAACCCTTTGCGGTCCCGCGCAACGTGTTATAGCAGGGCTCGGGGTTGTAACACGGATCCAGCACAAAATCTGTGTACGGCGCATCGAAGTTCGGCTGGTTGAACAGGTTGAAGGCGTCAAACTGATATTTCAACGTGAACCGCTCGCTGATCTTGAAATTCTTAAAGACTGAGAAGTTGAACGTGTTTTGGAACGGCGCGCGAAACTCATTTCGCTTGGCTGATCCGAACCCGGTTTCAATCGTGTCGCCAAGCGGCACGCCGTCCGTTCCGGGCGTGATTAGGGGCGTGCTAAACACATTCGGATTCACATACGCAGCATTGTTCTTTCCGAAGCCTTGGCCGGCGACCACGTAACCGCCGGTTGAGTTTTCGATCGTCACGTGCGATTGCGCCTGTTGCGGCGTTACTCCGGGCAGAAGAGGAAGTAGCGGGTTCGTCACAAAATCGTCGGAGCTGTAATAGATTCCTCCGGCGGTTCCCGAGAAATCGTACACGCTAAATGGTTCGCCGCTCTGCGCCACTGTAACTCCACTGATGCCCCATCCATTTGCCGCGACGTCCCAGAACGTCGACGCGTTCTTCATGGTCGGGAAGTTATAGAGGTAGCTGATAATGAACACGTTCGTGCGGTCGAAATCCGCCGAGGCATACGACGTGCGCAAATCGAGCGGATTGTTACCGTTGAAGAACAGACCGGAGCCGATACCGCTTCCTTCATCCAGCGTATGCGAGTACGTGTAGGCCGCATTGAGCTGCAGCCCGTGCGAAAGATTCTTGGTCACGCTGAATTGCAGAGCGTTGTAGAAAGAAATGCCTGCCGCCGTCCATAGGTCGGCGTTGGGGTTGATGCCGATGAACGGTGACCGAAGCGCGGTATTCCCGTCTGAAGCTGAGTACTCGCCGATCTGCGTCTGCACGTTCTCGGCCGCCACTCCCTCCACTTGCTGCCCGAAGGAGTAGATCTGGTTGTTGATCGGATTTGCCTGCGTGGCGATTCCGGGCTGATTGAAAGGAATCGGCAGCACTTGGTGCACTCCGCGGTTTCCGAGGTAACCTAGCGTCAACACAAGATCGTTTCTCGGCTGCCACTGCAGGTCAAGGCTCCAATCGAGCGAGTACGGCAACTTGTTCTTCGGATCGTATCCGCCAAACAGCAACGGAAACGCGGTGTTGAATCCTGCCGGTGTACACCACGGCTCGTTTGCAGCTTCCAGTCCCGGCACGGGTCCAGCCTCGCAATCCGCCATCGCCCTCATGTCCGGTACAAGAGCCGCCATAGCATTCAGGTTCGCGGGCGGCAGAACGAAATTCTTCGTAAACGGTCCCGTCGACAAACAATTCAAGGAACTGGCACACCCCGCTGTGATTGGAACGGTGAACGGTTCTTCGGTCGTAACGCCGAATGGTCCGCTGATTCCCAGTCCCGCGCTCGGCGACAATTCACTGAAGTACTCGCCGCGGTCGTAATACATCCCCCATCCCGCCCGGACGACGAAGTTCTTCTTCGGGCTCCATGCAATTCCAAGCCGGGGAGCAAACCCCCACTGCCGGCCCGTCAGAGTCGACTCGCTCACGCCCTTTGTGCCGAAAGTCTTGTTGTTTCCCGCCACCACAATTCCAATTCCTGGCGTGCCGTTGATCGGGCTGAACGAATCTGTTGTCAGGCCGTAGTTATAGTCCTGCGGATAGAAATTGGTCAGCAGACCATTTGTTTCGTAAAGCGGTCCGTCCCAATCCCAGCGCACGCCATAGGTAACGCTCAGGTTCGACTTCAGCTTAAACGTATCCTGCGCGTACAGGCCCGCACCTCTTGCTCGGAAGTGGCGGTTCGTTTCGCCCGAAAGAAGCGTGCCGCTGCTGTGGTCGGAGCCCAGAGTTCCGGTGAGAAAATCCTCGAAATTGTAGAATGTCAGAAGGGCGACATCGTTTTCGCGGTTGTCGACATTGAATTGCGTGTAGTCATACGTGCCGCCGAACGACAGAGTGTGGCGGCCTACTACCCAGCTGTACTTCGACGACCACTCGAAGAGATTCTGGAACACTCCGGCGTTCGCGAAGTTCGTGGAAGCCCCAAGGTGCATCTCATTGCCATCTTTCGGCACCACCACGCCTCCACTCGCTAGCCCGGCGCCCACATCGGCGTTCTCAATGTCGATACCCGGGAATAGGTCTGACGCAGTCGGCAAAATCAGGTTGAATGCGCCCGGGCCAAACGGCTGGCTTGTCATCGCGTTGGCGTACTGACGGATGAATCCAAACCGTTGTTCCCACGTCGTGTTGGGCGAAAGTATTTTCGTGTTCTCGAGCGAAAACACTTGGCTGCCCGCTTGAAGTGTTTGCGGGAAGCCGGCGGTCTGGCTCACCGCAAACGGCGCCGATGTCGGATCGCGCTGAAAGTAATACTTCGCGGAAATTCGGTCGCTGTTGCTGAAATTGTAGTCCATGTTCCCGTTTGCTTGGTTCGCTTTGAAGGTAGCTGCCGGTCCAAGCACGAGAGCGTTGTACTCTTGATTGCTTGATTCCATATTGTTCGTGCCAGTCGCCGCCGGAATGATGAACTGTCCCCCCTTGGTCTTGGCACTGAACAGCGCGAAAGCAACGGGGTCGACCTGTGCTGTAGTGATGCACCTCACCTTGCCGCTCGTGCAGGGCCCGCCTAGGACTCCGCCAGTCAACCCTGCATCGTAGTTGATCAGGTTCACCAGCGCCGATTGCGACGTCCGATCCGCATCTGTCAGCCCGGCCAATGTCGGAACGCCGCTCGTCGCACCATCCAGCGCGTCGCTTACGTACTGGCGCTGATACGACGCGAAAAAGAACAGCTTGTCCTTCATCACAGGACCGCCGAATGTGCCGCCCCAAACGTCGCGATGCAGCGGCGGCGTGTTTCCGTTGTAGTGCTGGATCACGCTCGGGGAAAGAAACGTCGACATCGCGTCCAAGGCGCTGTTTTGCAGATAGCCATACGCCTGCCCGTGGTACTGATTCGTCCCCGACAAGGTCGTCAATTCGATATGCGCCCCCGCGCTCTGTCCCATCGAAGCGTCGTACATGGAGGTCGTGACCTGAAGCTCTTGGATCGTTTCGACCGGCGGTGTCGGCAAACCCTCGCCGATGGAGTCGAACACGGAGGTGTTGGTTTGCACTTGTCCGCTCGTGCCGAAAATTTCTCCGGTGTTCAACGTGAACCGGCTGTCCGCGACATTGCTCGTTGTGTTGCCATTTAAGAGATTGTTCGCATTCACGGAGTTGAACGTAAACTGGTTGCTGTTATCCCGTTGGCCGTTCGCCACGATTGCCTGATTGCCAAGCCCCTCATTCGTGCCGGAGCCGGAGAGAAAGTCCGCGTTGGTGCCGGGCGCCAAGATCGCCAGTTGTGTGAAGCTTCCCGTTCCGAGAGCGACAGACTGAATCACGTTGGTACCAAGCGTATAGCCGTTGGAGACATCGGTCTCATTCAGCAGCGGTGTAGCCTCTACCGTGATCGACGTCGTCACGGCGCCCGGCTGCAGGGTCGCGTTCACCGTCGTCGTCAAGCCGCCTTTCACCAAAATCTGGCTGTATACGGCCTTTTCGAAATTTTCCTTCGCGAATGTGACCTCGTACGTCCCGATCGGCAAATCGATCACGCTGAACGACCCATCACTTTTTGTTTGGGCGGTGGCCGAGAGGTTTGTAGCCACGTTCCGAATGCTAACCGACACTTGCTGAACGACCGCGCCGGTAGCGTCGGTCACGGTTCCATTGATCGATCCGAGGGTTTGTTGCGCGTGCATCACCATCGGAGTGAACATCGCAAGGGCCGTGACTAGCGCCAAGCAAGCGCTAGCCGTCAACAGTCTCTGCCTCATCTCCCATCCCTCCCTAAAAAAGCTATGCTCCGCGTGGGCATCTAGCTAATCCCACTTCTTTACCAATGCAAATTTCGTTTTTCGATTCACCACATCAACAATCAGTTGGTCTGCTGCTTGGCTCGACCCACCTAGGCTTCACCCAAGCAGCTATCCCCAGGCTGGAGATGGAGTTCACTATCACCGACGGCACCGGGCCGTCAACCGTGCCTGTGGATATCTCCAAGCTCCGAAAGCAGATAGGTAATTAGTGTCTTTAGATGAACAGCAGAAGAACGGATTGTTAAGAATAAATGAAGGGACCTCTGAAAAATCTTCCGGTGCTCCGTCGAGCGGCCCCCGTCGTTAGGGAGTGCCCGGTTTTGACCTCCCGAGGGGCTCGCCGGTTGTGTAAATTGCCCGAATCTCTGGCAAAATTCTCTGCGTGAACACCACTTCGACGAATCCTCTTTTCAACTCCAACAAGCTGAAACTCGGCACCTTTTGTTCCAACACAATCGCCAACATGACGCTCGTCTCCGAGCAGTGGCGCCCCACGTGGGCCAACTGCCTCGCCGCGGCGCGCGTCGCTGACGATGCAGGCCTCGAAGCCGTCGTCCCGATCGCCCGCTGGAAAGGCTATCTCGATGACAAACCCGATCATCCGTCGCACGAGGTGCTTGACGTCTTCACCTTCGCCGCAGGCGTCGCTCAGGCAACTCGCTATTCGTGCGTTCTCGCTACATCGCATGCCCCGACGATGCATCCTTTGCTCGTCGCCAAGCAGTGCGCCACGATCGACGCCATTTCCGGTGGCCGCTCCGCCCTCAACATCGTCGGTGGCTGGAATCGCCGCGAGTTCGACATGTTCGGCATCGATCTGCTCGAACACGACGAGCGCTACGTCTACCTCGAGGAATGGCTGCTATTGCTCCGCAAGCTTTGGACATGCCCGACCGAATTCGACTACACCTCAAAGCATTTTCGAATGAAGAAGGCGATTTCGCGCCCGCAGCCGATCCAACCGGACGGAGTCCCCATCATGAACGCGGCTCAGTCGCCCGCAGGGATCCGCTTTTCTGCCAAGAATTCGCAGATCGGGCTTCTCGGTCTTCGCGGAGATTCTCTCGCAGAGTGGGCTCCTCAAGTGGAGAGCTACAAAAAGATGGCGCGTGAGGAATTCGGCCGCGAGATTCAAATCTGGACGAACGCCTCCGCCGTCCTGCGGGACACAACGAAAGAAGCCGAGGATTTTCTGCGCTACTACTCGGAAGAATTCGTCGACGCCGAGTGCGTCGACAGCATCATCGATACGATCAGCGTCGAGAACAATGTCCCGAGGGGCTCGCCGCAGCTCGCCTTCCTGCGTAAGCGCATGGCCGCGGGCGCCGGCTACCCGCTGGTGGGCGATGCTCACAAAATTGCCGAGGATTTGAAGAAGATGTCGGCGGCCGGCGTCGATGGCATCATCATGACCTGGCTCGACTACATCGACGGCGTCAAGCGTTTCGCGCGGGAGGTTCTTCCGCTGCTCGAAGAAGCCGGTCTTCGCAGACCGTTTGCAAAGGCCGTGTGAGTCGGTGCTGCAGTTCCGGCAGGGTGACACCCGTCACTGTCGCTCGGGAGCTCTCTAAGCAATCATTTGCTCGAGTGATTCCGCTTTCGAAAGGAGACTTCCATGGGAGCCATCAATGCGAACAAGACCGGGCTCGTCGTCGGAACTCTGCTAGGTGGCTGGCACTTTGTCTGGGCTGTGCTGGTTGCGCTCGGATGGGCCCAGGCAGTCGTCAACTTTGTCCTCTGGATGCACTTCATTAAGCCGATTTACGTGGTAGGCGCGTTCAATATGGGCACCGCCGCGGTGCTCATCGCCGTTACGGCGGTCTTCGGGTATGTCATCGGCTACATCTTCGCGACTCTCTGGAATTGGCTTCACCGGTAGCGAGCCATCTAGCGCGGCATCACGAGACGAGCACGTGGTGCTCCCGGTGCCGCCGGAACGCTGATCGCGCGATCCCTCGCAGCACGCTGCCCATGTAGAGGTAAACGCCCACCGAAACGAAGCTCCAGTACCCGTGGAATTTCCGTCGCGACTTCATCCCGAGCGAATGAATGCGAGTCTCGGCGCGGACTGTCGTTTTGTCGCCTTCGCGCTCGCCGAACCAGAAGTTGGTCAACACTTTCGTGTACGCCGGATCGGCGAACGCCTTGAACTCTTCCACATTCCGCATGTGCTGGATGCCGAAGTCCCGCTTCCAGAACTGCCCGACTAGCCAGCCGGCGATCTCGTGCGGCTGCTTCGTTGGAATCGGCAGTGCTCCGAACCCAGCGGCTGCCTCTTGAAAATT
>Ga0187778_10001778_pt1 | contig 14819 bp, 12 predicted proteins | sample 1015_Q2_SP5_20_M_FD_132418 | JGI IMG/M metagenome (GOLD analysis project Ga0187778, IMG submission 132418) | Tropical peat soil microbial communities from peatlands in Department of Meta, Colombia - 1015_Q2_SP5_20_MG | ecosystem: Environmental > Terrestrial > Soil > Wetlands > Peat | place... | reverse complement strand
TCGCCCGACGACTACATCCACCGGGTCGGCCGCACCGCGCGCGCCGAGACCACGGGCGACGCCTTCACCTTCGTTTCGCCGGACGAGGAGGCCGACGTGGCCGCGATCGAGCGGGCGATCGGCCGGCGGCTGCCGCGGGTGACGCTGCCGGGGTTCGACTACACGCGCAGGCCGACGGAGAAGCTCGAGGTGCCCGTGGCCGAGCGGCTGGCGGCCCACCGCGCGCAACGCGCCGTGGCGCGCGCCCGGGCGGAGGGCAGGCCGGTGCGCGCCGCGACCGCCCCGCACCCGGCACTCCGGGCGCCGGCCAGGCCCGCGGCACGGGCCCGCCCCGCTGAGCCGGAGGCGAGTCCCAAGGCCGCTCCGAAGCGCCCCGGGCTCGGCCGCCTGCACCGCGGAGGGCGGCACTGAGGCTTGCGGCCGGCCGCGCAGCCGCCATATCACCTGTACCGCCTTCTCGCCGAGCCGACTGATGATCAACCCCGGCCTGTCCGATCGCGTCGTCCTCGTCACCGGAGCCAACTCGGGCATCGGGGCCGCTACCGCCGGCGCCTTCGCGCGGCAGGGCGCGGTGATCGCGGTGCACTACCTCGAGCCCGCAGCTGCTCCGCCGGCGCAGGTGAAGTACGAGCATGACGCACCCGGCCGGTCGGCGGCGGAAGTGCTCGTCCGCAGGATCGTCGACGCCGGTGGCCGCGCGGCCGCCTTCGCCGCGGACCTGATGGCGCCGGCCGCGATCCCGGCGCTGTTCGACCGCGTAGTGGCCGAATTGGGTCCGGTCGAGATCCTGGTCAACAACGCCGCGCACTGCGAGACGCCGGACACGATCGGCTCCATCACGGCGGAGACGATCGACCGCCACTTCGCGGTCAACACCCGCGCGCCGGTCCTGCTGATGGCCGAGTTCGTGCGGCGGCTCGATCCGCGGCGCGGGCGCGGCGGCCGGGTGATCAACGTCAGCACCGACTGGGCCCGCGCCTTCGCGGGGGAGATCGCCTACGGGGCGAGCAAGGCGGCGCTCGAGGCGTTCACACGCAGCCTCGCGATGGAGCTGGGGCCGTCCGGCATCACGGTGAATGCGGTCGCACCGGGACCGGTCCAGACCGGGTACATCACGCCGGCCCTGGAGCGCGAGATCCTGCCGTCGATCCCGCTCGGCCGCGTCGGCAAGCCGGACGACGTCGCGGCCGCGATCGTCTTCCTCGCCTCGGATCAGGCCGGCTGGATCACCGGCCAGGTGATCCAGGTCGCCGGCGGCCACGCGCTGTAGCGGCCGCGGGAGTGGTCCGGCGCGCCTGCGCGCGCCCGGTTACATTGCGGCGGGCGCGTGGGTATCGGGTGTGCGTCGCGTCAGCCTCTCATCAGGCCGGGCATCCATGGGCAGCTACAAGGTCGAGCAGCGACGTCTGACTGTTCGCGGTCGCCTGTTTCACTTCGTGTCGTACGAGGGCACACCGGCCAACCCCGCCAAGCACATTCCTGCCACCGTGCCGACGTGGTTCATGATGCTCTCGGGCAAGCGCTGGGCCGTGATGCCGCACGAGGTCGGGCAGGACCCGATCGAGCTGGACCGGCGGTTCACGGAGTGGCTCGAGATCAACGTCTTCGCCTAGGCGTCCGCTCCGGCCGGGGCCGCGGCGCCGGAGGGCGGGCGCGGCGGCACGGGCACTTCGCGCGCCGCGGCCGCGCGGCGGCTCCGCGTCGGCACGAACCGCAGCGCGAGCAGCGCGACCAGGATCACCGCGTACCGCGTCGGCACCGTGCGGTCGGCCTTCACCTCCCACACGAAGTGGACGATCCCTCCCAGCGCCGCCAGATAGACCAGGCTGTGCAGGGTCTTCCAGCGCCTGCCGAGGCGGCGCACCATCGCCGCGCTGGACGTGAGCGCGAGCGGGATCATCAGCAGGAAGCTGGCGAACCCGACGGTGATGTAGGGCCGCTTGGCGAGGTCCTGCCCGATGTACTTGACGGCGAAGAACTGGTCCACGCCGAACCAGGTCAGGAAGTGCAGGGCGATGTAGGTGAACGCGAACAGGCCGAGCATCCGCCGGTAGCCGCCGAGCACGTTCCAGCCGGTGAGGCGGCGGAGCGGGGTGATCGACAGGGTCGCGACCAGCAGGGTCAGCCCCCAGATGCCCAGTCGCAGCTCCGTGGCGCGGATCGGCTCGGCGCCGAGCCGGCCGCCGACGGCGTCGGCCGCGAGGACCGCCAGCGGGACCAGGCAGGCCGCGAACAGCGCGGCCTTGACGGCGCGCCGCGCCGCGCGCGGGCTCACGCGTCCCTCAGAAGTACCGCCGCAGGTCCATCCCGGCGTACAGCGACGCCACCTGGTCGGCGTAGCCGTTGAACATCAGCGTCGGGCGGCGGAAGAACTCGCCGATCCGCCGCTCCCGGGCCTGGCTCCAGCGCGGATGATCCACGTTCGGGTTCACGTTGGCGTAGAAGCCGTACTCGTTGGGCACCGAGACGTTCCAGGTGTTGAGCGGCTGCGTCTCGACGAACCGGATGCGGACGAGCGACTTGGCGCTCTTGAAGCCGTACTTCCAGGGCACGTGGATCCTGAGCGGCGCGCCGTTCTGGTTGGGGAGCGGCCGGCCGTAGAGCCCGGTCACCACCAGCGTGAGCGGGTGCATCGCCTCGTCCATCCGCAGGCCCTCGACGTACGGCCACGGCAGGATGTCGCTGCGCTGGCCCGGCATCTGACTCGGGTCGAGCAGGGTCGTGAACTCGACGAACTTGGCGCGCGAGGTGGGGCGGAACCGCTCGATCAGGCTCCGCAGCGGGAAGCCGTTCCACGGGATCACCATCGACCACGCCTCGACGCAGCGGTGGCGGTAGATCCGCTCCTCGATGGTCTGCCCGTGCAGCAGGTCGTCGAGGTCGTACTGCGCCGGCTTCGCCACCTCGCCCGAGACCTCGACCTTCCACGGCCGGGTCCTGAAGTTGCCGGCGTTCTCGGCCGGTTCCTCCTTCCCGGTGCCGAACTCGTAGTAGTTGTTGTAGTGGGTGATGTCCTGGTACGAGTTGGGCTTGTCCTCGTCCGCGTGGTGGCCGGTGCGCGCGCGGCCGGCCGCCGGCAGCGCGGCGTTCAGGGCGGCGAATCCTGCGGCCGCGAGGAACGCGCGGCGGTTCAGGTACAGGCTCTCGGGCGTGATCTCGGACGATCGGATGTCGGGCGCGCGGCGTACGAGCACGGCACGTCTCCGGCTGGCGGTTCGATGTGGGTGGCTGGCGGAAAGGTAATACCGGGCCCCCGGACGCCGGGTTCCCGCCGCATTGACACGGCGCCCCGCCGCCCGTAACGTCGCCCCGATGCTGTTCCTCAAGCTCATCCAGCAGCTGGTGAAGGCGCTCAACTCCGACGGCACGCCCGGGCAGGTCGCCGCCGGGATCGCGCTCGGCGCGGTGTTCGGCCTGACGCCGCTGCTGAACCTGCACAACCTCGTGCTGTTCGGCTGCGCGCTGATCTTCAACGTCTCGATGGCCGGCGTGTTCCTCGGCTGGACGGTGGCGGTGCCGGTGGGCTTCGCCCTCGATCCGCTGTTCGACGCCGTCGGCTCCGCGCTGCTGGGCGCGCCGGCGCTGCGCGGTTTGTGGACCGCGCTCTACAACATGCCGGTCGTGCCGTTCACCAACTTCAACAACTCCGTCGTCCTCGGCAGCTTCGTGGCCTGGGCCGTGCTGTTCCTCCCGCTGTTCTTCGCCGCGCGCTGGGGCGCGGCGAGGTACCGGGCCACGCTGCTCGAGCGACTCAGGAAGACGAAGGTCTTCCAGGCCGTCACCGCCTCCGGCTGGTACTCGACCTACAGGACGATCACCGGGTGGCGGCGATGAAGCTGTTCCGCTGGAAGGCCATCGTCCCGCTGGGGCTGTTCGTCCTGGTGGTGGTGCTCGCCTGGACGCTGTGCGTGGACCGCCTGATCCGGCTCGGCATCGAAGCCGGCGGGACGGCCGCGGTCGGCGCGAAGGTCGACCTCAAGTCAGCGCGCCTGCACCTGTTCCAGGCCTCCCTCGTGCTGCGCGGTCTCGCGGTCACCAACCCGCGCGAGCCGATGACGAACCTGTTCGAGGTGGACGAGCTGAATGTCGACCTGCACCTGCGGGCGCTGCTCGAGAAGAAGTTCGTCGCCGAGACGGTGGCCGTGCGCGGGCTGCGGTTCGGCACAGCACGCACCGTGTCGGGGGCGCTGCCCGCCAAGAAGGCGGCGGCCGCGCCCGGCGGCGGGGCGGCGGTGCAGGCCGACGTCGAGGACTGGGCCCACCGCGTGAAGCTGCCGTCGCTCGACCTGCAGGGGCTCGGCAAGGCGGTGAACGTCGCGGGCGTGAGCCCCGACAGCCTCCACACGCTCGCGCAGGCCCGGGCCATCGCGGCCAAGGGCGATTCGCTGCAGGCGTCGCTGTCGCGTCGGGTCGCGGCGGCGGATCCGCGGCCGGTCGTGGATTCCGCGAGGGCGCTGGCCGCCCGGCTGGGCTCCACCGACCTGCGGCGCCTCGGCCTCGCGGGCGCCCGCGACGCGGCGAACTCGGTGCGGAACGAGCTCAACCAGGTGAAGGCCGCGCGCGACCGGCTCACCGCGCTGCAGCACGACGCGACCGCGCAGGTGGATTCGCTGCGCCAGCAGGTCGCCGCGCTCGACCGCGCCCGCTCCGAGGACTACGCCTACGCCCGCCGCCTGGTCCAGATCCCGTCGCTCGATCCCAGGGACATCTCCGCCGCCCTGTTCGGGCCGGCGGCGCTCCAGCGGCTCGTGCCGACGCTGCTGTGGACGCGCCTCGCGGACCGGCACGTGGCGACCGGCGTCGCGCCCCAGAAGAAGGCCGGGCCGAAGCGGGCCCGGATGGCGGGCACGACCTTCGCGTTCCCGAAGCTGCACCGCTACCCGACGCTGCTGGTGGAGTTCGCCGAGGGAAGCTTCGAGCTCGGCGGCCGCACGACCATGGCGGGGCAGTACCTGGGGCGGGTGACGGGGGCGACCACCGAGCCCGCGGTGTACGGCAAGCCGCTCACCTTCCTCGCGGGGCGCGAGGGCGCCGTCGCCGGCCCGCGGCACATCGAGGTCCAGGGGTCGCTCGATCACACCGGCACCGTGCCGCACGACGTGGTCTCGGCCGACCTCGCCGGCGTCCGGCTGCCGACCGTCGATCTCGGGGCCGCGAGCGCGCGGATGGACCTCAGGACCGGATCCGTCAACATCGCGCTGGCGCGGACCGGCGACAGCGTTCGCGGGCGCTGGCTGGTGCGCTCGGACAGCGTGGGCTGGATCCGGCTCGGCGACACCGCCGCGGGCGGCACGGCGGCGCCGGCGCTCGGGAGCCGCGCCTGGCTCGACGCGCTCGTGTGGCACGCCGTGTCGTCGCTCAGGAACGTGGAGGTCGAGGCCTCGATCTCGGGCCTGCTGGCCTCTCCGAGCGTGGACGTGTCGTCTAACGTCGGCGGCCAGGTGGCCACCGCGCTCCGCCAGGCGGTCTCGGCGGAGGTGGGCAAGGCCGAGGCGCAGGTGAAGGGGCGCGTGGACAGCCTGGTCGACCAGCAGGTGGGCGCGGCGCGCGGCAAGCTGGCGGCGCTCGACGGCGGACCGCTCAAGAGCCTCACCGACGACCAGGGACAGCTGAACGCGGCCGAGTCGCAGCTGCAGCAGAAGCTCCGCAGCCTCACCGGCGGAATCCCCGGACTGCGACTGCCCTGATCCCGTCGACGGGGCGCCGGCCACCGGCGTTGCGCCCGGTCCCGCCTCCCCGCAGCTTCCGGTCCATTCCACGACAGTCGTCCGCGAGCCGTTCACCCACGGGAGGCTTCATGCAGGCCCTGCTGGTCGCGCTGCGTCTGCTCCACATCGTGCTGGGCGTCTTCTGGACGGGCGCCATGTTCTTCTGGATCACGTTCGTTGCGCCGAGCATCAGGGACGCGGGACCCGACGGGATGAAGGTCGCGCAGCAGATCATCCGCCGCGGCTACCTCAACATCCTGCCGGCGATCGCCGGGCTCACCATCCTCGCAGGCCTGACGCTGTACTGGCTGGACGCGCGGGCGATGCGCTCCGCATGGTGGACGTCCGGAACGGGGCAGGCGTTCAGCGTCGGAGGTCTGGCGGCGCTGGTCGCGTTCACGGTGGGACTGTTGGTGGTGCGGCGCTCGATGCTGCGCGCGATGGCGCTCGGCCCCACCGTGCCGCAACTCGCCGAGGGCGCGGACCGTCAGGCGCGGGTGGCGCAGATCGACGGGCTCCGCGCCCGTGCCACCCGTGGCGCCCAGTGGGTGGCCGGCCTGCTCCTCGTCGCGGTGGCCGCGATGGCCATTGCCCGGTACCTGTGAGCCGGCGCATCCGCGAGCGGGAGGGACGGTGGTGACGGCGGCGCCGCGGCTGCTGCTCCTCAGCAACTCGAAGAACCATGGCGGCGGGTACCTCGAACACGCCGGGGACGCGATCCGCCGCTTCCTCGGCACGTCGGTGGAGAAGGTGCTGTTCGTGCCGTATGCCGCGGTGCGGGTCTCGTACGACGCGTTCGCGGCGTCGGTGGGCATCAAGCTGCGCGAGTGGGGCTACGGCCTCGAGTGCGCGCACCTCCAGGGCGATCCCGCCGCCGCGGCGCGCCGCGCCGAGGCCATCATGGTCGGCGGCGGGAACACGTTTCATCTCCTCAAGCAGCTGCACGACACCGGGCTCGTCGCGGCCATCCGCGCGCGGGTCGCGCAGGGCGTCCCGTACGTGGGCTGGAGCGCCGGCGCCAACGTGGCGGGCCCCACCATCCGCACGACCAACGACATGCCGATCGTCCAGCCGCCGAGCTTCGAGGCGCTCGGCCTGGTGCCGTTCCAGATCAACCCGCACTACACGGACGCGGTGATCCCCGAGCACGCGGGCGAGACGCGCGCCGAGCGGCTGCTGGAGTTCGTCGCGGCGAATCCCGGCGTGCCGGTCGTGGGCCTCAGGGAAGGCAGCATCCTGCGGGTCGAGGGCGGCACGCTCGAGCTGCTGGGCCCCAAGCCCGCGCGCGTCTTTCTCTCCGGCCGGGAGCCGGAGGAGTGCCAGCCGGGCGGCTCGCTCCGGTTCCTGATGAAGTAGCGGCCGCGCCCGGCGGCGCCCTGCGGGCGCCCGCCTGCTGCGCGCCGCAGGCTGGCCCGTTCGGAACAGTGTGTGTGCAGACCGGCGCAGTTGGAGGGCGGGGCGGAGCGGCCTCAAACCCTTCACCCTGCACCCTAACACACTACACCCGAACGAGTTGCGCGCCTGAGGCCGGCTCTCGGCTCCGGTGGTCCCGGTCCTGCCATATGGAAGGTCGGAGTGATTGAAGCACCGACCGCAACCTGGCAGGAGTTCGACATGACCGAGCCCATCACCGCGCGAGAGAACCCCGCGCAAATCAATCCCGCCGTTCCGCAGCGCGGCCTCGAGCTGCCCGCTGCGGTGGCGATGTCCTGGTCGCTGGCGACCGGGATGCTGCTGGGCGGCGCCGCCGTCGTCGCCATGATCGCGACCGACCGGATGAGCGGGCACCTGCTGCTCCTGGGCAGCGCGGTGCTGTTCGCCGTCGGCGCCGTGGTCGGCCTCGTGCACGGCGTGATTCTCGGCATCGCCGGCCGGCCCGAGGGCACCACGCCGCGGCAGGCCGCGAGCGCGATGCTCCACGGCTTGTTCTACTACCCGTTCGGCCTGCTGCTCTCCTGGGCGGTGGCCGGGTGGGTGGCCGCGATGCCGCTCGCGCTGCTGGGGCACCACATCATCGGCACCGTGATCTCGGCGCTGGCCTGGGTCGCGATGGCCGCCACGGTCTACTTCGCCGGCAGCACCGGCCTGCACGCCCTGACGCTGGCCTACCGCCGCTGGCCCGACCGCGTTCCGGGGACGATCATGGTGGGCGCGACCCTCGTCGCGCTCCTCGTGGCGTTCGCCATCCAGCCGCCGACCATCTGGTTCACCGACGTGCGCCTGACTTTCCCCGGCGCCGTGGTGCTGGCGCTCGGCGCGACGTTCTGGTTCTACGGTCCCATCATCACCGTCGGACTCGCCGTGCTGAGGAAGGCGATGCCGCTGTTCCCGGCGACCCGCGTGCTGGACCGCGTGCACGCCTCGAAGGCCATCGCCGTCCGAGCCGGCATCGCGATCGGCGCGGGCATCCTGGTGGCGGCGCTCGCCGCGCCGTTCCACAAGGGCTCGCTCGGCCTGCCCACCGACGTGGAGCGGGTCGGCTTCCTGCCCGCGATGGGGCTGGCGGTCGCCAACGCCGTCACCGACGAGCTGTTCCTCAGGCTGTTCGTCTTCACCGCGGCGCTCGCGCTGGCGGTGCGGTACATGCCGAAGGACCGCACCTGGGCCGTGTGGCTCGCCATCGGCGTCGCGACGCTCGCCGACCTGCTGCTGCACTGGCCGGACATGACGGCCCTGGGCCTTCCGGGCTTCTCGACCGTCGTCGCCTACGCCGTGGCCCGGATGGCCATCCCGGCGGTGCTGTTCGGGGTCATCTACTTCCGCCGCGGGCTCGGGACGGCGGTCGCCGCCCACGCCGCTGCAGGAGCCGCAGTCGGGCTTCTGGCCCTCTAGAACCAGCGGTTGTCGCAGTTTGCGCAGTCCGCGTGCAACACGGCACGCGGATTGCGCATTTTGGGCCACGGATGAGATTGAGCGACCTGTCGATCCGGGCCAAGGTCCTGTGGACCGCGCTGGGGGCCCTCCTCGTCGTTTTGGGCGTGGCGACGACGTTTTCGCTCCGGTACTGGGAGCGCGAGCAGCTGGCCCTGACGAGCGAGCACGCGCTGATGGCCGTGGCGGCGGCCCAGGGACCGGTCGAGGCGGCGCTGGCGCACGGGCAGGTCGGGCAGGTCAGGGAGGAGCTGCGGCGGCTGGTGGCGCGGCCGCCGGCGCGCGGCTACCGGCTGGTCGCCTCCGACGGCACGGTCCTTCTCTCCAGCGACTACAGCGAGGAATCGCACGGCCGTCCTGGCCGCGCCCTGCCGAGCCCGTGGGACATTCCGCCCGAGGGCCAGGTGATTGGCGGGCGGGGGGATTCGACCCTGAGCGCCGTCATCGCGGTGAGCGGCGTCGGGGGCCCCGGCGGCCGGGCGACGCTGGAGCTGGTGCTCAGCGTGAGCCGGATCGACGATGCGATCCGCCGCGGCCGGATCTACGGCCTGGTGCTCACGGCGCTGCTGTGCCTCGGATACGCGGTGGTGCTCGGCGCGATGATGGAGCGCGAGGTCGTGAGCCCGATGCGCAAGATGCGCAGGGGCATCGCGCGGGCCAGCGCCGGCGAGCAGGGCGTGCGGATCGGGCTTACCCGCAAGGACGAGTTCGGGCGGCTCGGCGCGTCGGTGGACCGGCTGCTCGAGAAGGACGAGGAGGCCGTGCGGCTCGCGGCCACGCGGGAGCGCGCGCTGACCGAGCAGGCGGGCTTCGCCGAGGTCGGCGCGCTCGCGGCGCAGGTGGCCCACGAGATCAAGCGGCCGCTGGCGGGCATCAAGAGCGCGATGGAGCTCATCACGCAGGAATACGCGATGAGCGACGACGAGCGGCGGCTGCTGGTGAAGGTCGAGGACGAGCTGCAGCACGTCGACGAGACGATCCGTGACCTGCTGAGCCTGGCGAAGCCGGTGGGCCTCAACGCGCAGCCGGTGGACCTGCACGCGGTGATCGACGGCGCGCTGGCGCGCCTGGCCGGACTGCCCGGGGCCGCCCGCGTCACGGTGGAGCGCCACTACGACGCGCGCATTCCCCGGCTGATGGGCGATCCGACCCGGCTCGAGCAGGCGATCCTCAATCTCTCGGTCAACGCCGTGGAGGCGATGGGTGAGGGGGGCCGCCTCACCATCACGACCCGGCTCGCGGAGGGCGAGGCCCTGGTGGACGTCGCGGACACCGGGATCGGCATTCCGGCAGGGAACCTCGAGCGGGTCTTCAAGCCGTTCGTCTCCACCAAGCCGCTGGGCACGGGACTCGGGCTGCCGCTGGTGGCGCGGGTCGTCGCGGCGCACGGCGGCCGCGTGACGGTGGAGAGCGAGGTGGGTCGGGGCACCACGTTCCATGTGTCCTTGCCGGTCAAGCACGGGGGGGCCGAGCAGGGCGGGGAGGCGTAATGGCCGGCGAGCGGCTGCTGGTCCTCGAGGACGATCCGCTGCTCCTGACGGTGCTGACGGAGCGGCTGCGGCGCGAGGGGCTGGAGGTGACCGGCGCGACGACGCTCGCGGAAGCGCGTGCGGCGCTGGACCTGGCGGACCCCGACGTGGCGCTCATCGACCTGCGGCTGCCCGACGGCGAGGGCCTGGAGCTGCTGCGGGAGTACGCGCCCAAGGGGCAGACGGTGTGGGTCGTGATGACGGCCCACGCCACCGTCAGCTCGGCGGTGGAGGCGCTGAAGCTCGGGGCGAAGGACTACCTCGAGAAGCCGTTCACGCTCGACCGCGCGGTGGCGACGATCCGGCAGGCCCTGGAGATGACCGCGCTCAGGCGCGAGGTGGCGGCGCTGCGCGACCGGAGCTCGCACGCGGGCACGACGGTGATCGGCGAGTCGCCGGCGATGAAGCGGGTCTTCGAGCTGGTGGAGCGGCTGGCGGCGGTGGACGCGACGACGGTGCTGATCGAGGGGGAGAGCGGGACCGGGAAGGGGGCCATCGCGCAGGCCCTGCACCGGCTGAGCAGGCGCGCCAACGGCCCGTTCCTCAACGTCACCAGTTCGGCGCTGCCCGAGACGCTGATGGAGTCGGAGCTGTTCGGGCACGAGAAGGGCGCGTTCACCGACGCGCACGCCGCCAAGCGCGGGCTGGTCGAGATGGCGGACGGCGGCACGCTGTTCCTCGACGAGGTGGGCGAGCTGACGCCCGGCGTGCAGGCCAAGCTGCTGCGGTTCATCGAGGAAAAGACGTTCCGCCGGCTGGGTGGCACGCGGGACCTGGTGGTCGACGTGCGGATCATGGCGGCCACCAACCGCGACCTCGCCGCCGAGGTGGCGGCGGGCCGGTTCCGGGCGGACCTGTTCTACCGCCTGCGCGTCATTCCGATCACGCTGCCGCCGCTGCGCGAGCGGCGGGAGGACATCCTGCCGCTGGTGAAGCACTTCGTGGCGCACTTCGACCGCGAGTTCGGGAAGAAGGTCCGGGAGATCGTACCCGAGGCGCAGGCGATGCTCAACGCCTACGCCTGGCCGGGGAACGTGCGCGAGCTGCGCAACGTCATCGAGCGCGCCGTGCTGCTCGCCGACGGCGAGACGATCGGCCCCCGGGAACTGCCGCCGGAGGTGGCGGCGCCGATGACGCAGCCGGCGGCGCCGGCGGCCGCGCTGCCCTCGAACGGCGTCAAGCTCGACGAGGTGGAGCGGCGGCTGCTGGTCGAGGCCCTCGACCGCGCGCACGGGAACCAGTCGCACGCGGCGGAGCTGCTCGGCCTGAGCCGCCACCAGGTGCGCACCCGGATGAAGCGCTACGGCCTGATGGGCCTGGCGGTGGTGGCGGCCGCGGTGTTCGGCCTGCCGGCGGGAGCGGCGGCGCAGCGCGCGCCGGCCGCCCGCGGCGGGGCGGCGTCGTCGCTCACCTGCCTGCGCTGCCACTCGTCGCGCGAGTTCCTGGAGCAGGCGGTGCCGACCGGGCAGTTCCGTCTCTCCCTCGTGGTGACGCCCGACACCGGCGCGGGGCGCGCGCACGCGGCGCTGCCGTGCGTCGCCTGCCACGTCGGCGCGCTGCAGTTCCCTCACCGGCCGGAGGCGGCGACGCCGATCCCGTGCACCAGCTGCCACGCGGTGGTGAGCGCGGCCCTGCAGGCCAGCGTGCACGGCGAGGAGGGCCGGCGGCTGGCGTGCACGGCCTGCCACGGCGCCCACGGGGTCGGCACGGTGGCCTGGCTCGCGACGGCGCCGGGCCGCGCCGCGATGAACGCCTCGTGCGCGGCGTGCCACGCGCACAAGCTGCCGGAGCCGGGGGACGTCCACGCGACCGCGGCCGGGTGCATGGACTGCCACGGGGGCCACGCGATCGAGCCGCTGCGGGACCCGGCCACCCACGGCGTGCCGCTCGCGATGGCGCGCCGCTGCGCGGCCTGCCACCGGGCCGAGGCCGCCCAGTACTGGATGGACGTGCACGGCCAGGGCGCGCTGGAGGACGCCGCGAGCCCGGCGCCGCTCGGCCGCGACACGTCGGCGACCTGCGTCGACTGCCACCAGGGGCACGCGGTCCGCGTGCCGGCAGACAGCGCGGCGCACTTCGCGTTCGCGGAGACCTGCACGCGCTGCCACCCGGCGTACGGGGCCACGTTCCGCGAGAACTACCACGGCCAGGCGACCCAGGTGGGCTCGCGCCGGGCCGCGCTGTGCGCCAACTGCCACACCGCGCACTCGGTCTACCCGGCCTCCGATCCGCGCTCGTCGGTGTCGGCGGGGCGCCGCATCCTCACCTGCCGCCGCTGCCATCCGGCGGCCAGCGGCCGGTTCGCCGACTACCGCCCGCACGCCGATCCCACCGACCCGGCGCGCAACCCCGGGCTGTTCGCCCTGTGGCTGGCGATGGTGGTGCTCCTGGCGGGCGTGACGGCCGTCTACCTGGTGCACGCGGTGCTGGTGTCGCGCCGTACCACGCTCGAGCGGAGGGCCGCGCCGTGAAACGCCGGGACGTCTTCTTCGACGGGGTCGCGCTCGACGCCGCGCACCGCGGCCGCAGGCCCTACATCTGGCGGTTCACTGTCGGCCAGCGGGTGTTGCACGGCGTGCTGGTGGTGGCGTTCTTCGTGCTGGCCTTCACCGGCCTGCCGCTGCGCTTCAGCTGCGTGGTGTGGGCGCCCAGGCTGATGGCGCTGTGGGGCGGCGCGCGCACCGCCGGCCTGATCCACCGCTGGGCCGGCGGCGTGGTGTTGGCGTGCTTCGCCGGCTACCTCGGCTACGCCGCCGTGGCGCTGGTCCGCGCGCGGGACCGGCGCGCGCTGCTGTGGGGGCCGGAGTCGATCCTGCTCGGGTGGCGCGACTTCCGCGAGTTCTGGCAGATGCTGCGCTGGGCGGTGGGGAAGGGCGAGCGGCCGCGGTTCGGGCGCTACAGCTATCGCGAGAAGTTCAACTACCTGATGGTGTTCGCCGGCCTCGGCGTGATCGCCGCGAGCGGGCTGCTGCTGTGGTTCCCGGAGTTCTTCGGGCGGTTCCTGCCGGGCGTCGTGTTCAACGTCGCGACGATCGTCCACTCCTACCAGGTGATGCTGCTGGCCGCGCTGATCGTGGCCTACCACTTCTTCGACGTCCACCTGCGCTCGACCAAGTTCCCGCTCGACGGTGTGATGGTGACCGGCCGGGCGACGCTGGGCTACATGGAGGAGGAGCACCCGCTGGTGGCCGAGCGCCTCGGCGACGTCGCGGGGCAGGCCCCGAGCCCGCGCCCGGTCGCGGACCGGGTCGCGCCGCCGCCGCCGCGCTGGCTGGGCGTGCTGAGCGCGGCCTCCGGCATGCTGTTCCTGGCGCTCGGTGTGCTGCTGGTGGTGCTGGGCCTGTGGGACGTGCTGTGCTAGGCCGGGCGCTCGGCGTCGTCCTGGCGGCGGCGGCGCTGGGCCGCGCCGCGCCCGCGCAGAACGCGGCCGACCGCATGGCCAGCTCGCAGTGCGAGCGCTGCCACGCGGACCGGGAGCAGCTGGCGCGGCGGGCGCCGCCGGGCTGGAACGCCGACTCGCTGTTCGTCAGCCGCGGCGTGCTGGCGGGCACGGTGCACGCGTCGGTGCCGTGCGTGCGCTGCCACCCGATCCCCGGGCTGGCGATGCATCCGGGCGAGGCGCGGACCACGGTGCCGTGCGGCACCTGTCACGTGGCCGAGGACTCGCTGTGGCGGGCGGGCCCGCACGGCGGCCGGAGCGGGCTGAAGGAGGCGGGCTGCACGGCCTGCCACGGCGTGCACGAGGTGCGGCCCGCGCGGGAGCTGGAGAGCGGCGCCGGCGCGGCCCAGCTCGTGTCCCGGTGCGTGGCCTGCCACGAGTCGCGCGCGTTCGCGCCGGACGACGTGCACCGTGGCCGGGTGAGCTGCGCCGCCTGCCACGGCGCCCACATGATCCAGCCGGTGCGCGACCCCGCGACGCACGGCATCGCGCTCGGCATCGCGCAGCGCTGCGCCGTGTGCCACGACTCGGTGGCGGCGCTGGAGTTCGGCGACGTGCACGGGGTCACGGCGCGGGCGCAGGCGGCGATGCGCGGCCCGCTCGCCGGCGACACCGCGCCCACCTGCGTCTCGTGCCACGGCGGGCACGGGATGCAGCCGGCCCACGCCCTGCAGCGGGAGGTGGCGCTGGTGGACCGGTGCGCCTCGTGCCACCAGCGCGAGGGCCGCACCTACGCGGACACCTACCACGGCCGGGCCACGCGGCTGGGCGACTACCGGGCGGCGCGCTGCAACGACTGCCACGGCTCGCACCAGATCTTTCCCTCGAGCGACCCGCGCGCGTCCACCGCCGCCGGCCACCTGGTGGCCACCTGCGCGCAGTGCCACGGGTCGGCCGCCCGGCCGAGCTTCGTGTCGTACCGCGCCCACGTCCGGCCCACCGACGTCCGCGACAACGTGGCGGTGTTCGGCGCGTGGGTGCTGATGAACGTGATCCTGTTCGGCACGTTCACGGTGTTCGGCATCCACACCGTGCTGTGGCTGGCGCGGCTGCTCGAGATCCGGTGGCGCGAGCGGCGGCGGCGCCGGGAGCTGGGGCTCGACGAGGAGCCGGCGGCCGCGCCCTCGATCGACTCGGCGGCGCGCGGCACGGGACCGTTCGTGTGGCGGTTCCGGCTGTTCCACCGGATCCTGCACGGCGTCTCGGTCGTGAGCTTCTTCGCGCTGGTCATCACCGGGCTGCCGCTGCGGTTCAGCTGCGCGCTGTGGGCCT
>Ga0187778_10001777_pt1 | contig 14823 bp, 12 predicted proteins | sample 1015_Q2_SP5_20_M_FD_132418 | JGI IMG/M metagenome (GOLD analysis project Ga0187778, IMG submission 132418) | Tropical peat soil microbial communities from peatlands in Department of Meta, Colombia - 1015_Q2_SP5_20_MG | ecosystem: Environmental > Terrestrial > Soil > Wetlands > Peat | place... | reverse complement strand
TTACTCTGACTACCTGGCACTTGAGAGGGGGTCAGTCCTGCACCAAGACGAGCGAGCAGACTTTCTTCAAAGGCTGCGGTCTAACCTGGGTAGCCGGCTTGGCGTCGCATTGGTCAGGTTTGGAGACAAGACCATCGCCGGAAATACGATGCTGTTTGATTCCTTGAATTCGATCATACATCTCGGAATAATCCGGTTTTCGAGTATCAGGAACATTCATTCATCCGTAACCTACATCAACTGGAAAACAATCAGCTGGGCCAACGAGCATGGGTTCAGGTATGTCAACTTTGGCGCTTACCCCGCTGATAAGAGTTCTAATCCCGCGCACCCTTTCTTCAGGCTGAAAGATAGATTCGAGATTACGCTGGTGCCGAGGTATAGGTTCACCCTTTCGATTCCCAACGTGCCCTATGCGATCGCTAGAAGAATCAACCGTGTCGTGTGACCGTCTGACGGCTCGTGTGAAACGATAGAGCTTCTGCGCTGTTGCCCAGAACGGAGGTGAGACGCATGAATCCCTCTGCCCTTCAAAGTCGGATGACATTGTTGAACCGGCGGTTTCTCCGCATCCATGATTGGAGGGTCGAGCGCGATTCATGCTTATGAATTTCGGATTCATGATTAACTCTTGATTTGCTCCATATCTCGGACGGAATTGATTCATCTGAAGGGCCTGGCTCTACGTCATGTGAGAACCGATGCTAGCGCTCACCTTCCTCGGCAGAGCGTCCGGTTGGACGCGATGTCCAAGCCCCGAGATGCCTGTGGCCTCCCCACTCCTATGGACTGAACTTCTCAGACGGATAGCACTCCTCCTGGTCTAGGAACTTCGTGGCCGCGCAGTCTCCAGGCAGCGGCCTGTACCACAGCCTTTCGCAGGGGATCTGATTCGCCCCCAACCTATTGGCATGCCTAAGGACCTGCTCCACCTCTTTTTCACCCACCTGGCTCTTGTAGAGTCTTAGGTTCTCGACTTTTCTGGCCAGATATGCCTCTATGTTGAACAGGTGCGGTCTCAGGCCGGAGTCAAAATCTCTGACAACCCGTTCAATCTCGTCATAGGATAGCCGTGCCGCATACGGAAGGTCCTCGTAGTAGATTCTGACAGTATTCTGGGCCACGCCAGAGCAGGCTTCCCTGAGGATTAGATGGTCAACATGCCCGCCGAGTCCAAGCGGCAGCAGAACAACCCATCGGCCAGAGTTGCCCCTGGATTCCGAAATCCGCATGGCCGTGGGAGAGGCAGCCGCGACTAATGGGGCAATGAGGTTCCCGAAAAGGCGGGCGACCACCCTGAGGATTGGATCGTTCCTCACCACGGCAATGCTAGAGACCCACGGGGACCAGCCGTACCCCCTCAGAGGGGCATCGAGTAGGTCCAGATCGATTCTCCGGGCCCCAATTGCCTCTAGGTAGTTGGCGTCTTCGCGTTTTCGAATCCGTGTGACCTCCAGGGTCTTGAGTCTTCCTCTGACGCGATTGATGCGGGGTTGGGAGGACAAGAGGTTGAGGGGCTTACTCAGGGCCCTCGACAGAGGAGGCTCGCCGTAGTTCATTACATGGCTCCGAGTGAAGACAGTCACTCCAGAAACGGGCCCTGCTAGTACGTGCCCAGACAGCAACCCTCCGACTGAGTATGCGGCGTCGTCTGGGTGGGGAGACACGACCACGACCGGCTCGCCATCTGTCGCCCCTTTGGACATGGTCTTGACTCCCCACGACGGGCTCCGCTGTGTTAAAGGCTTGACCGGACTAGGTGTGGAATGAGCTACGATCTCCAATCTTGGTCATGCCACGTTTATCGGGCCCGCTCTACAAATCCACTGTGGGCGAGGACGGCCGCGCATCCGTGGGGAACCTCGAGGTTGGCATTCCAACTGCAAAAGAAGTCCATCTCACTGCTCGCCCAAGGCGGCAAGGACCTTCTTCGCGACAGTGCTCCAAGAGAAGTTCTGCGCCAGAGATTCGCTTCTGGCCGAATACTCCAACCGTCTCCCTTCGTCGAGAAGAAGTCCAAGAATCGCATCCGCAAAAGCTGATGGGTCGTCCCGTCTCACGAGAATGGCGGCTTCGCTAAATACCTCGCGCAGGGGCTCAACATCCGACAGGACGCAAGGAAGTCCCGCCGCCATGGCCTCTGCAATCACAAGACCGAATCCCTCTTGCACTGAAGGAAATGCGAATACTCTGGCAGACCTCACCTTGCTGGCCAAGACCCGCCTCTCGTTGATGAATCCGGCGAAGGTCACATTGGATGAAAGGCCGAATTCGCCGACGAGGCGCTTCACGAGGGGGAGGTCGGGCCCCCCTTCGCCTATTAGGAGCAGCATTGCATCAGGCTTCTTCTTCACTACCATCTGCCAAGCTCTTATCAGAACAGGGACTCGCTTGGAGGGGTCGAATCGTCCCGAGTACACGCAGTCGAATAACTTCTCCGTCTCAGTCCTGTCGTACCAAAACTTCTCTACCCCAGCGCCCACGACGAAAGTACGCCGAGCGTGCAGCCTGGACTTTGCGTACATTTCCATGAAACGGTTCGCCACCAAGATTGTTCCCAACCTCCATACGATCCTCCGCGACGCATGAAAGGTGAAGAAGGCGAGTGTCGGTCGGATCCCGGGCCTGTCCAGAATCGTGCTCCTAATCAAACCAAGGAGTTTGCGTCCGTCGGCTGCCTTGTACGCCATGCTTGTGACGTTCACGAACAGTTTCTTCCGTGCAACAATCGCTGCCAAGAGGCATGGGACGACTGTCTCGGGAAAGTAGTCCGAGAAGGCATAGATCAAGTCAGCTCTTGTCTTCCTGATGGCGCTCATTATTCCAACAGCATCCCTGAGAAACCCTCGGGTCCCACCCAGGGTGTACGGTTCCAAGACACGAGCGTATTCAAACAGAATTGAGGGCTTGCCCTCGACCATGCATACCTTTACCCCCAAACCACTTAGAGCGACGGCCGTCTGGATTCCGCCTATCTGGCCTCCTCCCGTCGGCCTTGCGGGGGAGCCCTGTGTGCGTAACATCACTAGGAGAACCCGAGGCCCGGGAGAACTCGGTTCTGTCAAGTCACTCCATGTGCCTCTTCAGAAACCCCGACACTCCGCTTCCTTAAGAGTTGGCTAAACTCGCAAGATGATGTAGTCTTTCGGCGCGGAAACGGAGGGGAGCCTTGAATCGTTGCCACGACACGGGAGCAGCCTGGGAAAAAGGGCTGGGATAGTGCGGCAGGGTTACAATAGCCACCTGTCCCTGCATACATGCGAACGAAGCTTGACGCTAGTCGAACTTCTTTCCGACTTCCCCAGTCCGAACCGCTACGCGGCTTGCGCACTCTCTAGCAGGCGCCAGTAATCACCAGCGGCCACAATATTATAGACCGGCAAATCGCCAGTCAATTGTATGTTACGAGGTCGCGGGACCGCGCGTAATACCGCACTTGTGCTCACGCTGCTTGTCCTCATCGTTGCCGGTGGATTGGGCTTCCTCTCGTACGAATTGAATTCGATTACGACTTCAACCACGAGCCAGCCTTCAACTCCTATAGGCGGAGGGCAGATTCAACACGTCCTACTGATAGTGCTCGAGGACATGCAGTTCCCAGGAGGGTCGAATCCCCAGTACGCGGAGCCAGGAGCCTACACGTTCCAGAAGAACGCCCCATATCTCTACGGCCTGATCTCACAGTACGCCTTCGCCGGCAACTACCAGTCCGTCTCATCTCCTTCGCTGGGAGCCTACATGATACTAACTGGCGGGACCCAGTGCTATCCCGCCGGCCCAGCTGACGGAAATGCCGCCCATTGTCTCAACACCGACTCCTATCCAGAGAATGACGCGGCGCCCAATGACACTCGGCTCCCATCCGGCCTGCAGACCGAAGATGTGCAGCCATCGACAGTCAAGAGCATCGCATACTTGTTCGACCAGAAGGGTCTGACATGGCGAGCCTACGAGGAAGACATGCCCTATCCCTGCTACGCCTTTGACTACCACTCAGAAAGCGCCCAGCCCGGAGCGGAATACTCCATCAATCACAACCCGTTCCCATACTACGAAACGGTCTATGGCAATGGCTCCTATCCTGCAACGAACGTCTATCCGGCCACCGTGAGTAGTGACGGGGGGGATGCCTACTGTCAGCAGCACGTGTTACCGTTCACGAGCACCCCTACTTGGAATGGAGAGACGTTGACGCGCGATTTGTCGAACGGGGGTGCCGGCATGCCAAACTTCGCATTTATCACGCCCGACGAGATACATATCGGAGGAGACTACGGCAATATCACTTCGACGGATACCTGGGCACGGTCCTTCTTAACGCCCCTGCTCAGCGACTCTGCATTCATGGCACACGCAGTGATTCTCGTAACCTTTGATGACACCGGCAGCCCCTGCTGCGGCCAGTTGTACACCATTGCGTTAGGACCGGCCTCCACAGTGAAGTTGGGCTTCACTTCATCCGTCAAGTACGACCATTACTCCCTGCTTGCGACCATAGAAGACATCTTTAGTCTCGGCAACCTGGGACGAGGAGACGCGTCCGCAACCCCCATGAGCGACCTTTTCATCGCCGCTTCTGCCTCTTCGGCCCCTGCAGGTGACCATTCCCTCGGGACCGGCGTGGCTGTGGTGACGAGCACGATGGGGGTTATCTCCCGCCCCCAAACGCATCACAGGGAGGTCCCAGCAGCTCACAGGAGGAGCGGTCCGACCGCTAGGCCAGCCAACAAGCCAACCTCGGGTTCAAAGTTGTAGACGGTCCACGGGACGGGGTTCCAGCCCCTCCTCGAGAACACCCGGACTTTCCTGATTCCCCCCGATCCTTGGGCGACCGAAATCCTACGGAGATTTTTGGCCAGTCCTTCCCCTGTTCCCTTGACATAGGCCTCCTTACCCGTCCAGGTCTCGAAGAACGCGCGGGTCCGGTGGTCCCCTTTTGAGGACTGGAATTCCTCCCTCTCATCCTTGGAGAAGAAGCGCTCCACGAACTTTGCCATGCCTGAAAACGATCGGATTGCTTCTATGTCGAGTCCTATGTCTCGCTCCCTGATTAATGCGAGGGCAAGGGAGGAACCGCAGTGCGAGACGCTGAACCCGATGTGGTCAACTTCTTTCGTGTCGGCCAAGAAGGGCTTGCCGTACCTTCCGTACTGGAGATTCAGCGAGCCCGGGTCGGTATCGCAGTAAAGCCCCAGAATCGCCCTCAACAGCCCGTGAGAGACTACGAAGCGACCCTTCAACTCAGCTGAACTCATGCGTTCAGCTCGGCTCCTTTCGGCTGGGGAGAGGCATTCCTCAAATCGCTTCTGAACGGGCAGCCGATCTAGCGAACCGCACCACAAATGGATATCACCATGAGCCAAAGTCGATGCCATCCTTTCTCCGAGGAATGCCCTCTCAAGCGGGTACTGACGCAGGAGCCCCGGTTTGATGTTCTGTCCCCTCTGGTGCTATAGACGCGAATCGCCCTGCTCCTTCTGCCTATTCCGCACATAGTTGCAGATTGCCCCAACTGTTCCGAAATTCTTCGGAACCACATCCACTGGTGGTACCTTTACAGCGAACTTGTCTTCGATGAACCGCACAAGGTCCAGCATCGATAGGGAATCGATTATTCCAGAGTCAATCAGCTCCGTGTCGTCCTTAACTGGAGGCGAGTCCGGGTTTGTGTTGCTTTCACGAGTAATGTAGTCCCTGACCACCGTTTCCATTGACCTGTCCTCCGGGGAATCCTGCGTCATATCTCGTCACCCTCGTCCGGAGTGGTCCGCGAGAGGGTGGAGAGGTCCCTCTTCCTGCCTGAAGTCTTTTGAGGAGCTTCTTTCAGAGAGTGGATGTCTGAAATCATGTAGTGGGGCAGCGTCTAACGGCGGTATGTTAGGATTTCCTACTTTGCCAAGACGCCAGACCTCTTCGGGCCCACAGAAGCGCAGAATCCGCCCGCCAATCACTGCATTCCGCCATTCTGGCTATAAAGCCGCTGACCGCGATCGCTAGGGGGTGGAATGACCGACAGGCCCTTATCGCGGGAGGTCATGGTGCGACAAGTGTGAGGGCGCTAATCCTGAGTCTGGAAGAGGAGGTCTATCTGAGGCTAGTAGTACGTTTCGCGGCTTCGCTCCCACCGATGATCGGCTATGCGATCGCCGTACGGAGGGCCGACATCCGCCGGATACTGGACAAACCCTCACGAACGAGGGTCGCGTGTGATCTTGAGAGCCTCCTCGGAGAGGAGATTGGCCCAACGGAGCGCAGACGAATAGTACGCGACTTCTTCCGACACAAATCGTGCAAGACCCTGGATACTGCGTTGATATGCAAGAACCCCATGTCGTACCAGAAACTCGTCGAAGTATGCGGCAGAGAGAACATCAACGCTGCCCTCGAGAGAGGGAAAGGGACGATTTTGTGCACCGCTCATCTCAACGCAACCAACCTCCTGGCCGTTCTGACGATATTCGGTGTTCCTGCAAGAGAGATTGCCCGCTGGTCATACACAGCGAGAAAGCCTGGCAGACATAGATTCGTCCCTCCTCGAGTCAGCAGGCAGACTGACTTCGTGCGCCTGGTCCCGCAGAACATCGAGACCTCCGGCGAAACAAGGAACCGCCCACTATCGGTCGCAGTGGAAGCGGCCGCGTACCTCCGCAAGAACAAGGCAATCGTTATCGCAATCGATGTCGGCGTGAGAGACCCTGTTCGGTCAGTGCGCCTGAGGTTCCTGAACAGAGAGGCAACTGTGCTTCCGGGCAGCGTATTCATCGCGAAACTTGCAGGAGCTCCCCTGCTGATGGCCCTGATGCACCGCTCCCCAGATTGGCGGCACCAGAGACTCGAAATCTCTCCTCCTGTGCCTGTAGAAGGCAGCACCACCGAAGCGCTTGGTCGTTGCCTGGACTTCGTAGACGCATCCATCAGACGGGAACCAGCTCAATGGGACTTCTGGGGAACCAGAGAGCTGCGAGCAGAGTTAGGGCTCCTTCCTGAGAATGATCAGGAGGAAATCCTCGCTTCCGGATGAGTGCGTTTGGGCCGAAGATTGCTGACCCGCCTTAGCGACCCCGCGCCGCTTGGTGACTTCTGTACAATTGCCTCCCGCGAGAATTATAAGTCTCCTGTCCATGATAGCATGCAGCGAATGTTCAACGATGTGTCGCTCAAGGTGACGTCAAAGAACGACTTGTATGCCGCTGCCAAGCTGAACGGTACGAAGCTCTCCATCGTCGATTGCAACCCCTTGGACAGAGAGAGAATGACCATGCTTCTGGACCTCGACGGGACCCCTGACGACATCACCAAGACGGTTGCTTCGATGCAGAAAATGGCCGGGGTCAAGGCGGCCCACAAGATCGAGAGCGATGCCAAGGGGGCCCGTGTCTTCGTTGTCCTGGACAAGCCGGGTGTTTGCCGCGCTTCGTCTGGCGCTGCCGTGATGTGCCTGGACTGTCCGTACAACTCAACCGAGGTCCCGGCAAGGTGGCGTTTCATCACGAGGCGGACAAGCGACGTCGGCGACATCATTGCGAGACTCGGGGGAGAGGGGATTGAGGCTAGGGTCGAAGATATTTCGCCGCTAGACAAGAACGTGACCTTGACACAGAAGGAGAGAGGGATAATAGCGGTCGCTGTGGAGAACGGATATTTCGACTTCCCGCGCAAGATTACCCTTGAAGGCTTGAGTCAGCTAGTCGGCGTGGAGGTGGAAGCATTGAGCAAAATCCTCCGCAGTGTGGAATGAGAACCAGCTGATCGTCTTCCGAATCTCAGCTACCCTTCAGGGCAAGAACGTCCCAAGTGTTTCATGCCCTGAACCGCATCCGCCGAGGCCCTCTGCAAATCAGCGGCCCTTTCTTCAATCACCCCGTCATAGGTGAAGGTGCCTGCGCCCCACTCGATGCCAGCGGCGTACTTCGTTCGTCCCTTGCCCATCTGGGGAGTGTAGAACTCGACATGGAGGCGATACCCGGGGTAGCCCCCCTTCGAAGGCGCCTGATGAAATATCATCATGTAAGCGTAGTCAGGTCCGAGTAGCTTCTCGTATGTCGCTGTGCCGACCCTGATTACGTCAGCCAACATGAGAGTGCCTTCCCTGTCGAGGTCGGCCAACTGGCGGATCGGTCTTAATCCGTAAACGTGCATTTCGTAGGGCCACATGGCAAAAAAGGGAACGAACAGGGAATACCTCTCGTTCCTGTAGACCATCCTGGTCTTGTCCTCAAGTTCACGTTTGTGAATGGCTTCGAAGAGGTTTCGTCCGCGGCGGGCTTCGTACTTCCTCGCCGAGGCGATCTCGCTCCCAACCCTTGGCGGCACGAAAGGCAGGGCGTAGACCTGGCTGTGAGGATGGGTCATTGAAACTCCTATTGCGCTCCCCTTGTTCTTGAAGGGCACCACCTGCCTGACGAACGGCTTCGAGCCGAGTTCGGCCGACCTCTCCCCTAGCAACTCAACATAGCGAGACACCCTCTCCAATGGAAAGTTGTGGAAGTCCCCGGCGTGTTCCCTCGATTCTACGATGACCTCGCAGACGCCCTGAGCCCTTGACTTCGCGTATGGGCCCCTCCCCTGGACTCCAGGCGCGTCAGCACTAAACGCAGGGAACTTGTTTGGCAAAGCCAATACTTGCCAGTCTCCCCGAGTCTCGGCTCGCCCGGGGCAGAAGGGACAATCCCCACTTCGCCAGGGTCTACCCTTGCGGCCACTCGAGATGACGACCCACTCTTCTAGGAGCGGGTTCCACCTGAGTTCGTGGGTCAACTACTCGCCCTTGCCAAGCAGGGCTCTAGTGGCTTCGCAAATAGATTCAGCGCTATCATGCTCTGGCATCCATCCCAAGGTCCTGAGCTTTGAAATGTCGAGCCACATCTTTTTGACGTCGCCCACCCATCCTCTTCCGCCCTCGACGCCCCCGGTGTGGAAGAACTTCACATCCTTGAGCATCATCTCTTTGGAAATAGTCTGGGCTACCGTGTCAACATCGATGGCGTCTTCAGCGCCAAGGTTGTAGGCCTCCACTGTTCCCCTTTCTGCGGCCACGACCTTGACCATGGCGTCAACACAGTCCTGCACCAACAGGTAGGACTTGGTCTGAGACCCGTCGCCGAGGATCTCGAGCCTTTTTGGATTAGCCTTAAGTTTGCGCGTAAGGTCAACCACGACCCCCATCCTGGCTCTCGGGCCTACAATGTTGGCAAGCCTGAAGATGACTCCCTTCATCCCCCGGCTGTAGCAATAGCCGCTGACGAGCGCCTCGGACGCGAGCTTGCAGGTCCCGTAGATCGAAATTGGCGCAAGCGGTGAGTAGCCTTCCGGGGTGGGAAGTTGCTCGGCCTCGCCATAGACCGTAGACGACGAAGTAAAGACAAAGTCCTTCACGTTGCTCCCGGCTGCCGCCTCAAGGACCCTGTAGGTCGAAAAGAGGTTCTGCTTGAAATGAACTTCTGCATCGGTTATCCTTACTTCCGGATTGGCAGCAAGGTGGAAAACAACATCGCATCCCTGGATGGCTTTGTTCAAGTCGTCTTCGTTCGTCGCGTCTCCTTTCACGAACTTGAACCGCGGGTCACGGCTAGCCCTCGCAAGATTCTTCAGATTGCCTTGACTGAGGTTGTCCAAGGCGGTCACGCCACACCCTTCAGAAAGAAGCCTATCCACAAGGTGACTTCCGATGAATCCAGCCCCTCCTGTCACGAGCACCTTCCCTAGTCTCAGGGTTTCTCCTCTCGCGGCGAAGGACAGTTCTAATTAAGGGTGCGCGGGGGTCGACCAATAATCCCGGCGGTAGTCTGGTATGCCCGACAACAACCTTCGACAGCCTTATTATCGCGAGAGGTCGGCCGCCAGATTGACGCTGGTGTGCCTGACCTAGTAGGTCCCGCAATTCGGGCCCTTAGGAAAGACGCTGAGGAGAATCCAGAACGCTTCTGGTCGAAAGAGGCCGACAAGCTGCACTGGTTCAGGCGGTGGGACACGGTTCTAGAGTCGAATGTCTCGAATTTCAAGTGGTTCGTCGGCGGTTTGACGAACCTGAGTTACAACTGCTTGGACCGCCACATACAGGAACGGTGGGGCGGTCATGCCGCTCTGATAGCCGAAGACGAGCTGGGGCAGAGGCGCGTCTTCACCTACTACCAGCTCTACACCCAGGTCAAGCAAGCTGCGGCCGCCCTCAGAGGGATCGGGGTGAAGCGTGGGGACCGTGTCGCCATCTACATGCCGACGATGCCCGAGGCGATAATATCGATGCTGGCCTGCGAAAGGATTGGCGCCGTCCATCTGGTTGTTTTCGCTGGTTTTGGCGCGGGCGCGCTGGCCGACAGAATCAAGATGGCAGGAGCGGAAGTCCTCCTGACTGCAGACATCACCTGGAGGAGGGGGCGTGCGACGCCTCTCATGGGCATCGTCAGGGAGGCCCTCGGAGACAAGTCATTTAGCGTGAAGAAGGTCGTGGTCCTCCAGCGAGCCGAGGAGAAGCTTCCGCTCGAGCCCGGGCATGAAATCGGCTGGGAGGAGTTCCTCGAAGCTGGGCGAGGCTCGTCCACCGAACTCGAGCAAATGGAGGCGAACGAGCCTGCCTTCATTCTCGCCACGTCAGGAACGACTGCGAAGCCGAAGCTCGTGGTTCACACCCACGGTGGCTACCAGGTTTGGATCCGCAGCGCCGGAGAGTGGATATTCGGGGAGCGGCCGAACGACATTTGGTGGTCGACCTCTGACATCGGCTGGATAGTGGGACACAGCTACATCGTCTACGCGCCTTTGCTCTTCGGCTCCACGACGGTGACCTACGAGGGAGCGCTGGACCACCCGGGTCCGGAATCCTTCTACCGGGTGGTGGAGGGGAATGGCGTCACGGGGATCTTCACGTCGCCGACTGCAGTGAGGCTGTTGATGCGCTATGGCACAGAGCCGGCGAAGCGCTTCAATCTCGACACCGTCGAGCGGGTGTTCTCCGCGGGCGAGGTCCTCAACCCTCCGGCATGGGCGTGGATGCAGAGGGAGGTATTCGGTGACAGAATCCCTGTGATCGATCACATGTGGCAAACGGAGACTGGCGGGCCAGTTTTCGGGAACCCCTACGGGCTCGGCCTCCTTCCAATCAAACCAGGCTCCGCCTGCCTGCCTCTCCCCGGAATCTCGGTGGAAATCCGCAATCCCGATGGGTCAAGGACGGAGCAGGGAGAGAAGGGCATCGTGGTGCTGACACGCCCTTTCCCCGGGCTGACTCCCACGATATGGGGAGACGCCGAACGCTACAGGAGGGAATACTGGGAGAACATCCCCGGCGTCTTCTTCACCGGGGACTCGGGGCACATGGACGAGGACGGATACGTCTGGTTCAGCGGCAGGTCGGACGAGATAATCAAGGTGGCTGACCACAGGATAGGGGTAATCGAGGTGGAGAGCGCCTTCCTTCAGCATCCGGCGGTCGCAGAGGCAGGGGTGACCACCCGCCCTGAGAAGCTGAGGGGGTCTGTCATCGTCGCTTTTGTGACTCTGAAGGAAGGGCACCAGCCCAGCGACAAGCTAAGGTCGGAGCTGAAGGAGACCGTGAGGAGGGAATTCGGTCCCCTCGCGGTAATCGAAGAAATCAACTTCGTAGCGACGCTCCCGAAGACCCGAAGCGGGAAGATTATGAGGCGGGTGCTGAAAGCAATCGTCGCTGATCAGGCGCCGGGGGACGTTTCGACCATCGAATCGGAAGAGTCTGTCGAGGAGGCACGCGAGGCCTGGCAGCGGATGCAGTCAGAACTCGCGAAGAGAGAACCAGGCCAACCCTAGGCCGCAGGTATTAGCCTTTCGTCGCCGGTCTCTCTGGGTCCTCTACCCTTGCTCCCTCACTAGGAGCTGTGACCCAGACGTTTTCAATTCCCGACCTTCCACAGGCCTTCTTCACGGCTAGGCCAGCTTTCCGATTCCTCACCAGTCCGATGATTGCACCCCCCAGTCCCGCGCCAGAGATTTTGGCGCCCAAAGCGCCGGCGTCCACGAGCGTTTCTCTCAACTCTTCGAGCTTTGGTGTGCTGACCTCGTACAGGTCTCGTAGGAGTACTTGCTGGTAGTCCATAACTGCTCCCAGCACCGAGAGCGTGTCATTACCACGGCTTCTCAGAATAGTCGCGAGCAGAGGAGGAATGGCCGGGACCCGCGGTCGTCGCCTCAATATCGCGAGGGCGTAGGATGTCGAAACCTGCATCCTGAGGGTGAACAATAGCCTATTGGCTATGGTCCTCTTCATCATGGGCAGGAACGGCGAGATTTCGGCCTCGCTGATACTTTCCCAACGTGGCTCAGAGCATCGATACCCTAACTTCCGAGCCAGGTCCTTCGGAATCCCGGCCTCGTCCATGAGGATCGTCAACCCCTCCTCAATCTCCTTCTGACGGACAGGGTGAATCGCGGCCGTCTTGTGATGCTCCCCCGAATCGGCAACGACGAATGTGAGGTCGGGCCAATCGAGCTGCTCGACCCTGAAAGGGGGCCTCGTTTGGAGTCTCATGACCCCTCCATAGGACGAGGAATACTGGTCAAGCCGTCCGCATGGAATCCCCATGATGTCGTGTTCAGCCTTGTAGGCAAACTCCGCGAGCGCCCGTGGGGACCCCTTGTAGCCGAGACATGCCGAATGGAGTTTGGCAACCGATACTTCGAGGGCTGCGCTGCTTGAAAGGCCGGAGCCGATGGGGATATCGCTCCACAGCGCGATATCCATTCCTGCAGCGCGTCCCACGCCCCCTAGGGACATGAAGATGGCCCTGGCGTAATCGCCGAACCAGCCGTGACCCCTGAGCCTGATGTCACTAAGGCGGAACTCGTCCGAGAATACTTCTTTTGCATCCTCGAGGTTGAGAGAAGCTATTCGGACGGAGTCCGCTTCGGTCTTCCTCCCCATGGCGTAACAGCGGAGGCTGATCGCGACTGGGACAACGGGAAGCCCTTTGTAGTCTTGGTGGGTGTTTAGGAAGTCGACCCTCCCTGGCGCACTAGCCAGAACTTTCTTGCCCTCCCCTCCGACCTTAGAGAAGAGCCTCTCTGCAATTTCTCTGGCAGGGACGGATTGCTTCAAGTCATATACTCACCAATGCCCTCTAGACGAGCGAGTTCCTGACGATTCTACTCACTATGTCCACGGCCCTTTCTAGGTTCTCCCCTTTGACGCTGTCGGCCGTGTCATTGTACCAGTGATAGTTCCCAATCCCCTTGTCTGTGAAGGCCATGACGCTTACTGCTCTCCAACCCCTTCGCATGGCAGGTGTTGCATCCGTGGGAAGGAGTCTGTATTGGCGCACGGGCACTCCGGCATCCTTTGCAGCCTGGGATGCGGCCTTGGCAAAGCCCGGCTCGGTGCTGTGCCGGAGGACAACTCCTTCTGAGGTCACGAGGCAAACCTCACCAATCCCCGGGTTGTCGATGTTGATGATGGTCGAAGACTTGACCAAGTCCCTGTGCCTCCCGTAAAAGTCGTAGGCCCCTATCATGCCCGACTCCTCCGAACCTGTTGCTACAACGTACAGCGTGACGCCGCCCATAGGCGAGGAAGCGAGCCTTTGGGCCACCCCGAGGAGAACAGCGACCCCTGACGCGTTGTCGTTTGCCCCAGGGACATACTCATGCACCGCTTCCCTGTGCATGAGCACGATCAACGTCAACCAGAGAGGAATGGCGGCTACCAAGGCCAGGTACCTCAGCAGCGGCAGCATCAGGGCGAGGAGCAGGAACACGGCCACGACTACCGAGGAGGCAAAGTCAGCGAGAGTCGTGTTCCTCAGTCCCCCCACCCTCTTCGGATTGAAAGAGTAGGCCGCCTTCGTTGAGTCATAATGCGCCATCAGCACCAGTGGCCGGTCTCCTTTCCATAGCGTCCCTACGACGTTTGATGACTTCGACTTGGAGAAGAGCCTCAGCAGGTTCGTCGCGACCGGATAATACAGCTCTTCCTCGAGGAGAAGGAGAACCAGGCCGACCAAGGTAAAGGCGAGGCCTGCCGCTGTGTTCGCGAAGGCCACTAGCGTGCCCAGGACGTTTAGTCCGAAAATCAGAATGTAAGGGGATGAAAACGACGGAAGAGTTCGGAACTCCTCCTTCTTCACCTCGTAGCCGAAGCCGCTTAGTGCCGATTCGACAAAAGAGGCCGCCCTCCTCTCCCCCTCTGTTCCGGCACCCCTCGGGGCGGACGCCAGGGACCTCACGTAACCGAGCAACTTCTCAGAGTCGGTCGCAGAGGCTTGCATTCGCTTGCCTCCCTATCCTGCCTGTTCGAGCTCCAGTCTTCTCTTGTCGAGGACCTGCCGAGTCTTCTCTCTGTCACCGGGGTATGTCTTGTACACAAACGTGTAGAAGATCAGGCACAGAATCCAGGGGATGACTGCCGCGATGAACATCCCTTGGCCAAGCGCCGTCGTGTTCGTGACCAGGACTGCTTTAGGCACCTGGTTGAGCGCCACCGAGGGAGCCACGTAGCCCAAGAGCCCGGCAATGAATCCGACAATTACTGTTCCGAGCGATGCGACAGAGCCTTCGAAGACCCTGTCCACTGAATAGACGGTGCTCCTGATTTCTGGTTCGAACACCTCGCTGAAGATTGTATAATTCTGTGCACTGCACCATGAAATGAGCAGACCAGTGATTGCACCGAGGGCTACGTAGAGGAACATGGAAGCCGTCGTCGCCGGAACCAGGATGAATATCACATAAGTGAGAGGTATCCCAGAAAAGACGGAGATCTGGGAGATGATGATCCTCCCGCTGTTGGGGCGCCACTTCGCCGCTTTGTCGCCTATCCAGCCGCCCATGAGGTTCCCCACGGCCGCACCTATCGCCACG
>Ga0187778_10001774_pt1 | contig 14852 bp, 12 predicted proteins | sample 1015_Q2_SP5_20_M_FD_132418 | JGI IMG/M metagenome (GOLD analysis project Ga0187778, IMG submission 132418) | Tropical peat soil microbial communities from peatlands in Department of Meta, Colombia - 1015_Q2_SP5_20_MG | ecosystem: Environmental > Terrestrial > Soil > Wetlands > Peat | place... | reverse complement strand
TATCATGAACGCGATTCCGACTCCAGCTGTGAAAGTTAGGAATGATGTATAATTCGAAAGTATTAGAGCGATTTCTGCAATTACGCCTATAAGAAGAATCGAATAGGTTGGGGCACCATACTTCTCATTCACCGATGCAAGTTTAGCAGGCGTAATTCCATCAAACGACCATGCGAATATGCTTCGGCTAACCGCGGTAAAGATTGGAGGAATCGCCGAGATCACTGCAGCAGTCCATGTCACGGCAATCAACCATAAGATCGAGGGATCATTCGTCAGCATGCTCACGAAGAGTCCCCAAAAGGGTGGGACGCTGAACGGGTATTTGCTTGAGCCGTTGCTGCTCAAGTACCATGCAGAACCCAAGAAGTCATATCCGAAATCCCTTACCGCCAGTCCGCCAAGAACGGCCAGTAAGATCCCGATGAGAAGTGTTGGGAGAATTTGTGAGTACAGAAGGGTCTTCTTCATCGACTTGACTTCACCTGCGTAGTATGATGTGGCTATGCCGAAACCGGTCGTTAGGAAGATGAAATAGGTAATGCCAAGCGTTTGTGCGAATGGGTTGGGACTTGTGGGGGAGAATCCTGCAGCGTGAGCGGCGTCTATTATTCCCTGATACGACGCAAATTTGTTGAACACCGACACGAAGCTCGCGTTCGAATTAGCAGCGAGAAGCCACAACATGATGGCATATCCGACAAAGGATAGAATGACGAGCACATTCGCCAACTTGAACGTTGGACGCGAACCAGTTAACAGGACCAGAACCATAACCAGGATTAACACGGTTCCAATAATCGTGACATTCATTGGAGTTGAAAGTGTGTTTGCTAAGTTGATCAGGCCCTGGTCTCCGGTTACAGTGCCAATTATCAGAAGGCTAGGAGCTATCGCGAACGATGTGATTCCCATAGTGTAGAATACTGTTGAAACAAGATACCAAATCATTAGGTGACCGTTAAACACGAATCCGATACTGGGATGAATGGATCTGCTCATGAAAACGTAATCACCCCCCGCTCGTGGCATCGCCCAACTGAACAAAGTGTACATCAAACTAACGAACAGCGAGAAGATGGTGGCGATAATTGTAGCCAGAACAGGGTCGCTTCCCGGGAACAAGTAGATCGCTGAAGTATAAGTAAAAAGACCGAGTGGTACAGCAAGAAAACCTACACATGAAAGAAATGCGTCGACTCCGGAGATAGAACGAACTAGACCGGTCGCATCACGGATGAAAACCCCTTTACTTGCCATGAAACTCAGCCGTAACAATCATTTCTTTATTTAGCCCTATCTGATGAAACAAAAATCCCAGAAAGTGGATGCGGCAAGCATGAAACGTAGTAAATCTCCGTTGAGGGACAGTGGATGACAAAAGAAGTACTCGTCGAGAGAATGACGTGGAAGGAAATCGAAAAGGCACAATTAGAAGAGTACATCGTCGGAATCGTAATCGGATCTACAGAACAGCATGGACCTCACTTGCCACTGTGTACCGACGTTTACATTCCTCTCGGTATCGCCGAAAAAGTCGCTTCCAAAGTTAACATGATAATTGCTCCACCAATCACCTACGGCTACTATTCGCAAGTTCGAAGCGGAGGAGGAGGCGAAAAATTCCCAGGCACAACCAGTCTGAGAAGCTCAACACTTGTTCAACTAATGACCGACGTCACAGAAGCGTTTATGAAACATGGTTTCAAAAGATTCCTAATTCTTAGCGGCCATTACGAAAACTCCCAACTCGTTGCAGAAAGCGTCCAAGAAGCAATGAAATCTCAGTCTGGCGATATTCGAACGTTATTGGTCAATTACTGGGAACTCATACCAGAAGAAATCCTAAACAGAGTTTTCGGAAGCGATTTTCCAGGTTGGGAAATTGAGCATGCAGGAGTAGCTGAAACATCAATGATGATGGCACTCAAGCCCGAACTTGTCAGGAACGAACTTATTCAAGACGACACTTCTACCAGAAGGTTAGCGTACGATATTATTCCTCCACCAACAGACATTATCCCCAAGAGCGGCATCCCATGGAAGGCAAGCCCCGCCACAAAAGAAAAGGGTGAATTATTGATCCGCGCAGCAGTAGACAAAATATACGAAGCCATAAACAACGATCTTACGCGTGAATAAAGTCCAAGTAGAGACGAACGGCTCTAAAGCTGCGCACACAAATTTCGTTGCCCGTGCCTAAATCGAATGAATTCTCTGCTCCCATCGGCAGGAATTGCATCCGCGAAATCATCATCTCTATTTTGTTGCGTCGAATCTTCTGATCTTAAATGTGGAAGTGTCAATTTCTGCTTTTCCACACTGAATCATCTGTTGTACGACTTCTCCAATCGCAATTGAGAACTTGAAACCATGACCACTACAGGCGCTCACAATTACGACGTTCGGATAATGTGGGTGGGAATCTATTATGAAATCATCGTCAGGAGTATTCGTATACATACAGGTTCCTGAGGAAACGGGTATATCGTCCAACGAAGGTATATGTCGCTTCAAGAATTCTCTTACGGGCCTCTGATCCTCTTCCGTTACCTCCCGACGAATTTGGTCTGGTGATGTAGCCTCGCCGTCGTGATGAATTGCAACCTTCACTCCGCTGCCAATATCTGGGACTCCGTAGTAGAAATGATCCTTTGTTTGCCAGTCGAATACAGGCATCATGTTCGAAGCGAATAATCCATGATTCTTCTGAGGAGCAAACCAGAAGGCTATTTGGCGTTCGACTTGCAAAGGCAGCCTAAGCTCCGGCACCATTGTTCCTAACCAAGCGCCAGTAGCTATGACCACAGATTTCGCCTCGTACGTAGCTTTCGACGTTCTGACTTCCACGCGGCTTCCATCGGCATTCCAGCGTGCAACAGGTTCGTTAAACTGCAATAGGGCGCCATGGCTAACTGCTAGCGATGCCTCAGCGCGAATACATTCCTCCGGAAACAGTATGCCCGCCTGTTTTTCGTAAAATGCTAATTCACCTTGATCCAGCTGGAAGACGGGAAAGCGGCTAGTTACCTCCGTTCCAGTGAAAATATCGTACGGAAGACCATACCTTCTCGAACTGTCTAAGCAACCAGTGATCAAAGGGCTGTCAGGCAAGCCAAATAGAAGTGCCCCAGTCGTTTTGAGCAGCTTTCTCTCGGACTCGTTCTCGATCTTTGACCAAAGCGCAAAGGCACGCTGTACCAGCGGAACCTGAAAGGGTTGTGGGAAAACCGCTGTCCGTATTATTCTGGACCCGCCATGGGATGAGCCGTTAGTGTGATTTAGTACGAATCGTTCGAGCCCTAGCACTTTGAAACCGTGAGACGCAAGGGCATAGGTTACGGCGGTCCCCATTGCTCCCAGCCCCACAACAATCACGTCAAAAGTTTTCATACCTATCCGTCGAGTGATCGATCACAACTAATGTCTATATGAAAATGATCTAAGTTCAAACACCAGGGTTCCGAGGTGAATAACTCAATCATTCGGTTCGACTAGATGCTTCCTGGTGGTTATCGCGAGACAACTCAAACTTTCGATAGAATGTTTTTATACTTGACACGGCTCCACGTGTGGAAATTCGTCTCAGCCGAGGGAAGTTTGAATCTCACTTGAAAGGCGATTACCAAATTCACCAGCTCCATTGATGTTCCATTCTCTGTTGAAGTTTACGACACTACGCTTCGAGACGGGAATCAGTCTGTAGGCGTAAATTTCACCTCAACCCAGAAGCAAAGAGTCACGCAAGCCTTGGTCGCGGCTGGCGTTGACTATGTGGAAGGAGGTTGGCCTAATGAGACTAACGTTACTGACAGAGACTTCTTCAAGCTAGCCAAGAGCTTAGGCGACGGAATATTCCCACATGTTACCGCCTTCGGCATGACTCGGCGAGCAAACACGAATGCGGAACATGATCCGAATCTAATGCACCTCCTCAAAGCCGAGACGAACACAGTTACGATCTTCGGCAAGTCTTGGTCGTTTCAGGTTGAGAAGGTTCTCAGAACGACGCTTGAAGAGAACCTGAAGATGATCCGAGACTCAATTCGATGCCTCCGGCGGCATGGACGCCAAGTTATCTTCGATGCCGAACACTTCTTCGACGGTTTCAGCAACGATACGGACTACGCAACTTCAGTCCTAAACGTAGCTAGAGAAGCTGGAGCCTCAACTGTCGTGTTATGCGACACGCGCGGTGGAGCGTTTCCCGATCAAGTGTTTCAGGCTACAAGGCGAGTTCGAGAAATTATCCAAGGACCAGTCGGTATACACTGCCACAATGATCGAGGTTTGGCGACGGCTAACACTCTGTTCGCCGTGATGGCAGGTGCGTCACACGTACAAGGAACAGTGAACGGTTTGGGCGAACGCGTAGGGAACGCGGACCTAATCGAAGTTATCGCCAATCTCCAACTGATGGGAGCCCAGACTAGGATAAACCCGACCAAGCTAACTACCCTCTCCCGATTCATTTGCGAAATCAGTGGAAACCGCGAGAACCAGTTCAAACCATTTGTTGGCAAATATGCCTTCGCTCACAAAGGCGGTGTTCACGGCGATGCCGTCATCAAAACTGAGGCAGCGTACGAATTCCATAATCCAGCGGCATTTGGAAATCACCGATTCGTCACAGTCTCATCTCAAGCTGGGCGATCTAGTCTTCTGTTAGCAGCTCGCCGGGTAGGATTCAATCTCTCCCGTGAAGATAAGAGACTGCCCAATCTTTTACGAGAGATTAAACGACTTGAAAGTCTTGGTTGTAACCTTGAGAATGCTGAAGCAACATTAGACCTACTTATACTCAAAACCCTAGGAAGACGACGCGCCCCATTCCACATTGTAGATTGGCAGGTGACTGCTCGACAAGATGGCTCAATGGCATCTGCGAATTGCGATCTAAAGGTCGAGGTCGGTAAGAGATGCTTAGAGACGCAAGCGAAGGGGAACGGTCCAGTCAATGCGATCGACCAAGCGTTAAGATTAGTTCTTACGAAAGAATTCCCTGATAGGTTTACAGCAACGCTCTCAGGCTACCGCGTCAGGGAGGTCGACTCCGAAGCTGCAACCGCTGCCCGAGTCGCAGTGTATATTGATTTCACGGACAAGCATAAGGTGTGGACCACCGTTGCATCATCCACAAATATAGTCCAAGCAAGTGTGGACGCTCTCACCGACGGTTATGACTACTGTCTAAGACAGAGCGGCAATCGCGAGTTTCAAACCACAGAAATTCGCCGACGGAGGGATGGCCTTTCGCAATAGACTTTATAAGGCCGATGGGCGTTCGTGGTGGAATTCAAGGTCTACGATGTGATGACGAAATCTCTAGACTCCGCATTCTTACAGTCTGGCTTACTCGTCAGTCTCATCGTCATTCTTCAGTAGCCCGCTTTCGAAAATTCGAAAACGGGCTGGAAATTCTAAAGAGGAGTATATGAAAAATTGAACAAAATGACTGGCGCGCAAGCGGTAGTCGAAGTACTTCAGAAGGAAGGAGTAGAAGCAGTATTCGGTTACCCTGGAGGAGCTAATATGCCGATCTACGATGTCCTTCTGGACTATCAGAATATGCAATACCAACCTCGAGAATACCGGGGGATTCGTCACGTTCTCGCCCGTCACGAACAGTCAGCATCCCACATGGCTGACGGGTACGCACGAGCCTCAGGTAAGGTCGGTGTGTGTCTAGCAACCTCAGGTCCTGGAGCCACGAATCTTATGACTGGCCTCGCAACGGCTTACATGGACTCTTCACCCGTCGTCGCAATTACGGGACAGGTCCCATCGTACGTCATAGGCTCCGATGGTTTTCAGGAATCAGATATTGTAGGGATGGCAACCTCCGTGACGAAATATACGTTTCAACCGCTTCGCGTTAAAGACGTCCCATACATGATGAAGGCAGCATTCTACTTGGCCGCAACTCGTCGGCCGCAGCCTGTTCTAGTGGATATTCCGAAGGACGTTCAGCAAGGCGAGGATGAATTGGAATTCCCTGACAAGATAGATTTTCCGAGATACCGTCCGCTCCCGGACCCAGATCCAACAATCGTGAAAACCATAGCCCGCACAATTCTGAATGCGCAACGTCCGATCATACTTGCCGGAGGCGGAGTTAAAATGGCTAATGCTTACGTTGAGCTACAAGCATTCGCGGAACTGCTCGTTGCCCCAGTTGTGACGTCCTTCATGGGAAAGGGTGTGTTCCCCGAGAACCACCCCCTTTCGCTCGGCTGCATGGGGATGCATGGGTCGGAACGAACGAACAAGCTTCTTCCGGAATGCGACATACTGTTAGTAATAGGGTCGAGATTATCTGACAGAACCACCGGGCGTATCGAGAAATTCTGCCCGAACACAAAGGTCATACACATAGACGTTGACAAGGCTGAAATCGGAAAGAACTACAAGCTGCCCGTGATTTCACTAGTCGCTGACGCAAAGAAAGCCCTAGAATGCCTCGTACGTGAAGTAAAAGCAGGAATGATGGGACGCTATAGGGAACCTTGGACGAAGAAAGTCTTGGAAGTGATGGCAGTGACATCTGCCGAGTTCGACGCCGGCACTAATCTTAGCGGTGTGGAAACGATCAAGATGCTTCGTCGCCTCATTCCACCTAAAGCGATAGTCACGACTGAAGTGGGACAGCATCAGATGTGGTGTGAGCAACACTTTCAGGCTATCGAGCCGCGGACCTTTATCAGCTCAGGTGGCCTCGGTACAATGGGTTTTGGTTTCCCCGCCGCTCTTGGAGCGAAGGTGGCAAAACCGGGCGTCCCTGTAGTTGACATCGCTGGAGATGGAAGTTTCCAGATGACAGAACATTCCCTCGCAACAAGCGTAGAAGAGGGCATTCCTGTAACGGTGATTATCCTGAACAATCGGATGCTAGGAATGGTAGCGCAATGGCAACGTTTCTTCTACAACAACCGTTACTCATCAGTCCACCTCGGCAGAGTCCCTGACTACGTCAAGTTGGCTGAAGCATACGGCGCTACGGGTGTCCGCGTAAACTCGATGCCCGAACTTGAGGACGCTGTAACCGGGGCCATGAAATCAACTGTTACAACGGTTATAGACGTTCCAATTTCGCCGGAGGAGAATGTTCTCCCAATGCTACCTCCTGGAGCAGGGATTAAGGAGATGATTATAGGTTGAACAGGGACGCGCAACTTCGAATCATATCCGCTCTCGTCGAAGACAAGCCGGGCGTACTATTCCGCATCGCCAATCTGATAAGGAGAAAATCCTTCAACATTGAAAGCATCGCGGTGGGTCCAGCTGAAACATCTGGAATGGCCAGGATGACTTTCACCATGTATTCCGAATACGAACGATTTGACCAAGTGATAAAGACCATTGACAGTCTCATAGACGTCCAAAGGGTAGAGCCTCTCGAAATGAGAGATGCAGCCGTTAGGGAACTAGCCCTCGTCAAACTTTCCCCCGGTGAACCCGCCACTAAGCCAGAGATAATGCATTACATTGACGCCTTCCGCGGCAACATCGTCGACGTGTCACCGAGCACTCTCACAGTTGAAGTCTCAGGTGATCCCGAAAAGATCAACGCGTTCATCAAACTTGCAAAAAGCTTCGGACTTTCAGAAGTTGCAAGAACAGGAGCAGTTGCATTATCAAGAGAAATGAGTGCTTCGGAGGTCTCGGCATAATGGCAAAAGTATACTATGATAACGATATTGACGATTCGGCGATTCGTCAGACCACACTAGCAGTTATCGGATATGGAAGTCAAGGTCGCGCCCAAGCGCTCAACCTACGAGACTCGCACGCTAATGTCATGGTGGGTCTACGCAAGGGCAAGTCTTGGACTTTGGCTCAGTCAGATGGTTTTCAGCCATTAAGCGTGAGAGACGCATCAGCGAAGGCAGACGTCATCCTGGTCCTCATCCCCGACCCTCAACAACCTGAAGTGTTCAGAACTGAGATCGAGCCCAACCTGAAGGCAGGTAAGACGCTGTTCTTCTCACATGGTTACAACATCCACTTTCACGAAATCACTCCTCCAAAAGACGTCGACGTTATAATGGTCGCCCCCAAAAGCCCAGGGCAACGGTTGCGTGAAGTATTCCTCAACGGCTTTGGCGTACCCGCTCTCTTCGCGGTGGGCCAAGACGCAACCGGACATGCGCGAGAATTAGTATTAGCCCTCTGCAAAGCACTAGGCTGCTCCAGAGCAGGAGTAATTGAAACAACATTCAAAGATGAAACGGAATCAGATCTCTTTGGAGAACAAGCAGTCCTAGTCGGCGGGCTCATCCGACTAATTGAAGAAGGCTACGAGACTCTGGTCCAAGCAGGATACCCACCCGAGCTCGCGTATTTTGAAACTTGTAACGAAATGAAACTCATAATGGACCTTGTGTACGAGTACGGCTTCGTGGGAATGCTTCGCCGCGTTTCCGACACAGCCAAGTTCGGCGGGCTGACAATTGGCCCTAAGGTCGTAGATCAAACCGTCCGCGAGAACATGAAGAATATTCTGAAGGACATTCAAACAGGCAAATTCGCAAAGTCTTGGACAGGGGATCCAAACAGCGCTGAACGGCTCAACAGAATGATCGACGAATTCGAACAGCACTCTATAGAAAAAGTCGGTAAAGACATCAGAAAACTTTCAGGCCTAGAGAAATAGACAGGTCGACACGATGTGGAGTATACAGTCGCCCTCATTGAAGGAGACGGTATAGGGCCCGAGCAGACTGCAGCTACCAAGACTGTGCTCGCTAAACTCAAAGAAACCCACGGCTTGGCGTTGAACTTGATCGAGGTCAAAGCTGGAGATCGAGCACTCAAAGATACGGGAGAAGCATTATCACAGGAGAATTTCAACATAATCAAAAAATGCGACTGCTGCCTAAAAGGACCGGTAGGGCAGTCCGCCTACGACGTCATAATTCGACTCCGGACTCAGCTTGATCTTTATGCCAACATACGTCCCGCAAAACATCTGCCTAGAGTTCCATGCATCGCTTCACCCGAAACGGATTTCGTGATCGTGCGAGAAAACACTGAAGATTTGTACGTTGGTTTGGAATCCGCTAACGAAGAAAAAGCGACGGCAACGCGAATTATAACTCGCAAAGCCTCCGAGCGCATTGCAAAGTACGCATTTGAGTTAGCTAAGACACGGAAGAAAGTTGTCACGGCAGTTCACAAATCGAACGTGCTGAAAAAAACCGATGGCCTATTCCTCCATGCATGCAGAGATGTTTCCAAAACGTATCCCGATGTACAATTCTATGAGATGTTTGTCGACACAGCCGCAATGAACCTGATCAGAAGCCCCCAAACTTTCGATATCATCGTTACAACAAACATGTTCGGTGACATCTTGTCCGACGAGGCAGCACAGGTAGTCGGCGGATTGGGACTGGCGCCTTCAGCTAATGTCGGCGACCATTTCGCTCTTTTCGAACCAGTACATGGCGCTGCACCTGACATCGCAGGCAAAAACATCGCCAACCCCATCTCTCTCGTGCTCTCTGCAGCTATGATGCTAGAATGGCTAGGGAAAACGAAGAACGATACCGGAACATCCGAAGCTTCACGAGTAATCCAAAGAGCCGTAGAACAATGCCTTCGTTCAGGAGAAGTTACCCCAGACCTAGGGGGACAACTGAACACGGCTCAAATGGGTGACGCAATAGCAGCAGGAATTTCAAAGTGATCGAATGATGGAGAAACCTACTGTTCGCATATTCGATACTACTCTGAGAGATGGTGAACAGACTCCCGGCATCTCGCTCACCGTTGAAGAGAAAGTCAAAATCGCACACCAACTCGACAGGTTGGGAGTAGACTCCATCGAAGCAGGTTTTCCAATCGCCTCTACCGGCGAACGTCAGTCTGTCGCTGCAGTAGCTACTGCCGGATTATCGTGCGAGGTCGTAGGCTTAGCACGTGCCAGTAGAGAGGATATCGACGCTGCGCTAGACGCCCAGGTTAAGTGCATTCACATCTTCCTAGCTACATCCGACCTACACCTCAAGCACAAGCTGAAACTTACTAGACCAGAGGTTCTTCAGAGAATCACAGATTCAATCGCATATGCGAAATCACACAGAAAGCTTGTTGAATTTTCAGCCGAAGACGCAACCCGCACCGATATCACGTTTCTCAAGGCCGTCTATCAGGCTGCCGAAAATGCAGGCGCAGATCGCGTCAACATACCTGACACCGTCGGGGTATCATCTCCTAAAACCATAGCTCAAATCACGAGCGCGATAGCGTCAAGCGTCAAAATGCCGATCAGCATCCATTGCCATGACGACTTTGGCCTTGCAGTTGCAAACAGCCTATCCGCAGTTGAGGCAGGAGCAGGGCAAGTGCACGTTACCATAAATGGATTGGGCGAGAGAGCAGGGAACACATCCTTGGAGGAGGTGGTAATGTCACTTCATCGCCTTTACGGCCGACAGACAAACATCAAAACGGAACTTCTCTACGAAACATCAAGACTCGTTTCAGCCCTCACCGGCATCAGAGTCCAACCCAACAAGGCCGTTGTCGGCGATAATGCATTCGGCCATGAATCTGGAATCCATACCCACGGAATTGCAGAGAACCCACTAACGTACGAACCTTACGATCCCGCAGACGTCGGGCGCAGACGCTGGTTCCAAGCAGGCAAACATGCCGGCGCACACGGAATCGCAGTCCAGCTTGCAGAGGCCGGATATTTCCCTGAGAAAGTGCAGTTGACTGAAATCGTTTCCAGAGTCAAAAACATCGGAGACAAAGGAAAGGCCGTCACTGACGCCGACTTAATTGCCATCACTGAAGCCGTTCTCGGAAGCGCATCGGTTAGAGAACGTGTACTAGAACTAGTTGACTTAGCAGCCGTCACCGGCAAGGGTTTGATTCCCACTTCTTCAGTGCGTCTCCGACTTCACGGAAAGGAGTACACGTCCTCAGAAACTGGTGTAGGCCCTGTTGATGCTGCGATTAAAGCAGTTCAAAAGATCACTGACTCATCAGTTCAGATCAAACTCAAAGAATACAGACTTGAAGCAATAACTGGAGGATCAGATGCGCTAGCTGATGCGATGGTCAAAGTAGAGGATTCGAACGGCATCGTTGTTTCCGCGGGAGCCGCAAGAGAGGATGTTGTTGTTGCCAGCGTAGAAGCAATGGTCGAAGCAATCAACAAAATCTTGCTGCGCAATCGACTGGTCTCTAATTCACCCCTAACTGAAGATAGATCCAGAATGGATACGCAATAGTGGCTGAAAATGTCGCAAACTCTCTTTGACAAGATATGGGAGAACCATGTTGTGCATGAGGAGTCAAACCGACCAAGCCTAATCTGGATTGACCGGCACCTGATCCATGAGGTAACTTCCCCTCAAGCCTTCGAAGGTCTTAGGAAGAATGCTAGACACGTAAGGAGATCTGACTTAACATTCGCCACCGTTGACCATAACGTTCCGACAACAGACCGATCCTTCCCAATACAGGACCCAGTCTCTCGCAAACAAGTAGAAGCGCTGCAACAGAACTGTTCAGCGTATGGAATAACTCAATTTGATCTACACAGCCCAGACCAGGGGATAATTCACGTAATCAGCCCCGAACTCGGCATCACACTTCCCGGTCTAACAATAGTTTGCGGAGACAGCCATACATCTACTCACGGCGCCTTCGGAGCCCTAGCCCTAGGAATTGGAACAAGCGAGGTTGAGCATGTGTTAGCCACACAATGTCTCTGGCTTGAAAAACCGAAGTCTCTTGAGGTACATGTGGACGGAACACCTCCTAACGGAGTGACCGCCAAAGATATCATCCTCACAATAATCGGTCACATTGGCAGCGCCGGCGGAACAGGGTCAGTAATCGAATACCGAGGCGACGCGATCAAAGCGCTCTCAATGGAAGAACGTATGACAATCTGTAACATGACGATAGAAGGCGGGGCGCGAGCCGGCATGGTAGCCCCAGACGAAACAACTTTTCGCTACATTCGAGGCAGAAGATACGCTCCGAAGGGCCGGGCGTGGGAGAAGGCTGAAGAGTATTGGAGAGGACTACCAACAGCTTCAGGCACATTCAACAAAAGAGTGGAACTGAAAGCCGATAAGATGACTCCTCAGGTCACTTGGGGAACTACACCTGCGATGGTTACGGACGTCACCGGCAAAGTGCCGGATCCAGACGATTTCCCTACCCCGGAGATGAAGCGAGCAGCCGCGCTTGCCTTGGAATACATGGGGCTTGAACCTGGGACCAGGATAGAGTCTATCAAAGTGGACAGGATCTTCATTGGATCATGCACCAATTCTCGACTAGATGATCTCGTTGCCGCGTCAAAAGTAATCAAGGGAAGGAAAGTCGCTCCCGGAGTACGCGCTATGGTCGTACCAGGATCGCAATTGGTCAAACGTCAAGCAGAGGAACGTGGACTGCACAGGATCTTCAAGGAGGCCGGATTTGAATGGCGAGAATCTGGATGCAGCATGTGTCTGGGAATGAATCCTGATATTCTTGCACCCGGCGAACGTTGCGCCAGCACCTCAAACCGCAATTTCGAAGGAAGACAAGGACGCGGAGGAAGAACACACCTCGTCAGCCCAATAATGGCTTCCGCGGCAGCAGTCACAGGCCATTTTGTGGACATTCGCGAATGGGAATTAGATGGTTGATAGAATAGTGGACCCGTTCAAACAGTTCAAAGGAATCGTTGTACCTCTAGACCGAGTGAACGTAGACACAGACCAGATTATTCCCAAACAGTTCCTTAAAGTCATAGAAAGGACTGGCTTTGGTCGATACTTATTCTACGATTGGCGCTACGATCTTGACGGTAAATCGAACGCTGAATTCGTTCTGAACTTTCCACGTTACAGTGGAGGCACTGTGCTCCTGACGCGTGCAAATTTCGGTTGCGGAAGCTCCCGAGAACACGCCGCGTGGGCGCTCCTAGATTACGGGTTCAAAGTGTTAATTGCCCCGTCATTCGCAGACATCTTCTACAACAACTGCTTCAAGAATGCAATCCTTCCAATAACGCTCGATGAAGTAGTCATCGCACAACTGATCGACGAAGTCATCAAGAAAGAAGGCTACGCTCTAGCGATAGATCTCGAAGAGCAGACAATCCAAAAACCTGACGGAAGAGGCATCCATTTCGACATTGATCAATTCAGGAAAAAATGTCTGCTTGAAGGATTAGATGACATATCTATGACGCTGCAGCACGAAGAAAAGATCCGAATGTACGAAAACAAGCTGCAACCATTCCAACTAATTGATGTTAAGGGGTTATGAAAGTGTTCAAAACATCCGCAAAATTCGTCTGGCTGGATGGGGAAATCGTGCCGTGGGAGAAGGCTACTATCCACGTCTTCACCCACGCCTTGCACTATGGAACCGGCGTATTCGAAGGTATTAGAGCCTACAGCGTAGGCAACGAACTTCTGGTCTTCCGGCTCAAAGACCATTTGAAACGCATGGCAGAATCCGCTAAGATGTACACGTTCGAAATGCCATACACGCAGGAGGAGCTTCACGACGCAGTCTTGCAACTCATCGAGAAGAACGATTTTCATTCATCTCTGTACATTCGGCCAATTGCTTTCAAAGGGGTTGGCGGCATAAACCTCGACGCCCGAGCAACACCCACTTCAGTCAGCATAATTGCTATCCCGTATGAGAATTATTTCAACGAAACTAAGACGGGTCTCGATATTTGTGTCTCAAGTTGGCGACGTGTTGGTGAACCTGCCGTACCCGCCATGGCAAAGGCTTGCGGCCATTACATAAATTCAGTCCTCGCGAGAACTGAGGCCGCTGAAGCAGGGTTCGACGAGGCACTATTCTTAGACGTAAATGGGAACGTTTCTGAGGGTACAGGAGAAAACATCTTCATTGTCAAAGACGACGTAATCTCCACTCCGGCCTTTGGCTCCGACATATTGAACGGTATAACCCGTCACACTGTCATCAGCCTAATTCATGATCTTGACCTGACTCTCGTGGAACGATCCGTTCGCAGAGCTGAACTCTACACGTGTGATGAAGCCTTTTTCACTGGCACCGCTGCCGAGGTCGCTCCAATATTTAGCATTGATCGCAAACCTGTTGGAAACGGAAGACAGGGTCGAATAACCGCGAGACTGCACGACGAATACGAACGCGTCGTAACCGGCACCAACGAGAAGTATCACCGGTATTTGACCAGTGTTTACAACAACCGTCACTTTGAAATTCCATCCACTGGACGACTTCAACGATAGTGATTATCACTCCGACGGATTGAAGGACGCTCCGGAAGGGCCTAGCTCGGAACGATGGCGCTTCATTTGAGTGGAAGAATCCTTCGACGCCTAGCTCGACTTCCGCCTCACGTGTTTGCCTCACATCGATAGGTAACCTTTCCCATAGTCCTTTGACTCGTCGTTGACGACGAGGTCTATGAGAGTTTCTGAACTTACAATTCCTTCAAGCTTAGTAGCATCATAAAATGATTTGAGAAGTTGTTTCTCGTTCTTGCCTTCCAAGAAGGCAACGATGTCGAATCTACCGTAAACGGCGTACGCGTCAGTGACAAGGTCGATCGTTTTCAGTTGATTTGCTATGTTTACTGCTTTCGGAACTCTGCTTCCTGTTCTGAACAGCATTACTGCGCGAATCATTATTCATTGCTCCGCAGCAACCAATGTTTCAGTAGTTACAACTTCTGGGAGGTCGCCAATTTGCATTCCAAGGGCGGTGAGCGTTCGCATATTCTCCACCTCAATCCGTACCACTACGTCCGCCTCACCCATGACGGCGAACGAAGATTTCACACCTTTGAAGGAAGCAATTTCCTCGGCGACCGCGTAATGTTGTCCCGG
>Ga0187778_10001772_pt1 | contig 14861 bp, 13 predicted proteins | sample 1015_Q2_SP5_20_M_FD_132418 | JGI IMG/M metagenome (GOLD analysis project Ga0187778, IMG submission 132418) | Tropical peat soil microbial communities from peatlands in Department of Meta, Colombia - 1015_Q2_SP5_20_MG | ecosystem: Environmental > Terrestrial > Soil > Wetlands > Peat | place... | reverse complement strand
GCGTTGGTCTGCTGGAAGTCCGACGACGAGGCGTAGAGGAGCAGCGGCTTCTTCTCGATCCACTGCTGCTGGAGGATGCGCGACAGCCGGGCGTACGCGCGCTCGGCCATTCGGGCCGCGTCCAGCGCGGCCGCGCGCTCGCGCCCGTAGAAGTAGACGTCGAAGTGCTGGGTCTCGATGATCTGCCAGTGGAAGGCGCCGTACTGGACCTTGTTCTGCCCGAAGTACTGCGCCCGGCCGTCCGCGGGCCGCAGGACGAGGGCGCCGAGCCCGAGCAGCACCGCCGCCGCCGTGCGCTTCATCGCCGCTCCTCTCCGCCGCGGATCGCGCGCTGCGGGGCGTCGGCCCACAGGCCCTCCAGCTGGTAGAACTCCCGCAGCGCCGGGTGGAACACGTGCACCACGAAGTCGACGAAGTCCAGCAGCACCCACCGGCCTCCCGCCAGGCCCTCGATGTGGTGGGCTCGCACGCCGCGCTCCCGCAGGTCCTCGAGCACGTGCTCCGCGATCGCGCGCACGTGGGTGTCCGAGGTGCCGGACACCACGACGAAGTAGTCCGTCGCGTCGCTCACGGAGCGGAGGTCGAGCACCACGCCGTCCACCGCCTTGCGGTCCGCGCACGCCGCCTCGACCCACGCGAGCGCGTCGGCCTCCGCCGGACGCGCGGGCCGGCGCCGCGCCGGGCGACGCGCCGGTCTCCGACCCGTCATAGCCTGCCGGCGGCGGAAAGGTTCCCGTCGTCCGCGGCGTCCTCCACCTGGTAGAAGACGCCCCATGCGCCGGGACCGACGTGGGCCGCCAGCACGCCGGTCACCGGCGCCACCAGCACGTCGAGGGGCTGGTAGCGCTCGGCCAGCGCCCGCCGCACCCGCTCGGCCAGCTCCGGGGTGTCGGCGTGGGCGACGGCGAGCCGCAGCCGCACGCGCGTCCGCGGCAACGCCGCGTCCAGCAGGCGGCACACCCGCTCCAGCAGCGCGGCCTGGCCGCGCACCCGCCCCGCCGCGACCACCTTGCCGTCGCCGTCGAGCGAGAGGATCGGCTTCATGTCGAGCAGGCCGCCGAGCCACGCCTGCACGCGGGACACGCGCCCGCTGCGCAGCAGGTAGTGGAGCGTGTCGACGGTGCAGAACATGCCCGAGCGGTCGCGCACCCGCTCCAGCTCGCGCGCGATGGCCGCCGCGTCCCAGCCGGCCTCCGCCAGCTCGGCGCCGCGCAGCGCCAGCAGGCCGATGCCGAACGAGGCGCTGCGGCTGTCCACCAGGTGGACGCCACCCGCGGCGAACGACCGCCGGGCCGCCTCGGCGCTGGCGTAGGTGCCCGAGAGGGCGGACGACAGCAGCACCGCCACGACGCCCTCCGCCTCCGCGCGGGCGTGCTCGAACGCCGCCACGAACTGCGCCGGCGTGGGCTGGCTGGTGGTGGGCGGCGGGCCGCCGGCGCGGAGCCGCCGGTAGAACTCGGCGGGCGCGAGCTCGACGCGGTCCAGCCGGACCTCGTCCCCGAACAGCACCTGCAGCGGCACCAGGGCGATCCCGTAGCGGTCGAGCACGGCGTCCGGCAGGTCGCAGGCGCTGTCGCACACGATCGCGACCCGCCGGGCGGCGGTGGTGAGCAGCCGGTGCTGCTCCCGCATGTCGTCGGCCTTGCGGGTGACGACCTCGCCCCACGACTCGGCGATCCGGAACACCGCGGCCGCGTCGTCGGTGTGGATGTGCACGCGCAGCAGGTCGGCGGTGCGCAGCGCCAGCAGCGAGCCGCCCAGCGGGGCCAGGGCGACGCGCGCCTCGTGCGAGCTCGGCAGGCGGTCGCCCTTCACCAGTACCTCGGTGCAGAAGCGGTAGTCCTGCTCGGCGGCCACCGTGGCCAGGGCCGCCGGCGCCGGGGCCTCGCCGGCCGGGGGCGGCACCTCCGCCGCGTGCATCCCCTTCTCGATGAGGCGCACCACGCCCTCGAGCAGGCGCACGAATCCCTTGCCGCCGGCGTCGACGACGCCCGCCTCCTTCAGGACCGGGAGCTGCTCGGGCGTGCGCTGCAGCGCCTCGTCGGCGTGCGCCAGCGTGGTCCGCAGCATCGGCACGATGTCGGAGTGCTCGCTCGCGCCCCGCTCGGCGCCCCGCGCCGCTTCCCGGGCCACCGAGAGGATGGTGCCCTCCACCGGCTTCTCGAGGGCCTCCTGCAGCCGCTCGAAGCCGCGGCGGATGGCCGCCGCCAGCTCGTGGGTGCGGACCTGCATCCGCTGGCCGATGCCCTCGCTGAAGCCGAGCAGGAAGTGGGACAGCATCATGCCGGAGTTGCCGCGCGCGCCCTTCACCGACGCCTCGGCGGCGGTGCGCGTGACGTCGGGCAGCTCGGGCGCGTCGCCGAGCCGGTGCAGGGCGTCGGCGATCGAGCGCACGGTGTGGGAGAAGTTGGTGCCGGTGTCGCCGTCCGGCACCGGGTAGACGTTGATGCGGTTCAGCTCGTCGCGGCCCGCCACGACCCAGGCGGCGGCCGCCAGCAGCGAGCGCCGCAGGCGTCGGCCGTCCAGGTAGCCGATCGCCGTGCCCACGTCCCTATTCCTTGACCACCCAGACCCGGACTTCGGGCTTCACGTCCGCGTGCAGCCGGATCGGCACCTTGTAGACGCCCAGCGCCTTGATCGGGTTCTCGAGCTCCACGGCCTTGCGGTCCACCGTCAGGCCCTCGGCCGCGAGCCGCTCGGCGATGTCGGCGGCGGTGACCGAGCCGAACAGCTTGTCGCCCTCGCCCGCCTTCATGGAGAACGACAGCGAGACGGTCTCCAGGCGCGTCGCCAGCTCGCGCGCGCTCGAGACCTCCTCCGCCACGCGCCTGTCGCGCTGGCGCTGCTCGGCCTGGAGCCGGCGGCGGTTGCCGTCGGTGGCCAGGTAGGCCAGCCCGCGCGGCAGCAGGAAGTTGCGCGCGTAGCCGTCCTTGACGGTGACGACCTCGCCGCTGCGCCCGAGCTTCTCGACGTCCTCGCGGAGAATCACGTCCATGGCATCGTCCTCTAGGGTTTGCCGGCGGCGCGCGCCAGGCGCAACCGCCAGTCGACCAGCGTGTCGGTGAGTCCCAGCACGAGCAGCGCCGGCGCGAGGATCCACCACAGCAGCAGGGTGCCGATCAGCGCGACGGCGGAAGCCATGAGCCCGGTGAAGCCCACGGCCGCCGCCACCGCCGCCAGCACCGCCACGCCCCGCACCAGGTACAGCCCGCCGAAGAACAGCAGCAGGTTGCCGCCCAGGGCCCGCGCCCAGCCGAGCCGCGGCAGCAGCACCGCGACCAGCGAGATCGCGACGCCCCAGATCAGGTGGTCGTTGAACCGGAACCGGGTGAGCGCCTCGACGGGCTCGCCCCTGGGCGCGCGGGCGATGCGGTGGTACAGGGCCCAGGCGAGCGCCTGCGCGGCGAGCGACTGCAGCAGCAGCACGCCGGGCAGGAAGCGGCCGAGGGTGTGGACGACGGCCAGGAGCGAGCCGTTGACCGACTCGCGCGTCTCGCTGCCGACGGGCGCGACCAGGTCCACCAGCGACCGCGCCGGCGGGAAGTAGTGCTGCTCCACGACGCCGGCCACCTTGCCCAGCGTCAGGTGCGTGACGGCCATGAGGATCGCGGCCGCTCCGGCGGCCAGCGTGAGCGCACCGAGGCTGGTCGCGACCCAGCTTCTCCCGCCGGTGGCGATCAGCACGACGGCGATGCCGGCCGCGAGGAGGACGACCCAGGCTCGCGTCAGCTGCTCGAACTCGTCGGCGGGCCCCCAGCAGAGTGCCACGGTGACCGCCAGGCACGCCGCGGCGTACGCCAGGTCGCGCCGGGCGGAGGCCTGCAGCGCCAGGTACACGGCGAGCGGCGCGGCCACGAGCGCGACCGGCGAGACGAGCGCGATCCCGAAGAAGTAGGCCAGCGCCCCCAGGATCAGCGGCCGGAGCTTCAGGCTACTGGCCGTACCCTTTGATGTAGGGCAGCAGCATCAGCTGCCGCGCCCGCTTGATGGCGGTCGAGACCTGGCGCTGGTGCCGGGCGCACATGCCCGACAGGCGGCTGGGCAGGATCTTGCCCCGGTCGGTGAGGAACCGGCCAAGGGTACGGTCGTCCTTGTAGTCCACCACCCGGACGCCGGCCTCGCACACGGGGCACGTCTTGCTGCGCGTTCTCATTCCTCCTCCTCCTCGGCGGCCGCGGCCACGGCGGGCTCGACCGGCACCGGGGCCTGCGTGACGGTCTCGGCCAGCACCACCAGGAAGCGCAGGACGCCCTCGTCGAGCTTGACGGCGCGCTCGAACTCGGGCAGCACGGCCGGCGGGGCCTCGAACTGCGCGACCACGTAGTAGCCGGTGTCGTGGCGCTTCATGCGGTAGGTGAGGGTGCGCTTGCCCCAGTGGTTGACGCTGACCTGCACGTCGGGGCCGAGCAGCGCGTGAAACCGCGTCAGCTTCTCGCCGATCGCGGGCTCCTCCAGCGCGCTGTCGAAAATGTAGACGACTTCGTAACGACGGGTCACGATCGACACCTCCCCTTTGGCCTGAGCGGCCCCCGCCAGGTGTGGGCGGGAGCAGGTGGTATGTCGCAACAAAGATAACGTGAGGGGGGAGAGGTGAGAAGTGAGACGTTCAGGTGACAGGTGAGAAGCGCAAAGGCGTGAGAGCCGAGGCTCACGTCTCACCTCTCACGACCTCTCACGGCCGTTGCCTCTCACTTCTCACTTGAACGTCTCACCTCTCGCCCCTCACCTCTCGCGCTCACCCCCTCACAGCATCATCCCCGCAATCGTCGCCGACATGAAGTTCGCCAGCGTCCCCGCCAGCATCGCCCGGAAGCCGAGGCGCGCCAGGTCGTGCTTGCGCTCCGGGGCCAGCGCGCCGATGCCGCCGATCTGGATGCCCACCGAGCTGATGTTCGCGAAGCCGCACAGCGCGAACGACGCGATCGTGAACGACCGCGGGTCCAGCGACGCCTTCATCGGCCCGAGCTGCGCGAAGGCGATGAACTCGTTCAGCACCGCGCGGGTGCCGAGCAGGCTGCCGATGCTGCCGGCGTCGCGCCACGGCACGCCCATCGCCCACGCCACCGGCTGCCCGATCCACCCGAGCACCACCTGGATGCTGCCCGGGAACCAGCTCAGCCAGCCGTGCACCGCCGCGAAGCCGCCGTTGACCAGGGCGATGAGCGCGATGAAGGAGATCAGCATCGCGATCACGTTGAGCATCAGGTGCAGCCCCTCGCCCGTGCCGCGCGACGCGGCATCGACCACGTTCACGTCGGTCCGGGGGATGTCGAGCTTCACCATCCCGAGCGTCTCCGGCTGCTCCGTCTCCGGCTGGAGCAGCTTGGCCATCACGATCGTCCCCGGCGCCGTCATGATCACCGCCGTCAGCAGGTGCCGCGCCTCGATGCCGAACGCGATGTACGCGGCCATGATCGAGCCCGACACGTGGGCCATCCCCGCCGTCATCACGGTCATCAGCTCGGACTGCGTCATCTTGTTGAGGAACGGCCGGATGGTGAGCGGCGCCTCCGTCTGGCCCATGAAGATCGACGCGGCGACGTTGAGGCTCTCCGCCCCGCTCGCCCGGAGGATCTTGTTCATCGCGATCGCCATCGCCCGCACCACGACCTGCATGATCCCCAGGTAGTAGAGGATCGCCATCAGCGCGGAGATGAAGATGATCGCCGGGAGGATCTGGAAGGCGAATACCACCCCGACCTTGGCGTGCTGCGCGCCGATGTCGCCGAACACGAACTCCGAGCCCGCGTAGGAGAAGCTGAGGATCCTGGTGACGAGGTCCCCGAGGGCGCGGAACAGCTTGATGCCGAACGGCACCCGCAGCACGAAGACGGCGAACGCGACCTGGAGGGCGAGGCCCCAGCCGATGGTGCGCCAGTTGACGGCGCGGCGGTTGCGGCTGAGCGCGTAGCCCGCGCCCAGGAACAGGGCCATCCCGAGCAGGCCGATGAGGCGGGCGGGCAGGGAAACGGGGGTCGGGGATCCGGGGTTGGGGTTTGGCGAGGACGGGCTCTGGGCCGCGGGCGCGGCCGCTGGCGGCTGCGGCGCGGCCGGCTTCGCCCCGATCCCCGACCCCGAATCCCCGGCCCCCGTCCTGGGCGCCTGGGCGAGCGCGGCCGTCACCGAGTTGTACACGAAGCGGGGCAGGGTGAACACCGCCAGCGCGGCGGCGAAGGTCACGGCGAACGAGAACAGGACACGGCGCAGCGTCATCGGGCGTCCTTTCGGTGGCTGTGCGCGCCGGCCGTCACACGGCCGGACGCACCCGCCGGTTGAACCGCGTCATCGTCTTCTCGGCCCCCTCCGTCATCCAGCACTCCACCGCCTCGGCCATCTGCGGCAGCAGCTCCTCCACCGCGTGGCGCTCGGTCCGGGGCATCGGCTCGAGCATGAAGTCGGCCAGGTCGTCGACGTCGTCGGGGGCGGGGCCGACGCCGATCCGCAGCCGGGCGTACTCGCGCGTGCCGAGTACCGCCTCGACGCTCTTGAGGCCGTTGTGCCCGCCGGCGCTGCCGCGCGGGCGGATCCGGAAGTAGCCGACCGGAAGCGCGACGTCGTCCACGAGCACCAGCAGGCCCGCCACGGGGCCGCCGGGCTCCGCGGGGCGGAGGCCGGAGAGCGCGCGCCCGGAGTCGTTCATGAAGGTCTGCGGCTTGAGGAGGTGGACCGCGCCGAACGGCGTGCGGCCGCCGGTGGCGAGCGACGGCGGCTCCCGCCGGAAGCGCGGAAGCCGCCACCGCGAGGCGAGCGTGTCGGCCAGCCAGAATCCCGCGTTGTGGCGGGTGTCGGCGTAGCCGGCGCCGGGGTTGCCGAGCCCGACGATGAGCTTCAGGGCGCGGCGCCCGCTACTTCTCTTCCTCGTCTTCTTCCGCCGGCTTGCGCTTGCGGATGAGCTCCGGCTCCGCCGGCTCCACGGCGCCCTCGGCCGGTGCCGCCGCGGCCGCCTCACCCTCCACCGGCGCACCCTCGGCCGCCGCCGCCACCGGCGCCGCCACCTCTTCGATCCGCGGCGCGACGACGGTGCAGACGGTGAGCGCCCCGTCCATGAGGATGTGGGCGTTGGGGATCGCCAGGTCGGCGACGTGCAGCGACTTGCCGATGGTCAGCGCCGTGACGTCGAGCTCCACGCGCTCGGGGATGTCGGTCGGCAGCACCTCGATCGCGACGTTGCGGATGACCTGGTCCAGGGTGCCGCCCTGGTTGCGCACGCCCTCGGGGATGCCGACGCAGTGGATCGGCACCTCGAGCCGGATCTTCTCGCCCGCGCGGATCTCGTAGAAGTCCACGTGCACGATGCCCGGGCGCACCGGGTGGCGCTGCACCTCGCGGATCAGCGTCTTGACCGTGGCCCCGTCCAGCGCCAGCTCGACGATGGTGCTCTCGGGATGGATCTTCTCGAGCAACCGGCCGAGGGCGACGCCGTCGACGGAGAGGGCGGTGGGCTCGCGGCCGCGCCCGTAGATGACGGCGGGCACCTGTCCGCCGCGGCGCATGGCGCGCGCGGGGCCCTTGCCCTGGGTGGAACGGGTGGTGGCGTCGAGCTTCACGGTCTGAGCCATTGTGGAGTCCCAGTAGCGTGAGGCGTGAGAGGTGAGAGGTGAGACGTTCACGCGAGAGGTGAGAGGTTGTGAAGCGTGAGAGGGTGTTCACCTCTCACGCGGTTCCGCCTCTCACGTCTCACTTGAACGTCTCACCTCTCACTTCCTCACCTCTCACTGTGTTGTCCAGTCCCGTTGTCGTCAATCGAACAGACTGCTCACCGACTTGTCGCTGTGCGTATTCGCGATCGCCGTCGCCAGCAGGTTGCCCACCGACAGCACCACCAGGCGGTCGAACGGCTTCCGGTTCGGCATGCTGATGGTGTTGGTCACCGCCAGCTCCTCGATCGGCGACGCCGACAGGCGGTCGATGGCCGGTCCGGAGAGCAGCGCGTGCGACGCACAGCAGTAGACGTTCCGCGCACCGAGCCGCTTCAGCGCCGCCGCGGCCTCGCTCACCGTCCCGGCGGTATCGATCAGGTCGTCGGGGATCAGGCAGTCCCGCCCCTCGACCTCGCCGACCACGTTGACGACCTCGGCGATGTTCGCCGAGGGACGGCGCTTGTCGATGATCGCCAGCGAGCCGTTCAGCCGCTTGGCGAACCCGCGCGCCATCTTCGCCGAGCCGACGTCCGGCGCCACCACCACGAGGTCCTTCAGCATCTTCTGGCGGTAGTGCGCCGTCAGGACCGGTGCGCCGTACAGGTGGTCCACCGGGATGTCGAAGAACCCCTGCAGCTGGTGCGAGTGGAAGTCCATCGCCAGCACCCGGTCCGCGCCCGCCGTGCTCACCAGGTTCGCGACCAGCTTGGCGCTGATGGCGACCCGGGGCTGGTCCTTGCGGTCCTGCCGCGCGTAGCCGAAGTACGGGATCACCGCCGTGACCCGCGCCGCACTCGCCCGCCGCGCCGCGTCCATCAGCAGCAGCAGCTCCATCAGGTTCTCGGCCGGCGGGTTGGTGGGCTGGATGATGTAGACGTCCCGCCCACGCAAGTTCTCGTCGATCTTCACGAACAGCTCGCCGTCGGAGAACCGCCGGATCGTCACCTCGCACAGCGGCTGCTTGAGGTGCGACGCGATCTCCTCGGCGAGGGGCCGGTTCGCGGTCCCCGCGAGCAGCATGAGCTGGCTGCGCCGAAGCGAGACGTCGGCCATAAAAGCCCTGAAAACTAGTCAGACGGTTCCAAGACGCCAAGCTGCCAGTGGTTACCCGGTGCCAGGATCCGGAGGCCGGACCCGTTGCATGGACTGGGCAACTGGTCTGGCCTCTCGCGTCCGGCAGCCGACAACCACTGGCAACTTGGCGTCTGGCAACTGCCCTGCCCTTGCAGACTCCGGCGGCTGCTATCTCCCGTGCTTCGCCGGCGCCGGCGGCGCCATGGGCGCGTCGGGACTGCTCGCGTGCCAGCTGATCTTCCAGCCCCCGTCCGGCTGCTTCGACAGCACGACCAGGTACTTCCCGGCGATCGGTGCGGGCGCGGCGGGGGCGGCGCCCTTGGCCGGGGCCGCCGGCGCGGGCGGCGTCAGCGTCCACGTCCCGGCGTCCACCGCCAGGTCCTGGCGGCCGTTCAGCGCGACCGACGTGATGGCGAGCGTGGGCCGCGTGGGCGTGCCGAGCGCGCTGTTCATGTAGGTGCGGATCGCGTTGCTGCCCTTGAGCGCCGTCGTGTCGGCCTGCTGCAGCACCGCGTCGTCGGTGTAGAGCGTCACGACGCCGTCGACGTTGCCACGGTTCCAGGCCGTGGCGAAGTCCGCCCGCAGCTTGGCGATCGCGGTCGAGTCGGCGCCGGTGAGCGGTTGGGGTTTGTTGGAGGGCTGGCAGCCGGCCAGGACCAGGAGCGCGGCGCCAGCGGCGAGCAACGTGGGGTGACGCATGATGGCCTCAAGAGGTGGTCAGGTCGCGTCAGAGCTACCGCGCGGCGGGCGCCGGCGCAAGCCGAACCCTAGGCCGTCCGCACCGCCAGTCGCACGGTGCCCTTGCGCTCCAGCTTCCCCCAGCCCTGGCGCTTGCCCTTGATCGCCGTCACCACCGACTTCCACAGCACGGCGTACATCAGCTGCCGGTAGACGAACCGCTGCCAGAACAGCCACCACAGGTCGCGGTACTTCTCGCGGTCGAGCCGGTAGGCGATGAACGCGCCCACCAGGTCCACGCCGAAGAAGATGCCGTAGAAGAACCCGACCTCGAGCACGAGCCGCGTGATGCCCGGCAGCGGCTGCCAGTCCTGGTGCAGGGCCCCCATCGTGGCCCAGGAGTAGACGAAATCGATCAGGGTCCACACCACCTTGAGGTCCACCAGCGGGCCCAGCGCCTGGAACAGGACCTGGAACACCCACACCGCCGGGATCGCCAGCTTGCCGAACCACCCGTAGCGGAACAGCGCGCCGCGATGCTTCCACAGGCACTGCAGCGTGCCGTACGCCCAGCGGAACCGCTGGCGGAAGAACGCCTTGAACGTGGCCGGCGCCTCGGTGAAGCCGAGCGTCTCGGTGTCGGCGGTGATGCGCCAGCCCGCTCGGCGGAGCCGGTAGGTCAGCTCCATGTCCTCGGCCATCGTGTCGTTCAGGTAGCCGCCGACCGCCAGCACGGCGTCGCGGCGCCACGCGCCCACCGCCCCGGGCACGACCGTGATGGCGTTGAGGTAGGCGTACGCCCGCCGATCGAGGTTCTGGCTGGTGATGTACTCGATCGACTGCCAGCGGGTGAGGACGTTGATCCGGTTGCCGACCTTCACGTTGCCCGCCACCGCGCCCACCGCCGGGTCCTGGAAGTGGCGGACGATCGTCGGGATGCCCTGAGCGGCGATCTGGGTGTCGGCGTCGAAGCACACCAGGACCTCGCCGCGGGCGTCCTGGATCCCGCGGTTCAGGGCGGCCGCCTTGCCGCCGTTCGCCTGGCGGATCAGGTGCACCCGGTCGTCGCCGCCGAACTCGCGCTCCACCGCGTCGCCGGTGCCGTCGGCCGAGCCGTCGTCCACCACGATGACCTCGAGGTCCGCGTAGTGGTTGGCGAGCACGCTGCGGATGGTGCGCACGATGACCGGCCGCTCGTTGTAGGCGGCGATCAGCACGCTCACCGGCGGGTGGAAGGCGGGATCGAACACGGTGCGCTTCGCCCGGCGCCGGGCGAGCAGGGCGACCGGGATGATGAAGATCACGCGCCCGACCGCCAGGGCGACCGCGAAGATGAACGTGGCGCCGAGCACGGTCTCGAAGGTGAACAGGGTGTCGAACGTCACGCGGTCGAGACCGACCAGCAGCTCTTCGTGCGGGCTCACCGACGGCATCACCACGTCGCGCGGCACGCCGATGAGCTCGGAGACGGTGACGAACTCGTAGCCGCGGTCCTGGAGCTCGTGCACGATCACCGGCAGCGCCTGCACGGTGGCCTTCCGCTCGCCGCCGCCGCTGTGGAGCAGGATGACGTTGCCCTTGATGCTGTCCACCTGGCTCAGCGTGGCGGCGACGATGTCGTCGGCGGTGCGCGCCGTCCGCGCCCCGGTGCTGTCGGTCTTGAACAGGTTCCAGTCCTGCGGGTCGATCAGCTCGCCGACCGTGATGTAGCCCAGCCGCGCCGCCACCAGGACCGGGTCCGTCTCCTCGTTGGTGTTCGGCTCCTGGTCGGCGTTGTAGGGGAACCGGAACAGGATGGTGGACCGGCCGAGCACCGCCTCCAGCGCGCGCTGGGTGGTGTTGAACTCCAGCATCATCCGCCGGTAGCTCACCGCGCCCATGTTGGGGTGGGTGAAGGTGTGGCTGCCGATCTCGTGCCCCTCGCGCAGGATCCGCCGCGTTACCTCCGGGTAGCGCTCGACGTTCTCCCCGATGAGGAAGAAGTCGGCCTTCACGCCGAGGTCCTTCAGCTCGTCGAGGATCTCGGGCGTGAAGACGCGATCCGGACCGTCGTCGAAGGTGAGCACCAGCTTCTTCGGCTTGTAGCCGGAGTGGCGGATCACGTAGGGCGACGGGAAGGTCAGGTACTCCTCGTCGGTGATCACGCCGGTGGCGGAGTCGGCGTCCACGCTGCGCAGCCCGCCCCGCGGCGAGGAGACCACCTCCAGCACGTCGCCGGCGCCCGTCTTGAGCGGCGCATAGGGCGGCGGGATGGTGTCGAGGCGCGCGGCCGCGGGCAGCGAGTCCGCGCTGTGGCGGTCGAACACGGCCCAGACCGACGGGTCCTCGGAGCCGAGGACCCACAGCACCGCGCCCTTCACCCCGCTGCGGCGCGCCAGCACCAGGTCGTCGTACGCCGTGGCCGCGTCCAGCATCCACACTTCGTGGGTCTTCGACGAGTCGTCCTGGTACTGGAACGTCGGGTTGAGCGCGACCGGATCGAAGTCCACCACCCGCGGCGGCGGCACGTCGGGGTTGTTGTCCTCGGCGGTGAACAGCGCCTGCTGGTAGGTCACGGCGGTGGCCGGCGTGCCGTTGGCGGGCCAGTCGAGACCGTAGTTGCCGATGCCGGCGACCAGCTTGGCGGCCGGCACGCGCTGCACGGTGCGGGCGAGCACGCTGTCGAACCACGCCACCGAGGCCACCGGACCCGGCGGCCCCGCGGGCGAGTGCTGCGCGTACGCCATCAGGATCACGTAGTCGGCCGCGGCGGCGAGGCGCTCGAGCGGGATGTCCACGTCCCGCCGCGCTTCGACATCCACGCTGAGCTGCAGGTCGGCGGCGTGGAGCACGCCCCGGAGCAGCGCGACGAAGCCCGCCAGGCGCGGGTAGTCGTCGGGCCGGAGATTCTCGAGGTCGAGGTTGAGGCCCTGGAACTCCTCCTTCACGAGCCAGTCGCGCACCGCGTACGCCAGCTCCAACTGGCGCCTGCCGGACGACAGCAGCGCGTGGGCGCGGACCGGGTCGAACAGCCCGCGCTCGGCGTTGTTGAGCACCGGGTGGATGTCGACGTGGTGCTCGCGCGCGACCTCGATCACGTCGAGGTTGGACTGGGTGACCTCGGGGTCCCAGTCCTTGAAGTCGAGACCGGTGCCCTCGCGGTTCAGGTGCAGCCACTCGGGGAACAGGTCCGTCAGCCGGTCCGCGTTGAGGCGCAGCGAGTACAGACCGCTGCGCTGCCAGATGGCGTAGAACGCGGCGATCATCGTGTCCGGCCTCGCCGGGGCGGCGCGGGCGGCGCGCCGCGCGGCACGGGCGCGCCGGGCGGCGATGTCCTTCCACAGCTCGTTGCGCGCGCGCCGGAGCAGCGAACGGTTGAGCCGCTGACTGCGCCTGGGCAGCAGCGTCTGCCCGGCCCGGTTGAGCTGCCGCGCCGGGTTGGCCATGCCGGGGAACCGCGGGAGGAACGGGACGACCAGGAGGCTGACGACGAAGATGGTGGTGACGACCGCGGCGGCGAGTCCGAGCACCGTGGAGGAACGGTTGACCGCCCGCCGCCGCTTGCCCGATGCGTCGAAGAAGACCGGAGTCGCCACGAAATCGGAAGCTAAGCCCGCCGGGGCGGCCGCGCGAGGCGCGCGCCGCGAGGGGCAAGTTCCGTTCCGGCGACCGGGGCCGCGGGGCGCCGCCGCCGGCCCGAAACTGGCGACACGCGGCCCGCGGCCGTAGCTTGTGTCCACCTCACGACCGCTGAGTCGGTCGGAACCACAGCGGAAGCGAGCCCGCGAGCATGCCCGTCCAGGTCGTCCCCGTAGCCGGCAAGCGTGATCTCAAGCGGTTCATCTACCTGCCCGAGCAGCTGCACCGGGACCATCCGCGGTGGATGCCGCCCATCTACATGGACGAGTGGAAGTACTACGACCCCCGCAAGAACCTCGCGTACCGCTACTGCGACACCACGATGGTGCTCGCATGGAAGGACGGCCGGCTGGTCGGCCGCGCGATGGGCATCGTCAACCGGCGGCACAACGAGATGCTCGGGGAGCGCACGGCGCGGTTCGCGGGTCTGGAGGCCACCCGGGACGGCGAGGTGGTGCACGCGCTGCTGGCGCACGTCGAGGGCTGGGCGCGCGAGCGCGGGATGAACAAGGTCATCGGCCCGTTCGGCTTCAACGACCAGGACCCCGAAGGCTTCCTGGTCGAGGGCTACGAGCACGAGCCGACCATCGTCACCTACTACAACTTCCCGTGGCTCATCGGCCTGGTCGAGGCCGAGGGCTACGCCAAGGAAGTCGACTACGTCGTCTACCGGATTCCCGTCCCCGACCGCATCCCGGAGCTGTACGAGCGCGTCGCCGAGCGCATCGCCGAGCGCGGCCACCTGCGGGTGCTCGAGTTCACCCGGAAGCGCCAGCTCAAGCCGTTCATCCGGCCGATCCTCGGCCTGATGAACGAGACGTTCGTCGGCATCTACGGCTACTCCCCGCTCGACCAGGAGGAGATGGAGGCGCTCGCCAGGCAGTACATGCCGCTGCTCGACCCGCGGTTCGTGAAGGCGGTCGCCAAGGGCGACCAGGTCGTGGGCTTCATGATCGCGATTCCCAACATGGCCGAGGGCATCGTGAAGGCCGGGGGCCACCTGTTTCCGTTCGGCTTCATCCACGTGCTCCGGGCGATGAAGCGGTCGAGGCAGATCGACCTGCTGCTGGGCGGCGTCAAGGCGGAGTACCGCAACCGCGGGGTGGACACCCTGCTCGGCGCGGCGATGATCCGCACGGCGATCGCCGGCGGCTACGAGGCGTTCGACAGCCACCACGAGCTGGAGTCGAACACCCGGGTCCGCCGCGAGATGGAGCGGCAGGGCGGCGTGATCTACAAGCGCTTCCGGATCTTCCAGAAGGCGCTGTAGCCGCGCGCGGCGGAACCGCCGGACGCGCGCGGGGTTAAGAACGAGGTGCAGGGGAGCGTCTCACGGGTCGTGGGACGTCGCAGTGGTCAGTCTCCGGAATCGGAGCAGGTCATGAGCATCGATCGTCTGTCCCGCGCGACCGTCCTGGTCGCCGCCGCGGCGCTGGCAGCGGGCTGCGCGCCGAGCATCCGCAGCGAACGCGACGAGAACATCCCGGTCCCCCAGGGGGCCACGTGGGCGTGGGCCGGCGCCGCGCCGGCCGCGCACGACAGCGGCGCGCGGGGGCCCTACATCCCGGAGCGCCTCGCCTACGACCCGATCGCGCAGCAGCGGTTCCGCCGGGCGATCGAGGGGGCGATGCAGGAGCGCGGCTTCCGCAAGGTCGACGACACCGCCCAGGCCGACTTCGTCCTCGGCTTCTCCTTCAGCGGCTCGGAGCCGTACCGGCAGCAGCCCCGCGTCGCGCCCGCCGTGGGCTTCGGCTTCTACGGCGGCTGGGGATGGCGTCCGTTCGGCTTCTACCGGCCCTGGGGCCTGTACCGGCCGTGGGGCTGGTCCCCGTGGGGCTGGGGGTTCGCGTT
>Ga0187778_10001771_pt1 | contig 14871 bp, 12 predicted proteins | sample 1015_Q2_SP5_20_M_FD_132418 | JGI IMG/M metagenome (GOLD analysis project Ga0187778, IMG submission 132418) | Tropical peat soil microbial communities from peatlands in Department of Meta, Colombia - 1015_Q2_SP5_20_MG | ecosystem: Environmental > Terrestrial > Soil > Wetlands > Peat | place... | reverse complement strand
GCCTTCGACTCTTGATGCGGCAAAACTGTTTATGGAGAAGGAGATCCTGTACGGGCCTGCCAAAGCCGCGAACGCAGGCGGAGTCGCAACATCTGGTCTCGAGATGTCACAGAACAGCCTAAGACTGAGCTGGACGCGCGAAGAAGTCGACAGCAGGCTACACGACATCATGGTAAAGATTCACAAAGCTTGCTTCGAGACTGCCAACGAGTACGGTACATCGGGCAACCTCGTTAACGGCGCCAACATCGCAGGATTCCTGAAAGTAGCCAACGCAATGATGGACCAAGGCCTGGTCTAAGCCAATACCAACAGACGACTAAATTCACGAGGGCTTTCCTGAAGCCCCCGTCAACCTTTTCTTCCCCGTTCTTCTTATCACCTCCAGGGTGTCGACCTGTGAAGATTCTCCACACCTGCCTGAACGTTTCCAATCTTGACCGCTCGATTGAGTTCTACACGAAACAGATCGGCCTGCAATTTGTTAGCCGGAGCGAGGTCAAGCAAAACAACGCCGAGATTGCCTTCTTCCAGGACAAAGACGGTGGAGCAATCGAGTTGACGCATTGGCGGGACAAGAAAGAGTTGAAGGAAGGCGACAACTTCGACCACATAGCATTCAGAGTCAACAACATAGATTCAACCGTCCAAGACTTGAGAGGTCACGGAGTAACAATCGCCATGGAGCCATTCTCACTCCAAGGCTCCTCCAGCAAGATCGCATTCATCAAAGACCCCGATGGAAATTGGCTGGAACTAATAGAGTCACACAAATGAATACGGCTCAATTAGTAAAGAGCAATCTAAGAATCACTGGCGTCCACGCTGTCGCGGGCCCGCTGGCTACATAGATTGGGGTTCGGCAGCGAGTAAAACAAGCTAGGCCGAAGTGTTCGCGCTAGACTCCGATTAGGACGATGTTCATCGCTGTTGAGGAATTATCTTTTGAGCGAACGTCATGTATCCTGTATGGCCGACCATGATTGTGGCGGGCCTTGTCTTTCCGGTGTCGGCCCTGATTTCTCGAATGAAACATTCTAAAGTGTGCACGTTGACGAATCCCACTTTCGCGAACGTCTCGGTTGTCTTCTCGACTTGGTTGACCGTTGGGCTGAAAGAGACCACCGGAGCGCCCCCCTTCAAGGCATTGTGAATATGAGGGATTAGGGGCCAAGGATCTCCGACGTCGATTATGGCCGCGTCAAAATCACTTCCTTCCACACCTCCACTCGCATCCGCTCTATGAACTGTCACATAGTCCGAGACGGAGGCTCGTCTCAGATTGCGTTCGGCCACATCCGCAAATTCATCGCGAGCTTCGTACGTGTGTACGTGACCGCCAGGCTTTACAGCCGTCGCAGCGGCGACTGTCATTGCGCCGCTGCCCGTCCCAACTTCGAGAACCTTCATTCCTGAGCTTAGGGAGAGTTTCAACAAAATGATACCGATATCTTTCGGGTACATTATCTGAGTCTGCCGAGCGGTGTGCATGATGAAATCGTGGGTAGTCGGCCTGAGAACCCAAAAGACCTCGCCCAATGAGCTCCTCACTGAAGTTCCAAAGGCTGATCCAATTAGGTCGTCAACTCTTATGAAGCCTTTATGCGTGTGGAATTGTTTGCCCTTCTCGACCCTCAGGAGCCATTGACGCCTCAAATCCCAGTAAAGAAGAACCAATGATCCATCCGTGATCATGCTAGCCAAATCGATTAACTCAGCTCTATTATGATAATTCTTGAAATTTCTGGGCTAAACGCTTCCCGCGGCGGAGTGGGACGAAGCCCACACGGAATGATGTGGGATTGCCATCCCAAGTAATAGAAACACTAACGAACAGTATTCGAACCAACGTCGGAATCGCGCTGACCACAGAAACGAGGAGCGCATATGAGCTTACGGTTTGCGCGTTTTGGGGCGTTAGATTGACCAAAAACCAAAGCGCATTGTACCTCGCCACCAGCACCGTAGCCGCGGCGATCAATGTGAGTGTGGCGAAAGGTATTACACTCTTGCGGTCAACCACAACAGACCTTACTCGCTTAAGGGGGAGTTGATAGGACTTGGAGATACCCCATTCCTTGCTATTGATGACCATCCGGTCATTGTAGAGGTTGACGGACCCCACCAAGCCACCGCAGTTGAAAGACTCCTCGTATGAGGGCAATGATCGTATCCTCGATTACCGTTATCGGCATTGTCTAACTGGGCTCGCTAGTTAAGGTATTGAAGAATTTGGGTGAGATCGTCATCTTCTACAACAAAGTTAGCCTGGCGCCTTGCGACGTCATCTTTCGGCTTAAATGCGATTCTTATGCAGTCTGAATGCGATAGATCGAAAGCTTGGTCGCCCACGAGGGCGACTTCTTGCAGGGCAATCTGAAGTGAGGCAGCGACATGTTCAATGATTTCTCGCTTACTGTCGACCGCGACCCGCACTCTGATTCCACCCGTCAACCTACCTTCGCTGGTCTCAAGCTCATTTGAAATCGCCGTGTCGGCTTCAAGTTCCTCTGCAACCTTATTCGTTAGGAGTGACAATCCCGCGCTAATAATTGCGGTCTTTACTTGTCGACGCTTAAGCTCTGCAAAGACTTCCCGGGCTCCCCTTCTATACGGTATCTTATCGATCATCCTCATGACCTTTGAAAGTGAAACTCCCGCCCAGTATCCAGCATCACTCTCGGCCCACTCCTTGTAGGATATTTCGCCGCGGCTGTACTTGAGCGCGGCTATCTTCCCTTGTTCCCAGGTACCAAAGGTTTCATGAAGGTACCGCCACAAGCTTTCCACGGGAGTTAGCGTCCCGTCCAAGTCGAAAATTACTAATCGAATGTTCCGATTCATTCTGCCCGACTGGCCTCGTGAAGAGTCTTCACTATCTCAAGTATGATAGGCGCTGGAGTCCAGAAAGAGAACGCCTTCGCGTATCTGATCCCAGCAGCCTGCCTCAATTCCGCAGAACGACCCTTCCGTAAGTATCCCTCTATGAATGCCTTAACAAGCATGCTAAGTCCCCGCGTCGGACTTTGACTTGCGCTATAATGTCCAGTGTAGAAGAGCAGTTCGGCGATGTCCCACGCGTAGTCGCCGCGTTTGCCTGCTTGCTCCAGGTCGACGGTGAAGATTTCACGGTCACTTGCGACGAAATTCTCCGGCTTAGCATCTCCTACTGAAACACCGACATCGTGAATGCTCGCAAGTGTCTCGCCAAGCAATTCGGCAAGCCGACATTGGTCCTCGGTCAACGTGCTCTCATTAACAGCTGACGTTACAAATTCGTTTAATCCCATCCCTCCCACATATTTTTCAATCAAGATTCTCTGACTAAGGTTCACGTGAATTATCTGAGGAACTTTCAACCCCTTCTTGGCTAGGAAGCGATTGATCCCATATTCGTTGGTCATGCGTGTCTTTCCTGACACGGCAAACAATTTGCTGCCGAACGATACAAGGTTGAGTGTGAACCACTTGAACCCATGCCAGTCCGTGAACTTCTTTGCAACAAATTGCTCCTTTCCAGCCGTCACGAGGAAAACTTCGTTGAGTACGCCAGCCAATGGCGAAATGGTTATTGGACGTCCGGGTCGCAGTTTTGATGCAATGTCCTTTAACGATGCCGTCTCATTGAAGGGAGTGAAGCCTTCGGAGGTTCGGAGGTAAAGGTAATCTTTCGGGTTCTCGGGCTTTGTTGCCGTAAATGCGGGATCTATTCCTACCCTTATGGGCTCGCTGAGTTCGCGGGCAAGGAGATCTAGGCTAAGGTAGATCGAACGCCCCTTACTGAGGTAGGAGTAGAATGCCCTTTGACTCTGTCGGAGTATATTCACTGCCTGCTCCGAGGTTCTGTCCTTCAACCATCGGTCGATAGCGCCGTCCTGGAACGCAACGACGTCACCATCAAGTTCCACCACATCGCCCTCCATCGCCGAAATTGCCGATCTGAACGAATCGTGAATTGTCACGATGTTATGGGTGCGAACTGATGGCTCCAGGAGCTTGATATAATCAGCCATGCTGGGCATGAAAACGCGTGCACGCTTCCTCATTCGCGAAATTCCGAAGAACTCTGGTTTCGCGACCAAGCCGCGGCACATTTCGCCGTACTCCACGACGAGGTCTCGAGTCTCTTCCTTAACGACGCGAGTTTTCGCTTGGTTGCTTACCTTCTCGATGTACTCGCTGTTAACTAATGGCCGGTGTGGGTACAGGAATTGCTCGGTAATGAAATCACCCAGCGTCCCCCTTTTGATATCTGACTCTATCAGATCTCGATCGGCTATTAGGAACCTAATCTCATGTCCTTCGATAACCCTAAGATGGGCGCGCAGCCCATTTGCGTAGCTTTCGCATACGACCATAACGTCTTGGCCTTTATACGAGCCTGGCCTTGCGTAGACTGAGGGCCCATATTCGCAGATGGCTACCCTTTGAGACGGCGGAGCCAGTTCCTCCAGTTTCCCCAGAGCGACCTCCCTCAGGTCCGTCACTGATGCCAATTGAACTCAGTCCAAATATCTCTGAGTGAATTGAAGTTTAAACGTCTTGTACCGTGTCAGGATATGTATATCCTGTAAAACAGGCTCAGCATCCCCACTCCATGAAGCCACATGTCCTTCAGTAGGCGTTCGATGGGTGTTCTTCGCCCCTTCTTCTCGGTCCAGTAGATCGGTATTTCCTTTACTCTAAACCCTAACTTCCTAGCGAGAACGATAACCTCTGTATCCCAGAACCAAGAATCGCTTTTGGCCTCAATGGTTAGTCGTTCGACTAATTCACGAGAGAAGGACTTGAACCCGCACTGGTGATCGTGAACGCCGGTCCGGAACATCATTCGGACCCACCAGTTGTATACAGTTGATGCGCTTCTTCGAAGCCAAGGGCGCGCCGTTACCGACGCTGCAACATACCGTGACCCAGTAACGAGGTCAAAGTCCCCTTGTAGCTTGATTAGGTTTGCATATGCATTAAGTCTCCTGAGATCTGTCGCCTGGTCCACGTCGATATAGGCGTAAATGTTGCCTCGGACTTTCTTCCAAGCCTCCCTCAGTGCCTTTCCCCTACCCAATCTGCGATCATTTTGAAAGTAGATGATGTTTGGGTATTTCGTTCGGAGTTTCTCAACTATTTCTGAAGAATTGGACCCGTCTTCAGCGATCAAGAGGGTGAAATTCTTCGAGATGGAGGGCGTGATCTCTTGTAGGGCGTCAGCTGTCTTCTCAAGGAACGCTGCGTCCTTGTATACGGGGAGGGTAACGATAAGTTGGGATTCCTGAGTGCTAGACACTACGTCAAGAGCTCCTTTGCCGCCCTCCGTATTGCAGCTTCGCTGTTGAGTTTCGGAGTCCAACCCAGCTTTCGCAGTTTTCTGATGGAGAGGTGCATTTGTTTGACGTCCCCCAACCATCCTCTCCCGCCGTCGACGCCTCCTGTAAGATTCATCTTCACTCCACGCAGGCCCATTTGTTGGACGACGATTTGGGCTATGCGTTTGACGGTGATTTGGTCCGCCGAACTGAGGTTGTATACGTCGGCACGTTGTTCAGAGGATAAGAAACGATCCCTGATGAACCCGACCGCTTGGAGGAGGTCTTCGATGTGGATATAGGATTTTTTCTGTGTTCCGTCGCCTAGGATCTCTAATGCGGTGGCATTTGCTTTCAACTTTCTTATGAAATCCACTACGACTCCGTGTCTTGCTCGTGAACCGACGCAGTTGCCAAGGCGTAAGATTAGAGCGCGCATCCCATGCGTATACGAATATGAGCTGATGAGAACCTCGCACCCTAGCTTGGTGGCACCGTATGTAGAGATGGGTAAAAGTGGCCCGTAGGATTCAGGGGTGGGTAGTTTTGACGCTTCGCCGTACACCGTTGAGGTGGAGGCAAACACGATACGCTTTGCGCTCTTGCTCTTGCGCAGCGCTTCCAGCAACATGAAGGTTGCGAAAAGATTCTCCTGGTAATGCACAGCGGGGTTGGTTTCACCGACATTCACCTCAGGATTAGCGGCGAGATGATAAACCAGTTTCACTCCATCCAAGACTTCATTCCATCCACTAAAGTTCTTCAGGTCTGCCTCGACAAAACTGAAGCCGGGTTTGCTTGACGAATCGCGCAGGTTATCAAAACTACCGCTACTGAGGTTGTCCAGTGCTAGAACATCGTCGCCCTGCGCCAGCAAAGCTTCGACAAGATGGCTCCCAATGAACCCGGCTCCACCAGTTACAAGAACCTTCATGGACCTGCAGAGAGCCTCCGTTCTGCTAATCATCTAGTCGTTGGGACTTAATCGATAAAGGTAGAAGGCAGGCCTAATCACCATTGTGGCTGGATGATTAATGAAGGCCCGACCGCGAGGAGCCCTGGTTTCAGTAGTCCTTTCGACTTACAACGAGCGCGAAAATGTGTCTAAGCTTGTCCCAATCATTGAAGGCATTTTGAAGCGTAGTAGGATTCGGGGCGAGATCGTCGTAGTAGACGACAACTCGCCTGATGGTACTTCTGACTTGGTGAGAAAGCTGGGCAGGAAGTATGGGAATGTTCGATTACTCTGGCGCCCTAGAAAGATGGGGCCCGGCTCTGCCCACGCTGATGGTTACAGACTTGCCAAGGGAGGCATTATTGTAGGGATGGATACTGACTTTTCTCACAATCCGTACGACATCCCTCGTTTTGTCGCAAAAATCAATGAGGGGTACGACTTGGTCGTCGGCTCACGATACATTAGAGGCGGTCAGTATGAAGTGAAATCCTTCCAAACCTTAAAGAAGAGTATTGCGAGTAGACTAGGGAACGTTCTAATCTTCATGCTTTCACGTGTACCCGTACACGACTTCACGACAGCCTTGCGTGCCATTCGACGGGAAGCAGTAAGGGAGGTTAAAACGGAGTCGAAGGGAAATTCGTTTTTCATGGAATTCATCGTTAAGGCGTACTGGAAGGGGTATAGGACAACTGAAATTCCAATCGTATTTAGGGATAGGGTGATTGGGAAGTCAAAGTTGAAGTTGGGCAGTCAATCGTTCAAGATGCTTGCAGACCTTGTTAGACTCAGTTCGCAGGCTAAGCCTTCGTCAATGGTTCGAGCAAGCCCGACGTGAATTCTCCTAAGAGAAAGCCCAGCTCCCAAACGGGCTTGGCCAGAGCTGCCGCTATGCGGTTCAACTTTCTCTGTAACTTCGGGTTAAAGCAGACGAAATAGGCACCTAGGAATATGAGTTGCCGGAACGCGGCTGACATGTTGATTAGCCCAAACGGTGTGAGCTGGTCAGTTATGTATTTTGGAAATCCAGGATGACCGCTTCCGATGAAGTAGAACAGGATTATGAATGCGTTCAGTACATCCGCGATTCTGTAGAAGAGAAAATTGAGGTTCGGAGTTAAGACTACAATGGGAAAGAGTTGTATGAACATCTGTGGGTCGAACAGGTAGATTGCTCCGTACCAGGCGTACCAGGAGAGGAGGATTTTTTCTAGAGGCGTCTTCCTGCTGGCTACCGCACGTATGATCAAATACCCGATGATTATGAAACTCAGAATCTGTCCGTATCTTGCGCCTGATACTATGTCGCCAAGGCCTGCTGTAGTTATGACCCACGAGATCCATGTGTTCTGCAATTGGTGATTGGGTCCAGAGTAACCTATGAACAGCTTAACCCAGATGGTGAAATTATATATCGCGAAAGGTGCGTTCACTATGGTCCACGCCGCTGCAGCAATTGTAGTGAACCTTAGTCGAGCCTTGTTGTTCGGAAGCCCGGCGACCATGGCAAAGTACATTATGCCTGGGATAAACTTCGTGAGAACGGCTGCCGTTAGAGTTAGCGCACTTGCATCGAACCTCTTGTCGAGGTACAGCCAAATCGTCAGGCTGACAAAGTAAGCCACTACGAAATCCCAGTTGTAGAACCCATAGATGACGAAGGTGAGGGTTGAAAGCGCGTAGAGGTACAACCGATTCCGGTTCAGCCGGAGCTTACCACACAACATATACAAGTTGAAAAATGTTCCAATCATGAACGGGTATTGTAGAACGGATTCGACTGCGACGAATGTGTTATACTGGTCGACTAGTACCGGAAAGTATGTGGATATTGCCTGACCGAGATAAATGAGAAAACCTATGACCTGCGGGTATTCAAGCTCGTACTGCGCGTAGGGTATCTGTAGATTATGGTGCCCTAGGTAAACGTCTCGAATCCACAACCAGCCTACGTCGTTATAGTTGCTTGGCTGCTCAAAGGGGAGCTTCAAGATTGATGAATAAATCCAGAGAGTTGTGGCGATGAGAAGGATTATTCTGAACGCATTATCGCGGTGGACGAGTTCCCAGAAACCACGGAACGCATACCGCCACGATGCATGGGCCATAGCGCCAAGTCGAGCACATCTATCTTTAGAAACTTTCTAAAGATTCTCCGCTTTGGACAGACAAGCATTCCGAGTACTTCGCAACCACAAGATCCGGAGCTCCCATAAAGCTCAACATCAACTCAAGCTTTGTTACTTAGGGAATAATCGGGTCTTCCAACTCTGAATCTAGGTAACCTTTGCCCTTTATTGGGGGAAAATGTTCCCAGGGCACAGTATCCAGTTCGGATCTAGAGCGCTCTTGGTGGCCTTCATCTCTTGGATCTTCGTTTCATCGTACATGATCCTCAGAAAATCCTGTTTGAGCTTTCCGATTCCGTGCTCAGCTGAAACAGCACCACCGAGGGCGACAGCATCCCGTGCCATGTCTTTCACCAGTTCCTCTGCCGTCTTCGATTCTTCTAGTGTATGTGGAATAAGATTGACGTGAAGATGATTCTCTGCAATGTGACCAAACACGTAATTTTCAAGCGCACGCTTGTTGAGTCGTTCACGATACCTACTCATCAAATCCTGGAGCTTATCATCTGGAACGGAGGTGTCGGTTCCAAGCTTATGTAGGCCTGGAATCTGGTTTTTCCTTGCCACTATTGATTTGTTGATGGCTTCAGGAAGGGCGTGCCTCAATGCCTTTAGACGGTCTTTGTCCACTTGGTTCATTCCAACGATCGCATCGTTTCCAGAGCCGTGAAATTGTTCGAGTGCTGCTATTAGACGTTGGATCGCGTCCACATCGCTATAGCCAAATTCTGAGAGAATGGCCGCACCCGTCTCGGGCAGTCTCATTCCACCGCGGACTTCCTGAATCTCTTTGAGCTCTCGCACTAACTTGAGCGAGTTTTCGTCGAAGTATTCCATTGAGTGAATAGTCAACGAGGTATCCTCTCCCCTCTGCCGCCGAATGTGCAGAACAAAGTCCACTGCATCACTGGCTGTGGGGAAAAATGCCAGAAACATTGCGGTCTGTGGTTTGAACTTCAATGAGACCTCGATTTGGGTTATAGCTCCAAGAGTACCTTCTGAACCGATGAAGAGGTCAATCAGGTCCATGTTCTTTCTGCTGTAGTACCCAGCGGCGCATTTCACATTGGGGCTTTCATAGGTTGGAATAGGAACCTTGGTGACATTGCCTCCCAAATGACGCAAAGCAACAGTCCTGCTGGAATCAACTGGATTCTCCCCTCGTCGCAACGTAAGGACTTCACCACCGGCTAACACGACTCTAATCGCAAAGACATGGTTCCGGGTGCGCCCATAGAAGTATGTACGCGCGCCCGAGGCGTCTGTCGCGACAGTGCCGCCTATTGATGCTGAGTCCTCCGTTGGGTCGGGAGCGTAAAAGTAGTCATGGGGATCGTCTAAGAATCGTTGCAGGTCTTTCCAATTTGAACCATTCATGTCCCGGTCCCTTCGCAACGTCTTAGCGGCAACGGCCTCTTGGAAATCGCGCAGCCTAATTCCAGGTTCGACGATTACTCTCCACTCTTGACTTTGATTATCCCACCTTATACCATGAATCTGGTTCATGTGATCCAGAGAAATCAGGGCGCCTCCCTCGGGAACAGCCCCGCCAACGATCCCAGTGCGCCCTCCTGAAATTGTGACAGGGATTCTTCGTCTAGACATCTCACTGAGGAAGTCGGCTACTTGCCCCTCATTGGTTGGGAGAAAGACGGTTTCAACCTTCCCGGGACCGAGCCCCGACTCGTCGGAAAGATATGACTCATATCTCTCGTGAATCAACGCCTCGGAGTCCACTCTGACAGAATGAGTATTTTTGCCCCTAACAGCTTCAACCGTCGCGATCTCAATCAAAAGCCTGCACTGAACCGCACTTGGAAATGTAGGGCACAATTAAACAGATACTGGACAATTGACTAAGCTGAGAAGAAGGCGCGCTTGAATGAAGACCCGCGTCCCTTACGGAGATCAATGGATGCTCTTAGAAACGAGGGATAAGGTGACTGAGGTTGCGTCTCCAAAGCACTTCAAGGCCGATGAGGATTCAGTTGCGCTGTCTCTTTCAAATCCGAAGGGTGCAGCAGATTTGGAATCGTTCCTTTCACAAAGGAAACGAATATTGGTCGTCATCAACGACCATACCAGACCTGTTCTGTCCACCGTGCTCAAACAGCTACCCCTCAAAGACAAACAAGCCACCACAATAGTGGCAACGGGAACCCACCGTTCGCCAAATCGTGAGGAATCGGAACGCCTCCTTGGAGGTAGTGGGCCGCCCTATGGTGGAACGTTGGCAGTTCATATTGCCACAGAGTTAGCGGCGCTAAGGCCGCTAGGTTGCACAAGTAGGGGCACTGATGTGTACCTCAATTCAGAGGTTTTCGATGCCGACGGAATCATTGCGATTGGTTCCGTCGAGCCACATTATTTCGCAGGATTTACGGGAGGACGCAAGTTCCTCCTTCCCGCCCTGGCAGGCTTCAAGTCGGTGGAGATGAATCATTCGTTGGCCTTAGACGAGCGAGCCAAGATTCTCACCCTCGCCGGAAATCCGGTTCATGAAGATTTCATGGACGCGCTACGCATGTTCAACAGGAATGACGATGTTTTCTCAATCCAAGTGGTCATGAATCCGGAGCATCAAATAAGCTACACGAGCTCAGGACATATAATAGACTCGTTTACGGACGCCGTTGAACAAGCAACTCGAACCTACGCCTGTAGAATTCAATCCAAGGCGGACATTGTAGTGGCCGTCGTGAATGCCCCACTAGATATTGACCTTTACCAGGCCCACAAAGCCATAGAGAATGTAAAGCCGGTGCTAAACGACGAAGGTATCCTGATACTAGTCGCCCAATGTAAGGATGGAGTTGGAAATCGCACTTTCTATGACCTGCTTGCATCGAAACGAGACGTCTTCCAGGTTGTGAAGGAAAAGTACACCCTCGGAGGGCACAAGGCATTGAAGATCGTACAATTGCTCAACAGAGCCCGAATATTTGCGGTGACCGATCTTCCCTCTAAAATGTTGCAGGATATTTCAATAACTCCATTTGCTAACATTCAAAGCGCCTTTGACGAAGCCGTCAAACTCAGGGGCTCCGAGGCCAGAGTTCTAATTGTGCATGATGCAGGCGTTGCTGTCCCTGTAGTAGCGCGGGAAGAACCTTCTTAGACCCGCTAGAAAATCAGAAGAGGTGCTGGTCTACCTAGTCGAAGGAAGCTTGGAGTTGATGTTTAGTTCTGCAGCAAGATGCTGGATTTCGTCCCAAGCAGGTTGGGGGACATCGATTCCCCCTGTTAGGCGTTTTTCGCGGTTTCTCCATTCATATTCTCCCGGAACTTGCACATCACTGTATTGGAATTCTGGGTTGACTGGTGCGCTGTGGATTTTCTTGAACAGGGAATCCATTCTTTTCTTGAACCGTTGGAGTGCTGTGAATCTCTTGATATCGAGAGCAATGGCGAGAAGCCCATTCTCGTTCAAGTGGACCTCCTCGTCAATGATGGATCCTGCACCGGGCAGTATTCCTCCCAGTATCTCCATCAGGATTGAGAAACAGTAACCCTTGTGTCCCTCCCTGGCTCCAAAGCTTAGTAACCTGCCATTTTCTCCAACCGAACCATTCTGCAAGCAAAAGTCGAGGGGGTCATCCGTCTCATGCCCGTCATTATCAACGATCCAGCCGAGAGGAATCTTCTCCTTATTCATAGCTGCCAGTCCCACTTTCCCTTCAGCCACAGAGGAGGTAGCGAAATCCAGCAGGAACGGTTTCTCTTCCCCTGCGGGGGCTGCGACCGAGATTGGGTTCGTTCCGAAGACGCGAGACGCTCCGCCAAACGGTTGGACAACTGGGTGAACTACGTTAACCATCAAGAACCCTACCATGTCACTTTCAGCCGCAAGCATTGTATAGGCCCCGAGTCGTCCGATATGATTGCAGTGAATGGCTCCGACAGCGCTGATCGAGGTCTTCTTCGCCTTCTCGATTGCTAGCCGCATTGCCTTCTTGGCCGTTACCTGCCCGAAGGTCCAATGCCCATCAATGATCGCTGTGCTCGATGTATCATTAGTTACTTCGGGTCTTGCCGTTGGGTCAATAATTCCATTCTTGATCCTTTCAGCATAACGGGTGACGTAGCGGATTCCATGCGAGTCGTGACCTACAAGGTTAGCTTCGATGAGCATGTCTACAACTAGTTCAGCGTACTCTCGTGGGGCACCTAAACGAGTGAATATGGTCACTCCGGTTTCTCTGAGTTCATTGGCTGGAATTCTTGGCACAGTCTGATTCCTCACTGTTCCACTTTTCTCTTTTAGTCTCCAATCCATGTAACGGACAACTTCGGAATCAAAAGCATAGCTGTGCACAGCTCGCCAATCCGCTTCTTCACGTTCGCGCTGGCATTAGGCTGCAATCACTCATCCGAGCGGACTAACCAGCCAAGACACCGCATAAAAGACTAAGTGAAAAAAGAACCCTAATACGACCAGAAGAAGCGTTGTTGGCAAGTTACGGTGGCTTTGAATACTCCACACCGGAGCTGGGATATCGCAGCTGCGGATCCGCGTGCCTCACAAGAATTCGCTGATGATAGTTGCGGCCATTGGAGTTTTGATCCTTTCTGCAACTCTTCAGTTAGGCTATGTTCACGCCTCCCCACCGATAGCCAAGATTATCTCCTTGAATTACCCTCGCTATGTTTTATCGGGCACAGTTTTTCCAGTGACCGTTGTTGCTGCTTATTCAGATAAAGTCGGAGTGGATATCGGAATTTGGGATGTTGAGAGTGGAGTTGTCGTAGAGAGCATATCGATTCCTTTGCGCAACACGGGGCCAATGACCTTCACATTTAATTTGACAGCCCCCGCCGAGACGACCGAATGGCACCTCCTGGCGATTACGAGAATATGGTGGCAGAACGCATGGTACCAAGACCCCCTCGAAGGCTCAGATTCTTTCACGGTCGACGTGTCCAACGCTGCTACGCTAACGTTAGCTTCTTCAGGTCCACCTTCATCGATCAGTTTGGATGGCATCAAATACCCTGTAAGCGCTGCCGGTCCCATTAATCTCTCAGTCATACCCGGCATTCATCGCCTAGCCGCGACGCAATTGATCCCTGGTGAAACCGGTGAACGCTTTGTGTTCGTTGGTTGGAGCGACGGCGTCACCTCCAATCCCCGTCTGCTCGTAATCAGCAATACCGCGAACCTAACGGCTCTGTACCGGACGGAATACTACCTTTCCGTGAAATCTGAGCATGGCCTGAGCGCCGGTGAAGGATGGTATCCCGCAGGTTCGAATCCGAGCTTCGCCGTCGTCCCAGCTCCGAGCAACCTCGATTGGTTTGGGCTGCTGGTGGGGACCTGGAGATTCGCAGGTTGGTCAGGTGACAGTGGCTCCAGCGACGCGCTAACTTCAGTGGTCATGGATGGGCCGAAGAGCGTGGAAGCGCTTTGGGTACCTTCAGGAACAGCAGTCTCACTCATCATGTTCAGCGCTCTAATGCTGAGTAGTTTGATTCTACTCATCAGGGCGATTCGCCGCAATCTCAGAGGGCGCACCCAACGACTACCAGCCCACCGTGTCCAAAAGTGGGCAAAACTGATTCTGGTCGCAACAATTTTGATCCTACTTCTGATCCGGATTCCTTCGACTCAAGCCCAACTTCCAACGCCGCCGGAGAGGTCGATTGTAAGGATCGGTGACGCTTCTTGGTATTATTGGAACAATACTGCCAGCGATACTTGCCTAATCTGGCTTGGGGGCGGGACAACCGATGAACAAGCGATAGGTTACTATTCTTACATGATTAACCCCTTCGAGTACGAGTCGTTTGGGACAATCAAGTTCATTCAACATCTTACCACAGACTACTGCTTAATCGCTCTTCAGAAAGGCTCATACGGATACTATAGCCCCGAGTCAAATCGCACTATCTATCAAGAGCCATACCGGCAGGACTCCAGGATCATTGGTGATGTCCATGATTGGATCAGAAAGCAAGGATACGCTCACACATTACTCATAGGTTATTCCACGGGGGCTCAAGTTGCAGCCATGGAAGTGGCCATACGCGCTCCGGAAGAATGGGTAAGCCCAGATGGCCTTGTGCTCATTACTCCGCGACTATCCGACCTCGTGTCCAAGAGCGCCTATCGAATGAAGGCGAGTCTGCTTGTTCTTTACGGGGGAAGCATAGAAACACCGGCGTATGTCAGCACAGGGTATGAATTCTTCTTGGACGCTCCGAAGGACGGCTGGCATAATTCGTCCTATATCCACAAGAACTTCCAAGTAATCGAGAAGATGGGCCACGAGGTATGGACTGTTTATGAGACGGGAATCTACGATACACAAGCTGAGGACATTCTGGTAAATTTCGTAAGCAACGTGAAGACGCTCCAATTTACCAATAAAGACATTGAGATGATTACGCACGTGGCTGAGAAAACCTCCGCGCCTGTGAACTCTGCTCTTGACCTAACGTCAGCAACCGTGCCCAACGAAATATCCACGGCAACGATTGTGAG
>Ga0187778_10001770_pt1 | contig 14871 bp, 12 predicted proteins | sample 1015_Q2_SP5_20_M_FD_132418 | JGI IMG/M metagenome (GOLD analysis project Ga0187778, IMG submission 132418) | Tropical peat soil microbial communities from peatlands in Department of Meta, Colombia - 1015_Q2_SP5_20_MG | ecosystem: Environmental > Terrestrial > Soil > Wetlands > Peat | place... | reverse complement strand
CCTGCCAGCCGGGGCCGGCCACCGGCTCCCGCGCCTGGCACTCGATGAACTCGTTGATGGCGCCGTAGTACCGCCCCAGCGTCCGCTTGGCCGAGTTCTTCGCCGTCGCCAGCAGCGGAAACAATGACGGGTTCTGCGCGACGTGATCCTCGTACCCCTCGTCGGGCAGCTCGAACAGCGCGTTCATCCCGGTGCTGTACGCCAGCAGCTTGACCAGGGAGCTCTTGCCCGCGCCGATGTTGCCGACGCAGGCCACCAGGGTCTGGTGCCGGGCCAGGTAGGTGAGCAGGCGCCGCTCGACGTTGGTGAGCCGGTTCGCGATCTGGTGCCGCGGGATCGCCTGCGGCTCCCGCACCTCGAGCACCGCCGCGGTGCCGCTCACGCGCTCTGCGTCCGCGCGTCGATCATCCGCCGGACCTTCTCCCGGATCGTCCCCGCCGCCACGTGGACGTAGCCCTGGTGCTCGTGCATGTCGATTTCCGCCGGCAGGATCAGGATGTCCGAGTCCGGCGGCACGATCGCGAACTCCTGGTACTTGCGCAGCGTGTCGCGCCACCGCACCACCAGCCGCTCGTACGACTCGTGGATCTGGCGCAGGTACTCCGCGGTGATGGTCCGCGCGTAGGCGTCGCCCGCCTCGGCCCGGGCCAGGCGCCGCTTCTCGAGCAGGCCCGGCTCCGTCCGCAGGTACACCGTCAGGTCGGGCAGCCGGATCCGCTCGTTCTGCAGCGTCTGATACAGCAGCGTGAAGTACAGCTTCGCGTGCGCGGCCGGCATCTCGCCCGACTCGATCATCCGCTTCACGAACACCTCGGGCCCGTCCAGGAACGGCCGGTCCTCCAGGATCAGCACACCGCTCTTGGACTCCCGGGTCATGAGGTGCCGGATCTCCCGCTGCTGCAGCACCCGCATGTGCAGGAACGCGGTTTCGGTCGGGAAGATGTTCGCGATGCGATCCTGGTAGAACAGCGCCAGGCACTGGTCGGTGAGCGAGCCCTTCTCCACCCGCTCGGAGAACGCGTGGGTCTCCGCCGTGCCCAGCAGGCCCTCCAGCTCCGCACGATACGGCTCCGCCGCCAGGGCGTTCATGAGCGTGGTCTTGCCGGAGAAGAGGTTGCCCATGATGCCGATGTGGAAGTTGCCGGAGGCCATCTCAGCTGTCTCCCCGGGGGACGTCGTCGGCTGGCCGCCCGGTCCGCGCGCACCCGCCGGGCCGTGACGGCCCGGGGATGCCGCGCTCCGGTGGACGAATGTCCGCCGCCGAGTATACGGGCGGTCGACAGACCCTGCCAGTTGCGGGGCGCCTACTCCAGCTTCGCGTCCAGCTCCAGGACCACGTTGCCCTTGAGGGCGTTGGAGACCGGACAGCCCTCCTTGGCGGCCTCCGCCGCCGCCGCGAACCCGGCCTGGTCCAGGCCCGGCACCTTGCCCCGGACCACCAGTCTCATCTTCGTGATCCTGAACGCGTCGCCCACCTTCTCGACGGTGCAGGATGCTTCCGTCGACACCCGCGTGGCGGTCTTGCCTGCTCGCTCCAGGCCCCCCGAGAGCGCCATGCTGAGACACGCCGCGTGCGCGGCGGCGATCAGCTCCTCCGGGTTCGAGCCGGGGCTCTCCTCGAACCGCGAGCCGAAGCCGTAATTGCCGGCGACGAGGCCGCTGGCGGTCTTGTAAGTCCCCTTGCCGGATCTGAGGCCGCCTTCCCAGACGGCCGAGGCCTTGCGTACGGGCACTGGCATCTCCTCCAATGACGGTGTTGAGGGCGTGAGGTGACGAGCGGACAGAAGTGATACACCGCTGGCCCTCCTGGCGGCAGCGGGGGTGAACCGGTAGGCTTGAAACTCGGACCGCACACGACAGGGGCGACCATGCCGACCAAGAAGAAGAGCGCACGCAAGCCGGCCAAGCGTGCCAAGCGCGTCCGGGCCGGCGCGCGGAAGCGCGCGACCACGGCGCGCCGTCAGCCCGAGACCCTGCGGCTGCGTTCGGCGAGCGCCGGGTACACGGTCAACGACATCGCGAAGAGCCTGGCCTGGTACCAGGACGTCCTCGGCTGCGTGGTGGTGGAGCGCTGGGAGCGCGACGGCAAGCTGATGGGTGCGACGCTGCGCGCCGGCAGGGTGGATTTCTACCTCGGCCAGGACGACTGGCGGAAGGGCCGCGACCGCCGGAAGGGCGAGGGCTTCCGGCTGTACTGCGTGACCGCCCAGAACGTCGAGGCGCTGGCGGCGCAGATCAAGGCGCGCGGGGGCACGCTGCTGCACGAGCCCCAGACCGAGCCCTGGGGTGAGCGGGATTTCGCCGTGGCCGACCCGGACGGCTTCAAGATCACGATCAGCCAGGCCCGCTGAGGCGGGGAGCGGCTAGCGGCCGCGCTGCAACGCCTTCAGCAACTGGATCTGGCCGGTGTGGTACAGATCGTGGGCCGCGATCCCGAAGATCTGCTCCACGACCAGCCAGCGCGAGCTTCCGGCCCGCGCGGTGAGACGCGAGGGCGGCAGTTTCTCGACCGTCTGCATCAGCTCGCGGTGCTGCCGCTTGAGCAGCGCTATGTCGGTCCGCCACGCCGCGGCGTCGCGGCGCTCCGGCAGGCGCGGGTAGTTCCGCGGGCTCCGGGGAAACGGCTCCCCGCGGCGCCCTGCCACGCGCCGGCGCACCACGTGCTTCCAGTACGCCGTGTGCAGGACCAGCTCCCAGATGTTGTGTCGCCGGGGTCCCGGGCGCCACGAGGCCTGGGCGAGCGTCAGCCCGCGCAGCGAGCCGCTGAGGGTCGCCCCCTGCCATCCCTTCGCCGTGAACGCCTCGTCGAGCACTGCGAGCAGCAGCCGGATCCGGGGATCGCCGCGCTTCATCTGGAACACCTCGCTGTGGAGTTGCCCGTAACGTAAGTTGAAAAATCCCCATCGGGATGGAGCCGTGCCCGAAGAGCTATCCGTCACCCAGCGCGCCGTGCTTGCCGCCGTCTGCGAGACGCTGCTGCCCGAGATCCGCCGGGACGATGATCCCGCCGGGTTCTTCGCGACGGGCGCCCGCACCGCCCGCACGGCCGAGCGCGTGGAGCGGCTGATCGCTCAACTGCGCGATCCGCTGGACCGCACGCGGCTCCGGATTCTGCTCACCGCCCTGGGCTCGCCGCTCGCCAATCTCGTCCTCTCGGGCCGCTTCGCCGCGCTGCAGGACATGGACGGTCACGCCCGGGAAGCGACGCTCCGCAGCTGGGCCATGTCCGGCATTCCCATGCGTCGGGCGGGCTTCCAGGCCCTCAAGCGCCTCGCCCACGTCGCCTACTACTGCTGGCCGGTGGACGACGCGGGCCATCCGGCCTGGCGCGCCGCGGGGTATCGCGGTCCGCTCCCGCCGCCCGGCACGCCGGTCGAGCCCCTCCCGGCGCTCGAGATCGACCGCGACTCGACGCTCGACTGCGACGTCGTCGTGGTGGGCTCCGGCGCCGGCGGCGGTGTCGTCGCGGGCATCCTGGCGACGGCCGGCCGGAGCGTCGTGGTGCTCGAGAAGGGACCCAACCCTGGCTCGCGCGACATGACGCAGGTGGAAGGCGAGATGCTCGGCGCGCTGTACCTCGACGGCGCGCTGCTGATGACCCAGAGCGGCTCCCTGCCCATCCTCGCCGGCAGCTGTGTGGGCGGCGGCACGGTGATCAACTACACCACCAGCTTCCCGCTGCCCGCGCCGGTCCGCGCGGAGTGGGACGGGCTCAGCGGCCTGTCGCTGTTCGCCGGCGCGGATTTCGAGTCCTCGTTCGCGAGGGTGAGCGCGCGTCTGGGCGTCGGCACACGGTGGTCCACGCCCGGGACGCGTGACGCCATCCTGGAGCGCGGCTGCCGGGAGCTCGGCTGGCACGTGGACGTCATCCCCCGCAACGTGACCGACTGCAAGGAGGGCGCGGAGTGCGGCTACTGCACGTACGGGTGCCGGCACGGGGCCAAGAACTCCACCGCCAAGACCTACCTCGCCGACGCGGCGCGGAGCGGCGGCCGGCTCGTGCCGCGGTGTGACGTCGAGAGGATCCTAATCGAGCGGGGCCGCGCGGCGGGCGTGGTCGCCAGCGTGGAGGGGGCCGGCCGCGCGCGGCACACCGTCACCGTCCGGGCGAACGTCGTGGTCGCCGCGTGCGGGGCCGTGAACACGCCGGCCCTGCTAGCGCGCTCCGGCGTCGCCGGTCCCGCCCTCGGCCGCGGCTTGCGGCTGCATCCGGCGACGGCGGTCGCCGGCATCTTCCCCGACCGGGTGGAGCCCTGGACCGGCGGCCTCCAGACCCGCTACTCCAACCAGCTCGCCGACCAGACGGACGGCTACGGCGTGATGCTGGAGACGGCGCCCGTCCACTTCGCCCTTCCGGCGAGCGGTTTCGGCTGGGAGAGCCCGCGCCAGTTCAAGGAGGACGTGGCGCGGCTCGGCAACCTGAGCATCGTGGGCGTGCTGCTCCGGGACCGCGACGCGGGCCGCGTCGCGGTGAGCCGGCAGGGCCTCGCCCGCGTCCACTACGAGCTGTCCGGCTTCGACGAGCGGCACGTGCGGGCGGGCCTGAAAGGCGCCGCCCGCGTGCTCGCGGCCGCCGGCGCCACGGAGCTCTTCACCCTGCACACGCCGCCGGTCCGCGTCCGCCCCGGCGAGCGCGGCTGGCTGGAGCGGTTCGTCGCCGACTGCGACGCTCGCGGGTACCGCCGCTGCCGGATGTCGTATATCAGCTTCCACCAGATGGGTGGCGCAGCCCTGGGCAGCGATCGCAGCCGCTCGGTCGCGGCGGACAGTGGCGAAGTGCACGGGGTCCGCGGGCTGTACGTCGCGGACGGCGGCGCGTTCCCGACCTCCAGCGGCGTCAATCCCATGATCACCATCATGGCCATCGCGGATCACGTCGCCCACGCCGTTCTCGGAGCGTCGTGAACCCGACGTCGCTCGTGCTGGAGCGGTCGCTGGTGATCTTCCAGGCCAGCGTCACGCTCGGGATCGCCGGCCTGTTCCTGGCGCTGTTCCTGACCTATCGGAAGCGCTACTTCGGGATCTGGGGCGGCGCCTGGAGCGTGTACGCGCTGCGGCTGGCGATCATCGCGCTCTACCTCACCACGCTCAGTCCGATCTGGCTGTTCTGGCACCAGGTGGCCACCGGCTGGACCACGCTGCTGCTGCTGTGGGCGGCGCTGGTGTTCGCCCGCCAGCTGCGCTGGGACCGCCGCTACTACCTGCTGTTCGCGGTCCCGGTGCTCTGGTCGTACGTCGCCATCTACCGCATCCAGAACTTCCTCTGGGCGGCACTTCCGGCGGTGGTGTTCCTGAGCCTCGCGACCGTGGGCACCGGCGTCGTGTTCCTCCAGTACTGGCGGCGCGCCGCGTCGAAGGGCGCCGCCGTGCTGGCCTTCGCGTTCCTGCTGTGGGGCGTGCACCATCTCGACTACACCTTCCTGCGGGCGCGCGGTGCCTGGGTGCCTTACGGCTACTACCTCGACCTGCTGTTCGAGCTCGCGGTGGGCGGCGGGATGCTGCTGCTGGTGCTGGAGGACCAGCACCGGGGCATGGCCGCGCTGTCGACGCTGTCGGGCGACCTGCAGCGCAGCCTCCGGCCGGCGGAGGTGGTGGCCGCCGTGCTGGAGCGGCCGCTGGCCCTGCCGCCGGTCGTCGGGTGCGCCCTCTACCGTCAGGACGAGTCGGGGACGCTGGAGTTCCGCGGCGGCTCCGGTGCCTGCGCGCACTGGGCCGAGACCGCGCTCGCGACCGCGGGCCCGGGCAACGCCGACGCCGAGCCGCTGCTGGCCGCGCCGCGCGACGCCGCGCCGCGGGTGGAGCACTACTGGCCCCGGGCCGCGGCCGGCGGCGATTCCCGTCTCGCGCCCCATCCCTACGCCGCCTTCCTGCCGGTCTTCACCGGCGAGCGCGGCGCCGGCACCTTTGTTATCGTGGCGCGGGCCCGCGATCCGTTCGCCTCGATGGACCGCGAGTTCCTGCGGGCGCTCGGCCAGCAGATCGGCGCGGCCCTCCAGCACGCGGACCTCTATGCCGCGCTCGAGGCCAGAAGCGCCGAGCTGGCGAAGGCCTCCGCGTCCCTGCTGAGGGCGGCCGAGGTCGAGCGCGGGCGCATCGCGCGCGAGCTGCACGACGAGGCCGGTCAGGTCCTCACCGCCATCAAGCTCGAGCTGGCGGAGGTGGAGCGGACCCTCGCCGGCGCCGGCATCGGCAGCGAGGCCGTCGATCGCGCGCGCGACCTGGCGGGCCGCGCCCTCGAGTCGATCCGCGCCACCGCCCGCGGCCTCCGGCCCGCAGTCCTCGACGACCTCGGTCTGGTGCCCGCGATGCGGGCCCTCGCCGAGGACTTCGCCGGGCGCACCGGCATCGCCGTGAACCTCGACGCGCCGGTGCCGTCCATGCGGCCGGCGCCGGAGGTCGAAGTGGCACTGTACCGGGTCTTTCAGGAGGCGCTGACCAACGTCGCGCGGCACGCCGCCGCCACGCGGGTGGACGCGCGCCTCGCGCCCGACCGGGGTGAGCTGCTGCTCGTGGTGCAGGACGACGGGCGCGGCCTGCCGGCACGGGGCGGCGCCGACCCCGACACCGGTCACGCCGGCCTCGCCGGCATGCGGGAGCGCGTCGTGGGCGCGGGCGGCCGACTGGTGGTGACCAGCGCTCCCGGACGCGGCGTGCGTCTGGAAGCGCGGCTGCCCTCGGGGGCGAACGATGCCTGAGAAGATCACGGTCCTGCTCGCCGACGATCACACGCTGGTCCGCGACGGGGTGCGCCGCATCCTGAGCGCGGCGGGTGACATCCTGGTCGTCGCCGAGGTGGGCGACGGCGACTCGGCCGTTCAGGAGACCGTGGCGCGGCGCCCCGACGTCGCCGTGCTCGACATCACGATGCCCAAGGGCGGCGGCCTCGAGGCGGCGCGACAGATCCGGACCCGGGCGCCGGAGGTCCGGATCCTGATCCTCTCGATGCACCTGCAGCCCGAGTACCTGATGGAGAGCGTTCGCGCCGGCGCCCACGGCTACCTGGTGAAGGACGCCGCCGCCGGCGAGCTGGTGCAGGCGGTGCGTCAGGTGTGCGCCGGCAGCTCCTACTACAGCCCGGCCGTCTCGCAGCAGCTGTCGGAGCTGTTGCGCCGCAAGCTCGAGGGCGAGGAGGTGCAGAACGCGCTCGAGCGCCTGTCGCCCAGGGAGCGCGAGGTGCTCCGGTACATCGCCGAGGGGGCGACCAACAAGGAGACGGCGCGGGCGCTGGGCATCAGCGTGCGCACCGTGGAGACCCACCGCGACAGCCTGATGCGCAAGGTGGGCATCAAGACCATCGCCGGCCTGACGCGGCTCGCGCTGCGCTCCGGGCTGGTGAGCGACGAGACCTAGCCGGCACCGACCGATGCATCCTGGAATCCGATCCGCTCCATGGGCGCTGGGCCTCGCGGTGGCGCTCGCCGCTCCTCGCGGCGCCGCGGCGCAGCGCGCCCCCGTGCCCGTGAACCCCGACACGCTCCGGGCCCACCTGTTCGCGATCGCCGACGATTCGATGGGCGGCCGCGACACCGGAAGTCCTGGCGACGCCGAAGCCGCCGACTGGGTCGCCGCCGCCTTCGCGCGCTACGGGCTGACGCCGGCGGGCGAGAGCGGGGCGTTCTTCCAGGCCGTCCCCTTCTGGCGGGTGGTGCTCGACACCGCCTCGGGCCTCGTCGTGAACGGAACCCGCCTCGCCGCCGGTCGCGACGTGGTGCCGTTCGGCATCCTGATGAGCTGGAGCGTCGCCGGCGCCGCGGCGCTGTATGCCGGCGCCGTCGACGACAGCACCACCTGGCCGACCGCCGACCAGAGCGGCGGCAAGCTGCTCGTGTTCCTTCCGCCGCGCGGCGGCGATCTGCGCGCCACGTTCCGGGGGATGGTCGCGCTGCGGCGCAACCCGCGGTTCGCCAAGGCCGCCGCCTTCGTCCTTCCCGGCCTTGAGTCGCTGCCGCCCGGCGTCGTCGAGCAGATCAACGAGAGCCGCATCACCACCGACACGATGCTGTTCACCTTGCTCCGCGGCTCGATGCTGGTCACGAGCGGGGCTGCGTCCGCCCTGCTCGGCACCCCGCTGCCGGCCGCGGCTCCCGGCGCGACCGGTCCGCCGGTGCGCGGGAGCCTCTCCTTCAAGCGGGTGCCGCTCGAGCACCCAGCCCGCAACGTGATCGCCGTCCTGCCCGGCAGCGACCCCGTGCTGCGCGATACGTACGTCTCGGTGTCGGCGCACCACGACCACATCGGCTTCGCCCCGCCGGCCGTCGACCACGATTCCACCCGCGCTTTCAACCGGGTGGTGCGCCCGATGGGTGCGGATTCCCCCCCGCGCGAGGCCAGTCCCGAGGAGGCGGCGCGAATCGCGGCCCTGCGCGACAGCCTGCGCGCCGCGCACCCCGCCAGGCTCGACTCCATTTACAACGGCGCCGACGACGACGGCTCCGGCACCGTGGCCCTGGTCGAGCTGGCGAGGGTCCTCGCCTCGGGGCCGCGTCCCCGGCGCTCGATCCTGTTCGTCTCGCACGCGGCCGAGGAGCGCGGCCTCCTCGGCTCGCGCTGGTTCACCGATCATCCCACGGTGCCGCGCGACTCCATCGTGGCTGAGCTGGACATGGACATGGTGGGACGGGGCGACGCGACGGATCTGCCGCACGGCGGCCCGGGATACCTGGAGCTGGTGGGCAGCCGGCGCCTGTCGACCGAGCTCGGCAGCCTGATCGAGACGGTCGCCGCAGCCGAGAGCGAGCGGTTCCACTTCAACTACGAGTACGACGCTCCGGGCCAGCCGCTCCAGTACTACTGCCGGGCCGACCATTTCAGCTACGCGCGCTACGGCATCCCGTCGGCCTCGCTCTCGACCGGCGAGCACCTCGACTACCACCAGGTCACCGACGAGGCGCAGTACATCGACTACGCACAGCTCGCACGTGTGACGACACTGGTGCGCGACGTCGTGCTCGCGATCGCCAACCTGGATCACCGGCCGGTCGTGGACGGCCCGCGCCAGGATCCGAACGCGCCCTGTCGCCAGTAGCCCGGGCCGTGACGCGCGCGTCGCCGCCGGCCCTGCCACAAGACGAAGCCCCCGGGGATCGCTCCCCGGGGGCTCGTTCATCACGATTCTGCCTGCGCGACAGGCATCGCGATGAGAGGCGCGCAGCCAAGAACGATTTGCGGTGGGAAGCCTTGGCTCGCCGCGCCAGCCCCGCCCGACCTACCGGGTCGGACGCACGCGCGTCGGCTAGCGCGCGTACCGCACACTACGAAACGACGCCGCGGAGGGCAAGAGCATCGCGAGCCCGTGACGCTCAGTTCGCCGACAACAACGCTCGGAGATGTCGCGGAGGCGGCCGACACCGACGCCGCCGTCCGGCTCGGCGCCATTTTCACACGGCCTCGACTTCGGTGTCATAGCTGACGAGCCATGACGCCATCGCCGATGCCGGATCGCGCCGCCCATCGCATCGCCGTGCTGCTGGCCAAGCACGGCGAGGAGCTGGCCCGTCACGTCCGTCGGATGGTCCGCGACGACGACGCGGCGCAGGACATCCTCCAGGACACCATGATCCGGGCGCACGGCGCGCTCGCCCGGCTCCCCGCCGGGGCGAACACGCGGGCATGGCTGTACCGGATCGCGACCAACGTGTCGCTCAACCACCTGCGCTCGCGCTCCAGGGAACGGGCGGCGCTGCGGCGGCACGCCGCCGAGCGCGACGCCGCTGCCGATCCGCAGGTCGACGGCCAGCTGCCGTCCGATGACGGCGAGCGGGAGACGCTGTGGCTGAGCGTCGCGCGCCTGCCCGAGCGCCAGCGGCTCGCGCTCACGCTCCGGATCGTCGACGAGCTGGATTACGAGGAGATCGCATCGCGGCTCGGCGGCACAGCCGCCGGAGCGCGCGCCAACGTCTATCAGGCGACGAAGAAGCTGCGCCTGGGAGTGGACCCACGATGATCACCGAGCAGGCCGAGGTCGAGCGGCGCGCCGTCGAGCGGATCGTGCTCGGCGCCTTCGGCGAGCTGACCGGGCGCCGGAGCGAGCCGCTGCGGTACGCCATGATGGACGACACGCCGGTGGGCGTGCTGGGGCTCGCCAGCGGAGGCCGCGGGCTGCGGCATCTCAGCTACGTGCGGGACGAGGACGCGTTCCTGCAGCAGCTCCTCGAGGAGCACGGTGACGTGCCGCTGCTCCGGACGGCGTCCCTGGACGACGTGCGCCGCGCGCTCGAGCGGTACTTCGCCGGCAAGCGTCTCGACTTCGACATCCCGGTGGACCTCTCGGACCTGCCCGCCTTTCAGCAGCGCGTGCTCGACGCCACGGCCCGGATCCCCGCCGGCCGCGTCGCGACCTACAGCGAGGTCGCCGCGCGGGCGGGATCACCGCGCGCCTCCAGGGCCGCGGGCAACGCGTTGCACGTCAATCCGGTCGCGATCGTGGTCCCCTGCCACCGGGTGCTGCGCGCCGACGGGTCCCTGGGCGGCTACGGCGGCGGCGTCCGGATCAAGGAGTGGTTGCTGGCTCACGAAGGCGTGCGCCCCGCGTCGTTGTAGATTGCGGGCATCCCGGAGGACACGGATGCGCACGACTCTCCTTCGCCTCGCGGCGCTTTCCGCGCTCGTCGCCCCTGCCGCGCGCGCTCAGACGCCCGGCTGCGCCAGGCCGGTGGCGCGCGCCGACAGCCAGGTGGACAGCTTCTTCGGCACCCAGGTCCGCGACCCGTACCGCTGGCTCGAGAACACGGACGCGCCGGAGACCAAGGCCTGGGTGGAAGCGGAGAACTGCGTGACGTTCGCCTACCTGGCCGGGATCCCGGAGCGGGCGCGCATCCGCGATCGCCTCACCAGGCTGTGGAACTATGAGCGCTACGGGGTGCCGGGCCGCGAAGGCGGCACCTACGTCTACACGCGGAACGACGGCCTCCAGAATCAGCCGGTCTACTACTGGCAGCGGTCCCTCGACGCCCCGCCGCAGCTGCTGATCGACCCCAATACGCTCTCGCCGGACGGCACCGTCGCGCTGACCAGCTGGGACGTGTCACACGACGGACGCTACTTCGGGTACGGGACGGCAGCCGCCGGGTCCGACTGGAACGAGTTGCACGTGCGCCGCATCGCCACCGGGCGCGATCTGCCGGACCGGCTGCGGTGGGTCAAGTTCTCGGGCCTCTCCTGGACCCACGACGACGCCGGGTTCTACTACAGCCGGTACCCGACGCCCGCGGGCAACGTCCTGCGGGCTGTCGTGAAGAATCAGAGGCTCTACTACCACCGCCTCGGCACGCGCCAGTCCCTGGACCGCCTGGTGTACGCCCGCCCGGACCAGCCCGACTGGGGTTTCGGCGGCAGCGTCACCGAGGACGGCCGGTACCTGATCGTCTACGTCTCGCTGGGCACCGACTCGCGGAACCGGGTCTACTACCAGGATCTGGGCAGCGCGCGGCATCCGAGGATCACGGGCCGGATGGTGCGGTTGCTGGACGGCTTCGACGCGAGCTACGGGTTCGTGGGGAGCGTCGGCCCCGTCTTCTACTTCACCACCAACCTGGACGCCCCGCGCGGACGGCTCGTCGCGATCAACACGCGCCATCCCGCCCGCGGCGCCTGGAAGGAGATCGTCCCGCAGACCGAACAGGTTCTGGACGGCGTAACGCTGGTCGGCGGCCGCTTCGTCGCCCAGTACCTGCAGGACGCCCACAGCCGCCTGGCGATCTTCGACACGGGCGGCCGGCTCGTCGGAGACGTGGCCCTGCCGGGGATCGGTACCGTCGGGGCCGTGAGCGGCCGGGCCGACGGCCCGGAGATGTTCTACTCGTTCACCTCGTTCCTCTTCCCGACGACCATCTTCCGCTACGACGTCGCGAGCGGGGCGGGGGCCGCCTGGAAGGCGCCGCACCTCGACTTCGACCCGAGCGGCTACGAGACGGAGCAGGCGTTCTACCGCAGCAAGGACGGCACTCGGGTGCCGATGTTCCTCACCCACCGCCGCGGCGCCACGAGAGACAGCGCCAACCCCGTGCTGCTCACCGCGTACGGCGGCTTCGACATCAGCAACCTGCCCTACTTCTCCGTGGCCGACGCCGTGTGGCTCGAGATGGGGGGCGTCCTGGCCCTGGCCAACATCCGCGGCGGCGGCGAGTACGGCGAGGACTGGCACCGCGCCGGGATGCACGAGCACAAGCAGAACGTCTTCGACGACTTCATCGCGGCGGCGGAGTACCTGGTGAACCAGGGCTGGACGCGGTCGGCCAGGCTGGCGATTGAGGGCGCGTCGAACGGCGGCCTGCTGATCGGCGCGGTCGAGAACGAGCGCCCCGACCTGTTCGGCGCCGCGCTTCCGGCGGTGGGCGTGATGGACATGCTGCGCTTCCAGAAGTTCACCATCGGCTGGGCGTGGGTGACCGAGTACGGCTCGTCCGACAGCGCCAGCCAGTTCCCGTACCTGTACGCCTATTCGCCGCTCCAGAACATCCGCGCCGGCACCACCTATCCGGCCACGCTGGTCACGACCGCCGACCACGACGACCGGGTCGTGCCCGGCCACTCGTTCAAGTACGCGGCGACGCTTCAGGCGGCGCAGGCGGGACCGGCGCCGGTCCTGATCCGGATCGAGACCCGCGCGGGCCACGGCGGCGGCATGCCCGTGTCGAAGCAGATCGAGCTGGTGAGCGACCGGTGGGCGTTCCTGGTCAGGAATCTGGGCATGACGCTGGCCGCCCAGTAGGAGAGGTGGCTCCGCCCTCCTCCGTCCTTCCTAGACGAGGTCGGGCAGGTCCGCGACGGAGTCGATGATCCGATCGGGGGTGATGCCGCTCGAGGCCACCACGTCGGGGCGGAACTTGCCGGTCCGCACCATCCACGCGGTGAGCCCCGCGCGCTGCGCGCCCTGGACGTCGCCCCACAGGTCATCGCCGACCATGACCACCCGGCCGGGCTCCGCCGCGACCGCCTCCGGCAGCGACGCCAGCGCCGCGCGGTAGAACGAACCCGAAGGCTTTCCGCACAGCACGGCCGTCGTGCCGGTCGCGTACTCGAGCGCGGCCACGAACGGTCCGGCGTCGAGCGCGAGGCCGTCCTCCCGCAGCCAGTAGCGGTCGCGCTGGAGCGCGATCAGTTCGGCGCCGTCCATCAGCTGGAGGAACGCGCGGTTCAGCTTCGCGAAATCCCACGCGTCGCCCAGGTCCCCGACCACCACGGCCTCCGGCCGGGCGGACGTGAGGTCGAAGGCCTCGAAGTCCTCCAGGGTCTCGTCGGCGACGTAGGCGGCGACCCGGCGCACGCCGCGGCCCTCGAGCAGCGCGACGCCGGCCAGCGGAGCGGAGATGATCTCGGCGGCCGGCGCGCGGAACCCGTAGCCTTCCAGGCGGGCGGCCAGGCGGCGGCGCGAACGGCGCGTGGTATTGGTCACGTAGCGGAACGGGACGCCGCGGCGCCGCAGCTCGGCCAGCGCCTCCACCGCGCCGGGAACCGCCCCCGCGTCGGTGTACAGCGTCCCGTCCAGGTCCAGCAGCACGGCGCCGGGGCTCGCGGCCCCGGCGCCGGGAATCACCTTCTCACCTCTCACTGCGCCTTCTCACCTCTCTCTTGATCCTCTCGCTTCTCACCCCTCACCTCTCACGCCTTCAGTACTGTCCCAGATACTTCCTGATCTCCCACTCGCTGACCTGCGAGATGTACTCCGCCCACTCCGCGCGCTTGGCCTCGACGTAGCGGCCGGCGATGTGCTCGCCGAGCGCACCCAAAATCACCGGGTCCCTCTCGAGGCAATCCAGCGCCTCGTGCAGGTCCCGGGGCAGGTCGTCGATCCGGTGGTGCCGGCGCTCCCGGTACGTCATCGTGAAGATGTTCTTGTTCACCGGGTCGGGCGGCGTCAGCTTGCGCTCGATTCCGTCCAGGCCCGCCGCGAGCTGCACCGCGAGCGCCAGGTACGGGTTGGCCGACGGATCGGGCATCCGCAGTTCGCAGCGCGTTCCCGATTCGCGGCGATCCGGGATCCGGATCATCGGCGAGCGGTTCTTCATGCTCCAGGCGATGTTGACCGGCGCCTCGTAACCCGGCACCAGGCGCTTGAAGCTGTTCACCAGCGGGTTCGTGACCGCGCAGAAGCCGCGCGCGTGCTCGAGCAGCCCCGCGATGTACTGCAGCGCCACCTTCGACAGCTGCCAGTCGGCCTTGGCGTCGTAGAACGCGTTACTGCTGTTTCTGAACAGGCTCTGGTGGGTGTGCATGCCCGAGCCGTTCTGCCCGAAGATCGGCTTGGGCATGAAGGACGCGACGAGGTCGTAGCGCTCCGCGGCGCTCCGCACGACCACCCGGAACGTCGAGAGGTCGTCGGCGGTTTCGAGCGCGTCGGCGTAGCGGAAATCCACCTCGTGCTGTCCGGGCGCCACCTCGTGGTGCGCCGCCTCGACCTCGAAGCCCATCTCTTCGAGATCGGCCACGATCAGCTGTCGCGCCTGCTCGCCGCGGTCCACCGGGCCCACGTCGAAGTAGCCGGCGACGTCGTGCACCTCGGTGGTCGGGTCGCCGTGCGCGTCCTTGTAGAACAGGAAGAACTCGGCCTCGACGCCGGCCATCAGGGTGTAGCCGAGCTTGCGGGCCCGGGCCACCTGCCGCTTGAGGGCCAGCCGCGGGCAGCCGGCGAAGTCCGAGTCGTCGGTGTTGCGGATGTCGCAGATCAGCCGCGCCATCAGCCCGCTCTCGGCGCCCCAGGGGAAGATCCGGAACGTGGAGAGGTCCGGCGCCAGGAGCATGTCGGATTCCTCGATCCGGACGAAGCCCTCGATCGACGAGCCGTCGAACATGATCTGCGCGTCGAGCGCCTTCTCGAACTGGCTGCGCGGCACCTCGACGTTCTTCACCACGCCGAGGATGTCGGTGAACTGG
>Ga0187778_10001767_pt1 | contig 14879 bp, 15 predicted proteins | sample 1015_Q2_SP5_20_M_FD_132418 | JGI IMG/M metagenome (GOLD analysis project Ga0187778, IMG submission 132418) | Tropical peat soil microbial communities from peatlands in Department of Meta, Colombia - 1015_Q2_SP5_20_MG | ecosystem: Environmental > Terrestrial > Soil > Wetlands > Peat | place... | reverse complement strand
TGGGGCCGCGGACGCGCGCTACAGAATCCACCTAGGCCTCGGCTGAGCCCGATGGTTCGGCGGAAAAGACGCTCGGCGAATGCACCTTCCTGGCCGACTGCGGAAGCTCGGCCAATTGGCGCTCCCGACCCTCGGCGGTCTGACGGTTCGCCCGATGGCTGCCGATCAAGATCGCTGGTGGGTAATCGCCAGACCTGTGGGCAGCCTGTAGGGCTTGATTACCTCAGGAAGCCCTGCACCCCTGACGGGACAAAGTTTGAGGCGCAGCAGCCCTTGTGCTGCGCCTCCGACTTCATCTGCGCCCCTCAATCCCCGCCTCATCATGTAGGCAGCCGCTGCTGCACACGGGCTCACCATGGGCCGCTTCGTAACGGATCTCGGTCGCTCCGATATGGCGACCGCAATACACACACACGCTCGACACAGGACTCGGTCGCCTGCGCGAAAGTCCATGTGAGATTGAACCTGGTGGAGTCTGCGAATCCGGAAGATTGGCTTCCCCTACAAAGAAGATCGTATCCACGACTTGGACGCCATCGGGTCGAGTGACGCCGCCCACGGCAGCGAGTACTGCGTCCGTGGTGCTCTGAAGGCGCGAAGTGAATTCCGTCAGGCTGAGGTTAGCGGTGCCAAGGGTTGTTGTCGGCGAGCCGATGGTGTAGTCGGCGTCTTGCAACCAGTTGGGCGTCACCTAGAGGCGCAACCGCTGCCCGCCGGCACTTACCACGCTCGCTACGTCCTGCGCATATGTGCGCAGGTTCGTTTGCTCCTGGTCGGTGAGCGGGAAGGAGACTCCCGCATCCGACCCGAAGTCCCAATCGTTTTCCACCCAAAGGCTGGTCTGCGGCGTGCATGCATCACAGCTCACCCAGTGACTGCTCGGTAGTCGGGATCACGCGCGCACCGATGTGCGTCACAATCTGAGCGAGCAGTCGGCGAATAGGTAAAGACGAACCGATAACAGAAGCCGTTGCACCTACAATTTGCGCATGCTGTGGGTGTGGATCCTTGCTTGGCTGGGCTGCTTCGTGCTTGGAGCATCGCCGTGGCTGCTGGGTCTCCTATGGGCGGCGCTGATGTATGTGGCCACACGTAAGGATGGCCCTCGCGGCGCAGTCCCCGATTGGTACTACGGCTAATCGGGGTAAGACCACATCTTGTTCCTGCCCCTTCACAGCGGATGGCGCGTCCCTTGAGCCACGACCAGGAAATACGAAACTAGCTGAACACGCACAGGATTCAGACCGCCAAGCCCTCGCAAGGCCACCCATCCAAGTATCGAGTTCCAGCGACTTCGAAGACGGGGAAATAACCTGTGCCCTGAGCGCACAGGCCCAATCCGTCTCATGATCGTACCGTCGCACTGGTGACGGTCAGCCGCCTGCGTGAGACCAGCGGCGACGTATACGCTGCGCTGCACGCGCGCTGCGCGGCCGCATGGTGAATCTCTACGGCTCGACGGCAGCCGAAAATCCTAGCGACGCAAATGCGGCGGCACTAAAGACTGATGCGGGCGCGGAACTATTCGCGGCTCTCTCCCTTCCGCGGCCAAGGAACTACAGCCAGGAAGTGCCCACCAGGCGCTCCGCGACACCTGGGACAACGGAATTCGCTGACCATGCCGCGATGATAGATCAGGCCAAGTTTCGTCTGACGGCCTTCTCCGGACCAGCCGCAGCGTTCGCAGGTGACGGTGGCATTGCGGAACTGCGAATAGCTACGGAACGCCACATTGGCCACTTAGACACTCCTCTCTGGACTGCTAGAGTCCGTCACTCGCCCAGTGTGTTTCAATCCCCGAGGCATCTTTTAACGCCGGGCTAATAAGGTAAGAGGCGAGACCATCCTCCCGAGCCCAAGCGTGCTGGCACACGGCCGGATGAAAACGCCGCCGGTAGGCGGCGGGAGCCTTTGCGCCCTTTCTCAACTCAGGTGAAGGTCAGCGCTCGCCCGGAGAGGGCCGCGATACCTCGAATGATAGCCCGCCGCGCCGAGCATCCCCATCACATCACTGACGATGCGATCCAGTAGCCCCGTGGCGCGGCTCATCTCACTCGCAGCCCCCGGGCTGAGCTGCGATACGAGCTCTGCAAGCTGCGACTCGAGGCTTGGCCACGGCACCGACATTCGCCCCTCACCGACTACCTTGCCGAGATCTCCCAGCGCTGCCGCGATCAGCTCGCGCAACCTGTTCACGGGCTCTGGGGGGAGTGGGGCGCCCTGCAGCGACAGCGCAATGGTGTGGCGGCACAGGCGCCTCAGATAGACGAGGAGGGCGAAAGCAACGCCGAGCAACTCGGTGCGGGCGGCGGGCTCGGCACGCATCCGCTGGAATCCCGCCTCGGCATTCACCAGCGCTAACTCCGCCTGCCGCCGTAGCGCTGCCACGGCCGCCGGGTCCACCGAGGCATCTGCAAGACCTTGGAGTACCGCGTCCAGGTAGCGTTGCAACGCCTGCAGCGAGCGTTGGAGACGGTCGCGTAGTTGATCACGCTCCCACTGTGGCCACAGCAGATAGGCCGCGGCCAGCGCCAGAATCGCGCCGCTCACCGTGTAGGCGACCCGTTCAGCGAGGTCGATCCACGGGTCGAGACTGCCGCGGCTGATTAGCAGAATAACGATGGGTGTGAGGAACGTGATGCCATAGCCGTAGTTGCGCCGGATGACCAGGAAGGTCGCAAAGAGCAATAAGCCGAGCGCCACATCGTACGCTGCCGTGCCGTGCACGGTCGCGATCAGCACGCTTGCAATCACCGCTCCACCGAGCGTTCCGAGGGTTCGCTGCAGAGCGCGGGTGACCGTGCTCCCATACTCTGGCTGCAGGATGGTGAGCGAGGTGAGTGGCAGCCAGATACCATGCGGCAGATGCAGGTAGACGAGGAGCGCGGCGTCGGCGCCGGTCACCACAGCCACTCGCGTCGCATGCCGGAATACTGCAGAGCGCGGCGTAGCGTGCGCTCGCAGCGCAGTAAGCACGACCCCGCGCGGCAAGCGGTGCGCGAAGGGAAGGCGCACCAGGTCCGGCAAACGACGTCTTACGCCGAACAGGACTCGAAGCGCCTCGTCGGTGATATCCAGCGTGCTCAACGCCTGGCTCCAGGCGGTGAGCTCTTGGTGTGACAGTCCGACGGACGTTTCGGAGTAGCTACGCAGGCGGTCACGCAGTTCCGAGAGCGGCAGCCCCCCCTTTCCCGCCAGCAGGACGCGGCCGACGGCACGGCAAGCCCCGGCGAGTGGCGCGGTCGCCTCGGAACTGGCGCCCAACTCACAGAGCGTGATTGCGGTACCCGCCATGGCTGCCGCCGCGTCGATCAGCACGAGCATCTGGGTGATTGTCGTGCCGGGCCCGGCCATGTCCGCACGTATGTCACCGAGCACCTCGCGCGACCGCTCGAGCGTCGCGACGACGTCTGCATGAAGCGTCCCGACCTTGCGTTCGCGACGTAGTCGTCCAACCGCGCTCGCGTCCTTGCTGGCTGCGGGAACGCGCAGGAGCAACGCCACGGCTTCCCAGACCGCAGCGACCTCCTGCTCAAGGCGTCGATAGGGACGCAACTGCCAGAACGCGAGCGCAATTACGACCGTCCACGCCCCGCCCGTGGCATAGCCTACTGCCCAGAGCGCTGCGTGAGCCTCGGGAAGGGTTGCGAGCTGCAGCCCGACGAGAAACGCTACCGCCGTGTTGGTACCCAACGAGGGGCCGGCTGGGCCTACGGCGCGGATCAGACCGGAGAGCACTCCGATGGCGGCCATCACAGCCGCTGCTAGCCACCAGTGCCCCTCGGCGAGGACGCCCAGCAGCAACAGACACGGTCCTCCAAGGGCCTGTACGAGCATGGCAACCAGCCGTGTGCGATACGGACCGCCGATATCGACCATGGAGGTCGCAAGCGCGCCGAGCACGGCCGGATACGCAATGTCCGCGAGACCCACGCGCGGCAATGCGGCGAGCGGTACAACCGTCGCGAGCGTACCCCGCACCGCCGTCGACAGAGCGATGCGGTTCGCGCCGCCGCTCAGATGATCGCGCAGCCTCCCAGGCGGCCAGTGCATGCGTGGAGTGTAGCGGCCGGTTCGCTCACGCGCTGCCCAGGATTACTTGGTACCGGTCCACCGGCATGCAGCGAGTGCGGTAGCTGCGTTCGTTCACAGGACCCGGCGCATTGGTCTCACCGCAGCCTACTCACTTCTGCTGGTTGGCGACGCGTGTCGCACCATGGGGCCCAACATCCTGTCTTGGTTCCCGCAGCGCAATACCTGGGGCGGCTACCGCCCGGTTTGCTCACGCTGTTCTCACGCCAATTTCGCTAACCTGCGGAGGTGAGTTTCCCCAGCCGTCAGCCAGATGAGGCGCACGGGGAAGCAGCCTCTCCGGCCGCTCCGGGCGCCACGAACGTGCGCCTCGTGCAGCAGTTGCGCCCCGCGCTCCTGAGCGTGCTCGCCCTCAGCCTTGTGACGGGTGGCCTATTCCCGCTGGTCCTGTTCGCGATCGGCGTATTCCTGTTTCCATATCAGGCAGGCGGAAGTCTGACGCTGCTTCGGGGAACGGTGGTCGGCTCGCGGCTGATCGGGCAAGACTTCACCGGGCCAGAGTGGTTCCAGCCCCGACCGTCTGCGGCCGGTAACGGTTACGACGGCACGGCATCGGGCGCCACCAACCTCGCGCCCGACAATCCCAGGCTCAAGGAGGGCGCAGCGGGCTTCGCGGGCATCCGGAGCCTTGCCGCGCAGTACCGTCGGCGCAACGGACTCGCCGCCGATACGCCGATTCCGATCGATGCCGTGACGCGCTCAGGTAGCGGGCTCGATCCGGATATCAGCCCCGCTAACGCATTCCTGCAAGTCACGCGCGTCGCCAAGGTGCGCAAACTCGAGGAGGGCGCGGTGCGACGGCTGGTCGCACGGCACGTGGTGCAGCCGCAGCTCGGATTCCTCGGCGCGCCGCGCGTATCCGTGCTCGAGCTCAATCTGGCACTCGTTCGCCTGCAGCAGCAGGCCGCGCCGGCGTCACGAGCCGCGCGATGAGCCTGCGAGCGCCATGAGCTGGCTGGAATATACGGTCTTCATCGCGACGGTGCTCGCGCTGGCCTACCCGCTGGGCACATATCTCGCGCAGGTGTGCGAACGCCGTCGCACCTTCCTCGATCCGCTGCTGCGACCGGTCGAATCGGCGCTGTACCGTCTGCTTGGGGTGCGTGACGATCAGGAGATGTCTGCCGTCACGTATGCGGGCTGCTTTCTGTCATTCGGCTCAGGATGCGCTGTGCTGCTGTTCCTCATGCTGATACTGCAGCACGCACTGCCGGGCGGTCCGCCGGACGCCTATCTGACGACGCCGATGACGGTGGACCTCGCGGCGAATACCGCCGTGAGCTTCACGACGACCACGACCTGGCAGGCCTACGCCGGCGAGAGCACCTTGCGCTACCTGTCGCAGGTTGCGGGGTTGGTCGCCCAGAACTTCCTGGCCGGGGCTGGCGGGCTCGCCGTGGGGTTTGGATTCATCCGCGGCTTTGCGCGGCAGAGCTCGGCGACGATCGGCAACTTCTGGGTGGACCTCGTGCGGTCACTGCTCTGGGTGCTGCTGCCGCTGGGGCTCATCGGAAGCCTGGCGCTGGTCTGGCAGGGCGTCCCGCTGAACCTGTCGCCCTATACATTGGCGCACACGCTCGAGGGCCGCAGGCAGGTCATCGCACAGGGGCCGGTCGCCGCGCTGGAATTCATCAAGAATCTGGGCACCAACGGCGGGGGATTCTTCAACGCAAATGGCGCCCATCCGTACGCCAATCCCACGCCTTTGACGAACTTCATCGGCATGCTCGCGATCTGTGCGCTGCCCGCCGCCCTCATGATCACGCTCGGTCAGTTGACGCAGCGCTTGCGTGCAGGTTGGCTGCTGCTGTCCGTCATGGTGGTGCTGTTCGTCGGCGGCCTGGCGGTGTGCGATCGGGCGGAGCGCGCACCGCCGCCCCGGCTCGGGGACCTGCACCTCGTGGGCGGAAACATGGAGGGCAAGGAGGTGCGCTTCGGCATCGGCGAATCGACGCTGACCACGGTCGTCACGTCGAATACCTCCACCGGCTCTTACAACGCCCAGCACGACTCCTACCAGCCGCTCGGCGTGCTGGTGCCGCTCACGTTCCTGCTGCTCGGCGAGGTGGTCTTCGGGGGGCTCGGCACCGGTGTTTACAGCATTGTGATGATGGCACTGGTGGCCGCGTTTCTGGGCGCCCTGATGATCGGGCGCACTCCCGAATACCTTGGCAAGAAAGTGACGGCCACCGAGACACGCTGGATCTCCCTCTACGTCCTCTCCGCACCCATGGTCGTGCTGGTGTTGACGGCCGTCGCCGTGCTCACACACGCCGGTCGTGCGGCGGCGAGCCTCAACACCGGCCCGCGAGGTTTCACAGAGATCCTCTTCGCCTACGCTTCCTGCATGGCGAACAACGGCCTCGCGCTGAGCGGGCTCGATGCGAACAACGTCTTCTACAACACCACCACGATCATCGCGATGCTCGCGGGTCGATACGGTCTCGCGGTACTGGCCCTGGTGGCAGCAGGACTCTTCGCCGGTCAGCGGCGCGTCCTACCTTCCAGCGGCACGCTGCCCATCGATACGCCGACCTTCGGACTGCTGTTGCTTGGCACCATCCTGCTCACCGCGGCAGTGAGCTTCCTGCCTGCGCTCGCCATGGGTCCGATCGTCGAATTCCTGGCGCGCTAAAGTCCAGCAAAATCCGCTGCTGTGCTTCGTACTCGCCGCCGGCGCAGTAAAGCAAGGGCAACGCGCGGGAAACAATTAGAGGGACTGTAATGTGCTTGGCCCTGCCTAGCCTTCAGGCCCAAGCCGCTCCCCAGAGGCCGGCGGCAGGTCGGAGAAGCCGCTGGGCTTCGCACCGGCAACTCCAGCCACGAGAGTCGCGTCCTCGGGAGGGGGCTCGCCTGGCCGAGCTTGCAGTGACGCAAGCAGCTCTGGCACTCGTGTCTCGGTAGCTGGCGTCAGGTAGTAGGTGGCGAAGTCCTCCCACGGCAACTGCGTGCGGAACATCGCCACATCGCGCGTGCCGCGAAGCTTAATGAACCAAGCCTCGAACTGATCCAGCGCCCGCTGACCGTCACCAGCAGAGAGCTGCTTTGAGCTGAGCCGGAAGGTGTGCCAAGGCATGCGGTGCTCTCCACTCCTACTCTTGGGACTGGCCTGCGGGCCGCCCGCTGATTTGGTCATTGCCACGAGCCACCATTCTGCCCGAATGGGCGATAGCTGGCACAGCTCAACGGCATGGCGTTCGACTCTGCGGAGCTTGCGGCCGCTAGGGCTCCCACGGCAAATCACGGAGGCGAGCGCGGACACGCGCCTGCCAGCTCGAATAATCACAACTTCCTAAGAACTTGCTAAAGATCCCCTGTTCGTCGATCCCTAACATCGCACCCAAGGTTGCAGGGTGCCGAGCTCACTCAATATGCCTGAAGAATGCGGGGTAGACCCGCAAGGTTGGCTGCTGTCTCGGCTTGAGGTTAGGGCGATGGATTCGTCAAGACTACACATCCAGATTTCGTTGTTCACGGACACCAACTTCAGCCAACGACCGAGGAAAGGGATCGGCGTGACGGGCGAAGTGCCAGACGGTGTTCGTGGCTATGAACGCGGACCACATTCGATGGTCGCAAGTGCGATTGACGAGCGCGGCACTGTTGTTGCGAGCGCCGCCGGGCATTTTCTGGTGCACCTAAACAAGCCGCCCATCCTGCACCTCGTCTATGCCTGGTCGGATCCACCTTATACAGGTCAGCGTCTTGAGCACGCGGTGGTGAACAGGTTAATCACCAGGGCCCGTGCCGAGGGCCATTGCGGCATATGGCTTTGCGAGGGCGTGCGCGCGATCTTTAAGGCACCCGATGGGCCGATTCTCCGCAGCCTCGACGCGCTGAATTAACAGCCGCGAGACGTTACCGGTGTTGATGTTCTTCAGCTGACTGAACTGCTCCTGCCAGAAACTGCCGCCCTTGACCAGCCAGTTCTCGCGCGCGTCGTCCACGTTTGCAATTGCTGCCGGAGATCCGTCGGTCTTGTAACTCGACCTCGGCATTTACCGAGCTTAGTGTCGAGCGCTCGAGATTGCAGCCCGTGTTACGCCGCCTGCGGTGCACAGCGCCCCGAGTCTGTCCAGGACGATCGCCCATTCGCGCTGGATTCGCGACCTTTCCGCCGGGTCCGGCAAGCTGAGTTCGTGGGTCAGGACGAGGAGCGACTGCTTCGCGACTGGTGCGAGCTCGATGATCACACGGTCATCTCGCTGCGCGTATTTTTCTACGAACAGGCTGAACACGAGCTGGTACGGTCGATCGATCTCGAGGTATTCGCCGCAGTACTCCACATCTTCTCCACCACAGTGACGCACGATCCTGAATCTTCCGCCGACCCGCGCATCGATCTGCGAGCTGACTGCGTCCCTGGCCCGGCCCGCGAACAGAAAGGACCGCGCTTCCTCAGCATTGAGCCATGCATCAAAGATCCGCTCGGGCGCCGCGCTGACCTGACGGCTGATGCGCACGCTAGCGGCACGCAGTGTGGGGCTCAGGCTGCGCCCGATGGTGCTCGAGAGGTTCATGTCCCGATTCTCCACGTGAAAGGGCGACGCGCAGCTGGGCACGTCCGCCGGTCCGGATACAGGAGTCGACGGCGGAATCGTAGAATGCATTGAGGACAGGATCTGTCCGCAACTGCTTCGATGCTCTGGCGTCGTTATGCTTAAGACCTCCGCCCGTTTGCTCCGCCTTCTCTGGCTGCTTCAGTCGCGCCGCTACTGGTCGGGCGCCGAGCTCGGCGAACGCGTTGAAGTCGATGCCCGCACGGTACGCCGCGACATCGATCGTCTGCGTGAGCTGGGCTACGCCGTGGAAGCCTCACCCGGGCTGGGCGGCGGCTACCAGCTCAAGGCGGGCGCCTCACTACCTCCGGTGCTCCTCGACGACGAGGAGGCGGTGACGGTTGCGGTCGCGGTACGCGCTGCCGCCAGTAGCATCGGTAAGATGGAGGAGGCAGCGGTCAGGCTTCTTGCGAAGCTCGATCAGTTGCTCCCTCTGAGGCTCCGCAAGCGCGCGAGCGCCTTGCACTCCGTCACCATCTCTCTCACACGTCCGGAGTCCGCCCCGTCCATCGATGTCCTCACACAAATCGCTTGTGCGTGCCGCGACCACTTGAAACTACGGATCAATTATCGGGATCGTGCCGGCAACGTGACCTCGCGGGGCATCGAGCCGATACGCCTGGCGCACACCGGACGCCTCTGGTATCTCGTCGCCTGGGACTCCGAGCGTAAAGACTGGCGCACGTTTCGCGTAGATCGCGTCCAGCGCCTCGCCTCGACCGGGCCGCAGTTCACGCCCCGCGACTTTCCCGGAGATATCGCCGCGTACGTGTCTCGCTCGATCACACAGGTTCCGTACCGTTATCGCATGCGTATCAAGTTGCAAGGCTCGATCACGGAGCTTGCGAAGCGGATTCCGAGCTGGTGCGGTGTGCTGGAAGTACTGGATGAAGAGAGTTGCGCTCTCAGCACGGGTGCCGATTCGATCGAAGCACTGGCGGCGCAAGTCGTACTTACCGGCGCCGATTTCGCCATTCTTGAGGCACCCGAGTGCGTCGCCGAACTCCGCGAGATCGCAGTACGACTCGAACGGGCGACGCGCGGCTAAAGGCTCTGGCATTTCAATGCGCTTGTTGTGGCGCGGGGAAAGCGATTCCACGCATCGCGAGATTTGTGTGCTGCACAGCAGGATCGCATGTCTCCACCACAAAAACCCGAGTACTGCGACACGTCTCACGGAGCGTCCCAACGGCAGCGCTAAGCTGCGCCGACCCATGGACGCCAAGTATCAATACCTGACGAGCGTTGGCAGGCTCCGCCCGCAGATCGTCAGCGAGCCATGGTACAGGCGCAGGGTTCTCGACCTGATGCATCTCGGAATCCAGCACATCCCCGAGCCGGCGCTGAGCCTGATCGGGTTGGCCCTGCTCATCTATCTCGTATACCTCGTCTGCAGTGCCCTGCTGGCGGTCGCCCATTACATGTTGAGCTAACCGTCGTCAGGTTGAGAAGCCCCGGGGATCCGCACAAATCAATGCCTTACGAGGTGCGCTCGGATCGCTACGGCATTCGAGATTGCGGCACGGCCGGGCTGGCGGCGCCGGCGGCAAGTAACGGACGCACCAGCGTCCTTCTCGTGCGAAGTGTTATGTCTAACGTGGCGCGCTGCCAGCCAACGCCCGCAGGTTCGACATCCGCTTACGAAGAACTCCCTACTTGCCTCCATATCTCGCGTGCGCAATTCTGCCGACAGTCCCGCCACAGTCGAATCGAGATGCCGGACACGCTGTTTCTGTTAGGCTCGAGCATGGAAATCTGAGAGAGCTGCTCGGGTTGATCGAAGATCAAGTGGCGGCTGCCGCGGCGGGCACGCCAGTCGACGAGGAACTGCTGAGCTTGGCGTGCGAGTAAGCATTCAGGAACGTGTGCGCAACAGCTCGCGGTCACGCTGCTCATGGCCGTTATCAGGCTGTCTCGGCACCCGACTGCATCGCCTTAACGTGCTTCCCGAAGCGTCTGATCGTCCGTAGCGCTGCGTCGCTGTCACCGCGCTCGATCATGTGCGCTAACACGCGCAGCATGCCACGGGCACCGCTGTAGAAGGCGACTTGCGCGAGCGCCATGTCGCGCTCGCTTCTACCCTTGCCCTGCGTGACCGCCCTGCGCTGATAAAGGGCCCAAAGCTTCTGAAGCGAGAGGGAAAGGATCAGCGCCGGGAGGGGGGCGACGCTCGATCGACGGAAGATGAACATAGCGGCACCTTCTGAAAGTGGTTGGACTTCTGCTCTAGTAGACGTTGCCTACGTTGTGGGTCCTTCTCCAGTTGAGAAACTGACCGTCCGTAGAGCCGCGCAGCGGCTTATCCAACCTGAGCAGTCGATTAACCAAGCGAACCAGAATCTTCATCGTTCCGAGCCTCCCGTTCCACTGGATCACCGTACCTGGCCCTAACGTTGCAACAGATGCGTGTGGGGCAATAGTGCCGAAGGTCATTCTTTGGACCCGGGCTTCGCGGACACACTACGCCTGGCAACTCGAATGTCGGATGCTCGCGGGCGGCAGATTCGTGTAACGTTCCGCCATGGCCGAACTCACGGTGCTGCTCCGGCGTGCCCACGACGGCGACCAGCAGGCACGCGATGCCGTGTTCCGCCTGATCTATGGAGAGCTACGCAAGCTGGCGCGGGTGCAGCTGTCACGCGGCGGTCGTGATGCGGAGCTCGATACGGTCGCCGTGGTCAACGAGGCGTATCTGCGGCTCGAGAAGGCGCAGCGCTTGAAGCCTGACGATCGCTTTCACTACTTCGCCTATGTCGGCCGTGTGATGCGCTCGGTGATCGTCGATTGCGTGCGAGCGCGTGCCGCCAAACGACGCGGCGGAGGCAGCGCCCACCTGACACTGACGACCGGAATTGCGGACGCGGCAGCGAGTGACGAGACGCAGGTGATGCGCGTGCACGAGGCGCTGCAGGAGCTGGCAGCAGTCGATCCGCGCATGGTGCAGGTCGTCGAGATGAAGTATTTCGCCGGCTTGAGTGAGCGTGATATTGCCGGCGTGCTCGGGGTGGCCGAACGCACCGTGCGTCGCGACTGGGAGAAGGCGCGCCTGCTGCTCAGCCTCGCGTTGAGATGACGGTGTGGCAGCGGGTGGAATTCGCGGTCGTCCTGGTTTAAGGTGTTTCGGCGTCCTGCAAGCCTATAAACCCATACCAAGGCCGCGTTGTCTGCCCATGAAAAGCGAGCGCTGCACCGATGGCGGTCACCGGGCCTGACTGGTCGGCGCTGAACCGCCTGCTGGATTCGGCACTGCAGTTGCCCCCGGACGAGCGGGCATCCTGGGTCGAAAGTCTGCAGGGTGACGATGCCCGGTTGCGGCCGATGCTGCTCGAGCTCCTCAGCAAGCAAGTACCCGAGCTGCCAACGCTTCCCCCGCTCGGTGAGGGCGACGCGCGGCTGCAAGAAGCCGGTGACGAGACACGCCCGCCCGCCAGTGCGCGCGTCGGCGACGTGTTACTCGGCCGATTCAGGCTGAGCAAGATCATAGGCCGTGGTGGCATGGGCGTGGTATTCGCGGCCAACGATCTGCAGATGCAGGGCGAGCCGCAAATCGCCGTCAAGCTGCTGAACGAGGCGATGCGTGCCAATCCCATCGCGGACATCGCCTTGCAGCGCGAATGTCGCAAGGTGCGCATGCTGGCGAACGACGCCATCGTGCGCATGTTCGAGTTTTACCGCAGTGACGATCAGGCATTCATCACGATGGAGTTGCTCGAAGGTGAATCGCTCGACATGGTTCTCCGCAGAAATCCCGATGGCATGTCGTTCGATGAAGCCTGGCGGATCATTCGTCCGGTGACCGACGCACTCTCGTACGCGCACCGCCAGAAACCGCCATTCGTGCACTCGGACCTCAAGCCCCCCAACGTGTTCCTTACCAAGAGCGGCCAGGTGAAGGTGCTGGACTTCGGCGTGGCACGCGCCGTGCGCGCGACCGACGGTACGGTGTCGGGTCTCACTTTGTTTGACCCCGCCAAGTACGGCGCCCTCACGCCCGCTTACGCGAGCTGCGAGATGCTCGCCGGCTTGAGCGCGGACCCGAGCGATGACGTTTACGCGCTGGCCTGCGTCACCTACGAGCTGCTGAGCGGCAGGCATCCCTATGCTCGGACGCCGGCCGACAAGGCGCGCGCAAAGAAGCTTGCGCCTAAACCCATCGGCCGCCTGAGTGCGCCGCAAAACGCCGCACTGGTACACGGCCTGGCCCTGGAGCGGTCCGAGCGCACGGCCTCCGTTGAGCAATTCGTGACGGAGCTGGAGCAGGCCGGGCGGCCAGCCGAACGGCGTGTGAGGCGGGTAGCCGTTGTCAGTGCGGCGGCGGCGTGCGGGGTAGCGCTCCTCGTGGCACTCGGCAGCTACTGGCTATGGGCCCACAAGGCACCCCTGGCAGCGACCACGCCGGGGGCGCTCATAGCCGGCGGCCGCGCGCTCGCGCTGCTGCAGACTCTCGGGGTCACTGCGCCGCAGGTGAAGCCGGACGGCCGTTATTCCCGGGCCGACCTCGGCAGGATCATCGAGAGCTCACCGCGTCACGTCACCCTGGGAAGCACCCCCGAGCAGATCGACGCCGCACTGGCGCTGTGCCGCCATTATTCCTCGAGCTGTGAGCCCGGCTGGTATGAGGATGAGGGCTTGCGGCAGGCGGTGCTGACGCCGTTCGCCATCGATGCTGCTCCGGTCACGGTGCGCGAGTTTCGCGATTTCGTCGCCGCGACTCATTATCAGACCGAAGCCGAGCGCAGCGGCGTGGCGTACGCGGTCGTCGATGGCAATCTGCAGGCAGTCGCCGGCGGCAGCTGGAGGAATGCCGTCAACCTGAAGTTGGCGGCAGACGCTGCAGCCGTGGTGGGAGTGAGCTTCGCCGATGCAACGGAGTATTGTCGGTTTCGCGGCGAGCGGCTGCCGACCGAGGATGAGTGGGAATACATCACGCGAGGTCCGGAGCGTCACACCTTCGGCTGGGGCGAGGACGGCGCGCCCGCCAACATCGCCTACAACGCGCCGCCGGCCGCTGCCAGCGGTCCTGCTCAGGGAATCGGCGCGCGCTACCGAGGCCTGTCGGCCAACGTGTGGCAGTGGGTTGACACCGAGGTTACGGGCCGCAAAGTGCTCAAGGGCGGCTCCTGGCTGGAAACCAACCCCGCCAACAAGCGCGCGGCGACACGCCGCTACGAATTGCCCCGCAGGGCCGATGCCGACAGCGGCTTTCGCTGTGCCCGATCGCTTGCCGCATGGCCGGACGCGCAGCTCTGGCTCGCGCAACTGCGCTAGCTGTGCACTTGCGCCGCTGCCCGCGCACTCAGCGCTTCTTTGATGTCGGAGTCTGACTCGCCTCGAGCACCGGCGCATCGCCGCCGCCCTTGCTGGCGATGCGGGCGAACAGCCGGCTGTAGAATGCGGGGTCGGTGACCTCTCCCTCCTGCGTGACGATCGGCCCGATCGACCCATACCTGCTATCCGCGCCGCGGCCCGTGAAGCTACCAAAGAGTGCCGTTGACAGGAACGAGGGACCCGCGCCGGTGAACCTCAGCGACTGTTGACTGGCCGCGACGAACATCAGCGACGCGCCTCCCTGGTCCGGCCTGACGTAGGCAGTGGCCGTCACGATGTTGGAAATCTTGGGGTCCTTTGCGTCCTGCACGCTGCGCGAAGCCGTGACGAAGCCTACCTTATCGTCCACCTGTTCAACGGTGAAGCCCTCCTGCACCAGCCCGTCGATGACGGCAGGCAAGGTCTTCTCATAGGCAACCCCGAAGCGCTGTGCATGGCCCGGCGTCGTGAGCTGGCCGCCGCCCGCAGCCGCTTGAATGGTGCTGAACAGGTCGCGGTAAAAACCGGCATTCGTGATCACAGCGTCGCTTACCGTCGCGGTCTGCTTACGATGCAGTACTTTCTGCTCGTTGGCCGTCAGCTGCACGCGCGAGCCGTTCGTGGCGGGCTCAGCCGTAACGTAGGCGGAGGCCACGATGATGCTGGAATCGCGCTCGTCCTTCGGATCGCGAACCTTCCGCCTGGCCTTCACGACTCCCACGGCAGCGTCGACCGACTCGATGATGTAACCGCGCTGCACCAGCGCTTGGATGACGAGGCGCAACGCCTGCTCGGGCAGTGCGCCGACCTGCTCCGCGCTACCGGAGGAAGGCGGCAGCGCGGCCTGCGTGGGGCGTTCGGCCTGCATCGCGCGCTCAGACGGCAGGCCGTCCGAGCCGGACGCCGTAGGCATTGCGGCGG
>Ga0187778_10001766_pt1 | contig 14886 bp, 16 predicted proteins | sample 1015_Q2_SP5_20_M_FD_132418 | JGI IMG/M metagenome (GOLD analysis project Ga0187778, IMG submission 132418) | Tropical peat soil microbial communities from peatlands in Department of Meta, Colombia - 1015_Q2_SP5_20_MG | ecosystem: Environmental > Terrestrial > Soil > Wetlands > Peat | place... | reverse complement strand
GGCGAGCCAGCTCTACTCGAGGAACGCCACCGCTTTCATCCTGACGATGCTGAAGGACGGGTCACTGAAGCCCGACCCAGCGGACGACCTCGTCAAAGGGACCACGGTGGTGCAGCAGGGCCTGGTGACCCATCAGCAGACGAAGGCGGCGCTCGGAGGAGCCTAGGGTTGACGGCGATTTCAAGCTCCGATCTGGTGACGAACCTGCTGATCTTCCTGCTTGCCTCCGTGCTCGGCCAGGAGCTCATCCGCCATGTCTCGCGGCTCCTCCACACTCCGCTGATGGCGCTGACCAACGCCATCTCCTCGGTTTCTTTCATCGCCGCCCTGATAGTTCTCGCCGAGCCCGGCCCTGAGACTGTCTCGCTCCTGGCGGCGGTCGCCGTGGCTCTCGCAGCGACCAACATAGTGAGCGGGTTCCTGCTGACCGACCGGATCCTTAGGATGTTCCGGAGGAGGAAGGAGGAGAAATGACGGACGTCTATGTCGACCTGCTGTACGTACTCTCCGCCGTGCTCTTCGTCCTTTCGCTGAAGTTCATGTCGGACGTCAGGACGTCCAGGGCAGGCAACTTCTGCGGGGTAGCTGGAATGATAGTGGCGATTGCTGCCACGCTGCTGGCCTATCAGACACAGAATGTGGAACTCCTCGTTGGTGCAGTGATAATCGGGGCGGTGATCGGGAGCCCCATAGGACTCAAGGTTGCGATGACTGCGGTCCCTCAGAGGACCGCCATGTCGCATGCTTTCGGGTCGCTTGCTGTCGCCCTGGTGGGCGCCGCCGAGTACTACAGGAGCGCGCCGGCCATCGACGCGTTCACACTCTCGGTTCTCTCTGGCGAGATGGTCCTGGGCTTCCTTACGTTCACGGGCAGCACCATAGCCTTCGCCAAACTCCAGGGGCTCATCTCAGGGAAGCCGCTCCTCTACCGCGGAAGGATGTATGTGTCCATGGGGACCCTTGCTGTGGCCGTCGCGGCCTCGGTGTACCTTGTGGCGAACCCTGCGCAGAGCGCTGCGCTCCTGGTCCTCGCTGGAGCGGCCCTGGTCTTCGGGTTCCTGCTGGTGATCGCCATAGGCGGGGCGGACATGCCTACAGTGATTGCAATTCTCAACTCGTTCGCCGGCATTTCTGCCGCGGCGCTGGGGTTCGTGCTTGACAACCGGCTCCTAATAGTAGCGGGGACCCTGGACGGGTCGTCGGGCCTGATACTCGGGATCATCATGAGCAGGGCCATGAACAGGTCCTTCACCAACATACTCTTCGGCGGGGTCGGGGCGGCCACAACCTCGACCGCAGGGGCGGCGAACAAGACGGCCCAGGTCTACACAGCGGAAGACGTGGCGACAATCCTGAGAGATGCGAGGTCAGTGATCATCGCCCCCGGTTACGGCATGGCCGTGGCTCAGGCCCAGCACGCAGTGAAGGAGCTTGCGGACGCCCTGCAGGCCAGGGGGATCGACGTGAAGTATGCCATACACCCGGTCGCTGGGAGGATGCCTGGTCACATGAACGTCCTGCTCGCCGAGGCGCAGGTGCCCTACGACCAGCTGTGGGAGATGGACAGGATCAACCCCATCTTCCCTGGTACAGACGTCTCCATAGTCGTGGGGGCGAACGATGTGACAAACCCCGCGGCCAGGACCAGAGCGGACTCTCCTCTGTACGGCATGCCCATCCTGGATGTGGACAAGGCGAGGACGGTGGTCTTCATCAAGCGCAGCCTGGGTCCGGGATTCTCCGGGGTGGACAACGACCTGTTCTACCTCCCGAACACGATGATGGTGCTGGGGGACGCCAAGAAGGTACTGACGGACCTGCTCGCGGCCATGAGGAATCTGAGAGACTAGGACGTCAAGGTAATCCCTAGACACTTCGACAAGGCAGGCTGACCCCCAAGGCTTAATGCCAGCGGACCTCCTTTCGTTAGGGTGAACCGGGGCGCTGTCGTCGCAATTGTTGTAATCCTCGCCCTGGTGATTGCAGGAGTAGGGTACCAGGCGCTCTTCTCAGGCGGAGGGCCGACCTCCACCACGTTCCCCACTGTCACTTCGAGTGGAGCGAGCTCATCAAGCATAGCGACTTCCAGCTCGGGCTGCAGCACGGCTGCCTACCAGCCGGCGACAGATTGGACGACGTATCATGGCAACAACTCAAGGACGGGCGACGTCACAGCACCTATCTCTGGGCAGCAGGTCCAATGTGTGAAGCCCGGCTGGGTTTCCCAAGGTCTGAACGGAGAGGTATACGCCGAGCCCCTGGTGTATCATGGCATCGTTGTAATCGCGACTGAAATGGACGTCGTCTACGGCCTCAACCTTACTTCCGGGGCGATGATTTGGTCGTCACCGCTGGGGACGCCCGTCAACGGTTCTACGCTCCAGTGCGGAGACATCAACCCGACAGGAATCACGGGAACGCCGGTCATCGACCCGGTCACCGGGACGGTCTATGTCGTCGCGTTCGAGTCGCCGGGAGCCCACTATCTGGTGGCGATTGACATCCACACGGGGAGGGTCGAATTCAAGGTGCCAGCAGACCCGCCCGGTGCGGACCCCTTGGTTCAGCAGGAGAGAGGTGCCCTATCACTTGGAAACGGCAGAGTGTACGTGATGTACGGTGGACTCGCAGGAGACTGTGGGGATTATCACGGTTGGGTGGTAGGTCTCAACGAAGACGGGTCGCCAGGCATGGTGTCTTACGAGGTTCCGACTCAGAGAGAAGCGGGGATATGGGCCCCGTCAGGCGCTGCGATGGATGCTTCAGGAAACCTGTTCGTCGCAACAGGAAACGGGGCCTCGACCTCGACGTTTGATTTCAGCAACGCCGTAATCGAGCTCTCACCGACTCTACAAGAGCTAGGATACTTCGCCCCTAGCGACTGGGTTCAGCTCAACCAGGGAGACACTGATCTAGGATCTGTGGGGCCAATGCTCTTGGGGCACGGTGAGATTTTCCAGATCGGGAAGGAGGGGGTGGGGTACCTCCTCAATGCAAGCAATCTGGGGGGCGTGGGCGGCGAGCTCTTCGCCTCTCACGTATGCTCCTCTGCGTTTGGAGGGATGGCCTTTGCCGGAAGCGTAGCATTCGTCTCCTGCACCGACGGCCTCTTTGCCCTCAACACCACGTCCAGCTTGTTCAGCCTGCTCTGGAAGGGACCAGGATTTCCCGCTGGGCCGCCCATCGTCACTGGCGACATCGTCTGGGTCGTCGACACCTCCAACGGCTGGTTGCATGGGTTTGAAGCAAAGACGGGGACCGAAGTCTTCTCGGCTCAGACTGGCCCGGTGACGAGGTTCACGACGCCCTCGACCGCAACTGGATGGGTAATCGTCGCCGCCGGAAACAAAGTGTACGCGTTTCATCTCTGAAAACGCACACCGAGCTTGATGTTCAGACGTGGAAGCTCTTCTCGCCCGCCCTAATGGCGACCTTCAACCAGTTCTCCCTGGGCGGGAGGGGACAGACGAAATCATCCGAGTAGGCGCAGTAGGGGTTGTAGGCGTAGTTGAAGTCGACTACGTACTGGTCGTCGTGCTCGACCTCCAAGTCGAGGTACCGGGCGGCGCCGTAGCTCTCCTTTCCAGAGGTGGAGTCTCTGAAGGGGATGAAGAGGTTGGGGTCGTCTCTCTCCGCCGACTGGTAGGCATTGACCCGGACCGGCTCCCCGCCGACAGTCAGGTCGAAGTAGCCTACCCGGTTGAAGAGTTGGTTGGTCCCTTTGCTCGTGGCCACGATGACGGCCTCGGGGTTGGCGTAGCGCTGAAGCTTGGCCTCAAAGCGGAAGCCGGGGTCTGGGTCGAAGTACTTCAGCCCTGAGAAGTGGGAGGCCTCTTCCTGCGGGAGGGGCGAACCATGGCCCGTCCTGAAGAAGGCGTCCTTCTCAGGCCTGAAGCGGGCGAGGGCCCTGGCCCAGTTCTCCTTCTGGATGGAGTCCAATGAAGCCGAATACGGGTCGCTGGGAGAAGAACCTTCCGCACGGCGAGCAAAGCTGAAAAATGAAATCGTGGCACCGAGGGCGTCAAAACATGGCTCGAAACCCGGTCGTAAAGGAAATCCTGGAGAAGTACAGACAGGTCTGGGCGGTGAACCATTCCATGGCGGTCATGGGATGGGACATGGAGACGCATATGCCGGAGGGCGGGGCCACCCCCCGAGGCATGGCGACGGGGCAGCTCGCGATGCTGGCCCAGAGGGCGACCATCGAGCTAGACCCTCTCGTCAGGAAGGCGGAAAAGGCCAGGGACCTTGACGATATGGAGACAGGTGTCGTCCGGTCGCTGCGGAGGAGTTTGGACTACTTCACCAAGGTGCCTCCGGCGCTCGTGGACGAGATCCAGCGGGTCACTACCGAGGCGACCGTGGTCTGGAGGACCGCCCGCAAGAAGTCGGACTTCAAGATGTTCAGCCCTCACCTGGACAAGATAATCCAGCTTCAGAGGAAGGTCGCAGACAAGCTCGGGTACGAAAAGCATCCCTACAACGCGCTTCTGGATTTGTACGAGGAAGGGTTCACGGTCAAGGACGCAGACGCGGTCTACTCGCGGCTCATACCGGCGAGCAAGAAGCTGCTGGCGAAGGTCGCGGAGCAGGGAGTCTACCCGTCCAAGCATGTGCTGGAATCAGTGAAGTACAAGCCTGAGGCCCTGGAGAAGGTCAACCAGGGCATCCTGAAGGTGCTCAACATGCCGACCCAGAGGTTCAGGATGGACGTCTCGACGCACCCGTTCACTGTCCAGATAGCCTCGGACGACGTTAGGATCACCACGCGCTACGAGGGAGTGAACTTCAAGTCGACCGTGTACTCCACCATCCACGAGAGCGGCCACGCGCTCTACGACCTGGGCGTGGACGAAAAGCTGGCCTACACCCCCATCGGGGACGGCGCGTCCTACGGCGTCCACGAGTCGCAGTCGAGGTTCTGGGAGAACGTTGTGGGGAGGAGCAGGGAGTTCGTCAAGCTGGTGGACCCCCTGCTGAGGGAGAACCTCCCGTTCCTCAGGGGGCACAGCAATGAGGACTTGTACCTCTACTTCAACACGGTCAGGAAGAGCTTCATCAGGGTGGACGCCGACGAACTGACCTACAACTTCCACACGGCCCTCAGGTACGAGGTCGAGAAGAAGGCCATAGCGGGGGAGGTGAAGACCTCGGAGCTGCCGGGACTCTGGAACGACACCTTCGAGGAGCTCCTGGGGATGCGCCCGAAGAACGATGCTGATGGGTGCCTGCAGGACGTCCACTGGAGCGGAGGGTCCTTCGGATACTTCGCGACCTACACCCTGGGGAACATAGTCTCGGCCATGATCTGGCACAAGATGAAAGATGGTAAGTTCATCCGAGACGCACTCGGCGAGAATGACATAATGGAGCTCAGGGAGTGGCTGAGGAGCAACATACACAGGTACGGGTCGACCTACACCCCCAAGGCGCTGCAGCAGAAGGTCTTCGGGGAGGCGTACAACGCCGATAGGCTCCTGCAGTACTTCACCGCGAAGTTCATCGAGTAGGGGCCCGGACTCCGGCTCGCGATGATAGAGTTCAGGGACGTCACGAAGAGCTTCAAGAACGTCGACGCAGTAAAGGAGGTCACCTGCGAGATACGAGACAAGGAGATCTTCGGACTGCTGGGCCCCAACGGCGCCGGCAAGACGACCCTCATAATGACCATGGCGACGGTCTACAGGCCGACCAGAGGGGAGGTGGTGGTGGACGGGCACCTGGCGAGTTCAGAGCCGGACAAGGTGAAGTCGCTGATCGGGATAAGCTTCCAGGACCCCAAGTACGACAGGATTCTTTCGGCCAGGGAGATACTCCAGTGGCACGCCAAGGTCACGGGCCTCGACAAGGGTACCAGGGAGAAGCGCATCGACGAGGTCCTGGCGAAGTTCGGGCTGACCCATGAGGCGAGGAAGAGGACATGGACCCTGAGCGGAGGGACGAAGAAGAAGATAGAGAACGCGAAGGTGTTCGTCCAGAGGCCGAAGATAGCCGTCTTCGACGAGCCCACTGCCTTCCTCGACGTTCCTTCGAGGCTGATGGTGTGGGACATGATAGACGAGCTCAGGGACGAGGGTTCGACCGTGGTCCTCGCCACCAACATGATGGACGAGGCAGATAGGATGTCGGACCGGGTGGGCATAATGAGCCGGGGAGAGATGGTCCAGGTCGGAGAGCCGGCCAAGCTGAAGGCGACGCTCAGGGGACGGGACGTAATCGAACTGGAGCTCGAGACTGTGGTCCCCGAAATCCCCGGGGAGGTGTCCAAGGCCGAGGAAGTGAAGGAGGCCACGTATCAGGGGGACGTGCTTAGGATTGTCCTCAGCAACGGGAGGGGGCTCCTCCCCCACATGATCAACGTGGTCACCGCGAAGGGAGGGAAGGTGCAGAGCGTGAACCTGAAGGAGCCATCGCTGGAGGACGTCTTCCTGTACTACACGGGAATGAAGCTGGCGTGAGCGAGAAGCCCTCCACGCTTTCAGTGATACGTTGGCTCATCGAGCGGGACCTGAGGACCCTGGTGAGGTCCCCGTTCATCCTGATCAACAGGACGATATTCTTCCTCATACAGCTCTTCATCTTCGCCTTCCTCGTCAGCAAGCTGGCGTCTCCATCGCTTGGTTTCAACTACTTCGATTTCTATTCGGTCGGGGCGGTAGTCTCCACCATCACCTCTATCGCTTTCATCATAGGCGAGGACCTCTTTGAGGAGGAGGAGCTCGGGTTGCTAGACTACCTTCTGAGCCTGCCCTTCGGGCACTCCTTGTTCGTCATCGGGAGGGCCCTGGGGGGCGCGGTCAGGGGCCTGATCTACGTGACCCCCATGATGGTCCTCGTCGCCTACGTCGACGGCAACCTTTCTCCTGCCGCGGTGACCGGCTCGCTGGTCGTCTTCTTCGTCCTTGCCACAGGGATATCGGGGCTCTCCATCACGCTGGCCATGCTCATACGTAACGCCAACAGGTTTGACATCACCATCGCCCTGGCTGAGCTGGCCACGGTGAGGGTCAGTGCGGCCATCTACCCGCTGCTTTACATGCCGAAGGTGCTCCAGCCGGTGGCTGCCTACTCCCCGGTGACGTCGGCGTCGGACCTTGTCCGGGCCATCATCCTACCTGCGTCCTACTCCTCAGGCGCCTACGACTGGGTGATCCTACTTCTCTTCCTCGGCATCTTCTTCGGCCTTGGGAGCGCCTTCCTGTTCAGGAAGATAGAGGGCGGGAAGTTCGATTAAGGCAGCGGCCGTCATCGAGCGGGACTTCCGGGTCTTCTTCGCTGACAGGTACATGATAGTCATCATGTTCGTCAACTTCATGATAGACCTCGGAGTGTCCGGGCTGAGCCTGGGGGCGATGATCAGGAACCTGGGGTACAGCTACTTCCTCTACATCGCGCCAGGAGCCAACCTAATCACCGCGACGGTGGCTGCGTTTCAGTCGGGCAGGGACGTCTGGAGGGAGAGGATAATCCAGGATACTCAGCAGTACCTCCTGACCCTCCCCGTTGCGAAGAACACCTTCGCAGTCTCGAGGCTCTTCTCAGGGATGCTCAGGACAGTGGTAACGACATTCCCGGGGACCATTGTGATAGCCCTCCTGTACGGACTGTCGTTCCCGCTCTTCCTCGTGGGGCTCCTGATAATGTTCGTGTACTCGGGGGCTGTTGCAGGGCTTTCAATCGCCGCGGCGTCAATGGCAAACAGCCTCGAGCTGTTCGCCACCGTCAGGAGCACAGTTCAGGTCTATCTTTCCTTCTTCAGCACCCAGTTCTACCCGTCGAACATACTCCCGCCGGCAGTGGCGGACGTCTCAGCCTTCAACCCCATGACCTGGGCGGTGCAGTCGTTCCGAGCCCTGCAGGCCGGGGGCGTGAACCTCCCACTGCTCGCCCCTCTGAGCGGACTGTCCCTGGGTCTGATGGCGGTCGGGTTTCTGCTGTACAGAAGGACCATGGAATTCTAGTGGGCTGTCAATGTTATATCCGCCGAGAAAACCCAGATGGGATGAAGCTTGGAAGAGCCCCCAAGGGCCAGCCCGCGACCCCGGATAGAGTCGCTTTCTGACCTCATCTTCGGCCTGGCGCTTTCCATCGGCGCCTTCGCTCTCGTCAGCAACCCGACGACCACAAGCGGGGGGTTCTACAGGGACGTGGTTACGTTCGGCTTCAACTTCCTTGTTCTCATCACGGTCTGGATACGTTATACCAGAATCATGTCGGCGCTCCCCGTTGAGACGAAGACGACCATCCTTCTGAACATCGTTCTACTCTTTGCCGTTTCGCTCGAGCCATACATCTTCAACACGCTGCGCCTTGCCAGCGGGGTCCCATCATCGACCCCCTTGGCCTCGCTTGTCCCGCTCTTCGAAACCGCATCGTCGACCTACGGGGTCGACCTGGGCGCGATGATGTTCATAATGGGAGTGTTCACCCTTGCCCTGGCGGACGAGGAGAGACGTCTCGTCCCTGACAGCATGCTCGCGAAGCTGAAGGCAGAGTCAACTCTCTGGTTCATCGCCTGCGGGGTCTTTCTTGCTTCGGCTCTGCCGGTGTTCGGGAAGGTCGACCTGGGCGGCGTGCTTGTCACCGGGCTATCGCTGAGGATGGTGATGTGGCTGGCCGCCATACTTGTGACCTGGGCCAGGCGATAATCAGGCGGGACCGGTTCCCGGAGGCTCGCTGGGCGGGAGTTGTGCGTCCAACTGCCGGAGGTACGCATCGGTCTCCTTGGCCAGCCACTCGAAGTTCCCCCATGGACGTGGGCGAAGACTCGGGTGCTCCTTTCCTTCTTGTATTCAGAATCTGTGCTTCAGCCATCCATCGAGGGGGCCCCAGGAGTCGCTGGGCCAGGTCGCGTGATGGGCTCCTGGCACCACGAAGAAACTCTTGTCATCGCATTCTATCTCGTCATGGAACTCCTTGACCCCCTCGACCGGAAACAGTTCGTCCTGGTCCCCCACCCCAAGCAGTAGGGGGACGCTCAACTTCCGGTTGAACCTGAGGTTGGGCGAGTCCAGAAGTCCCGCCCTCATCATGCGGGTCACCGCGAGGGCTCCCACCCCGTAGAGGACTGTGTAGAACCTCGCCGAGTACTTGAAAGTGAAGAGGGGGTCGTCCAGCCCGAGCTGTCCTGGGCGCCGATACTCGATCACAGGCGTGCCCCTGAGGATGGCCACGCCGAACAGAGTCCTGAGGAGGGCGCCCGCCTTGGTCTTTGGATAGACTCCAGTCCTGATTCTCCTCGCAGCGCTCAGGATCACCAGGCCATCCACGGGCTCGGGCTTGCTGTTGATGGCCGCGATGGCCGCCAGGGCCCCGAGACTGTGGCCGAGAAGAATCAGTTTGCTGGACTTGGACCGTGCCAGTGCTACCGCAGAATCGAGGTCCTCGACGAAGCGCTCACGGCTCGGATAGTCCCCTCTGCGCCCGTCTGATAGGCCGTGCCCCCTAAGGTCGAGGCCGTAGACGTCGTACCCTGAAGCCGACAGGTTTTCTGCTACCATGGGGCCGTAGGGTCCGCTGTAGCCTGTGATTCCATGGAAGATCAGCACGGAGGCGCGTGCCTTGTCTTTGGCCTTCCACACCCTGATGAAGAGGGTCTTGCCGTCGGATGTCCTCAGGAGCTCGTGAGGACCGGCGTATTCTGACCGGAGCCTGGTGACGTCGACCTGAGGCAAGCCGCCTGTCACCCCGTGCCCAATATGCCGGAATACTGCTCTCTCAGTGGTTTCTTGTCAAGCTTCCCCGTGCTCGTCTTCGGGAGGGGCGCCTCGATGACGATGATCCTCTCGGGGAGCCACATCTTGGTGATCTTTCCTTGGTCTACGTACTTGGACAGATGCGCCTTGAGCTCCTCCTCAGTCGCGGTCATGCCGCTCTTAAGACACACCACGCCCACTGGTCTCTCCCCCCACTTTGCGTCCCTGGCACCCACGACTGCGGCTTCCAGTACGGCGGGGTGATGAGTCAGAAGGTCCTCGAGCAGCAGGGTGGAGATCCACTCCCCGCCGCTCTTCACTACGTCCTTCATCCTGTCCCTGATCATGACGACGCCCCTCTCGTCCAGGGCCGCGAGGTCGTTGGTGTGGAGCCACCCTCCGGCCCAGAGCCCTTCGCTCTTCTCAGGGTCCTTGTAGTAGCCGTCGGTCAGCCATGGGGCCCGGACCACTATCTCGCCGAGGGTCTTCCCGTCCCTGGGGACGTCCCTCATCTCCTGGTCGACGACTCGAATCTGCACCAGGGGGATTGGGAGCCCGGCCTGGAGTAGGATCCTGTCGAGCTGGTCGTCTTCAGAGAGAGACCTGAGCTCATCCCGCGGGGTGCCGAGGGTGAGGACGGGGCCTGTCTCGCTCATGCCGTATCCTGCCATTACGGTCATGCCGAGCCTGCGGGCGGTAAGCGCCAGCTCCTTGGGGAGGGCTGCTCCACCGATGATGACCTTCCAGTGAGAGAGCGCTTCCCTGTAGTTCCCCGCTTCCGGGTGGTTGAGTACCAGGTTCAGGACGGTGGGGACCATGTCCGAGATCGTCACCTTTTCTCTCTGCAGGTTCTCAAGGATGTTCTTTGGGTCGTACTTGCCCACGAGGACGAACTTCATCCCCCACATTCCGGCGAGGTACGGGAACCCCCAGCCGTGGACATGGAAGAAGGGCACGAGCGGCATGATGACGTCGTTCGACGTCATGTTGACAGGGCTGTCGGCGATACCAGCCGCGAGCCCCAGAGTATGAAGCACGAGCTGCCTGTGGGTGAAGTAGACTCCCTTCGGCAGGCCAGTGGTCCCCGAAGTGTAGAACAGGGACGCTTGGGTATTCTCGTCGAGCGATGGGAATTCGAAATGAGATTCAGGGGAAACAAGGTCCTCGTAGTATCGGGAATTCGGGAAGGGGGCTGCTGAGGCCGTTCCGGAATCGCTCATGGTCACTACCCCCTTAAGCGACTTCAGCTGAGGGAAGACCTTCGAAGCCATGGGCAAGAAGTCGTCGCGCACAAGCACGAACTCGTCGTCGGCGTGGCCCATGGTGTAGCCTATCTGCTCCGGAGGAAGCCTGACGTTCACTGTGTGGAGGACGGCACCCATCATGGGGACCGCGTAGTAGGCCTCAAGGTACCGGTTGGTGTCCACGTCCACGACGGCCACAACGGAGCCGGGCTTGACCCCTAGGTCTGCAAGGCCTGCGGCGAGGCCGCCTACTCTGTCGTGCAACTGAGTCCATGTGTAACGCGTCTTACCGTAGACAATTTCCCCAATGCTCTTCCTGTAGGTGGGCTGCTTTAGGAGGGAGCCTATTGTGAGCGGAAAGTCGCTCCTCACGTCACCGCCGCGGGAGGGGTTCTCTGTTAAGTGTTCCCCGTGTGTCTCGGCCGGCGCCGACAGAACGCAGGTGTGAAAGAGTCCGTCCTACTTGATTCCTCTCCAGGATGAGGCTTGGTCTTCTTCCGGAAAGAGAGAGTCGTAGCCCGGCATCCCTGGGAGCGGGGGTTCGCCCGGGGTGGCCGCCTCGACCCCATACCACATCATCTCGGGGTCGACATGCTTCCATTCGAGCCCTGCCAGTATCATCCGGAGCCATGGTATCGGTATCTGGTGGTCCCTGTACTTCCCGCCGTTTTCTATGGCCGTCCTGACTAAGTTCTTGTAGTACTCCCCGCTGTCCACGTCGTTGGTCGTCGAGTCAGGGGCGACCTGAGGCGCGGCGATCATGTCAGCGGCGTCTGTTGGGAGCTCCGGAGGTTCGGTTGCCTCGTCGGGCTCGAACTCCTGTTCGGTGTCCCAGGGGTCTCTGTCGATGGAACGTACGAGCTTCCGTTTTATTCCGTCGATCATCGCGCGAGGTATTCTCCTGTATGTTATTGAAACGACATTTTTGAAAGACCGACTAGAGATTGTTCAGGCGTATTGAACGAGTTCCTGGAGTCATTGTGCTTCCTACTGAGAACATCACCCAAGCAATCAGAGAAAGTTGAGAAATCGGGATCGTCTGGGAGGCAGACAGGACCAGGTTGCCTAACTCCTGAAGCGCAGACCCGAGGCCCGGGAACATAGGATGTGAGACAGTCTATTCAGTATATAGCGGGGCGGAAGTCAACGTCTGGACGGAAAGTCCACGACCCTAGTAGGGTTGCTGGACGCTGGCCGTGACCTCCACCGACTTCAGCAGGTACGAAGTGCCGCTGAAGGCTTCAACGCTGAGCAGGTAGGCCTTTCCGGGAGTAACCAGGATGGTGGCATACAGGGTGTAGTTTTCGCAGACAGTGTTCCGGCCCGGCCCGAAGGGGCCTTGAAAGGTAGCTGCCGAGGCGTTGCCGACGAAGATGTCGACCCTGCTCAGCGCCGGGCCCCCTGTCACATTGATTGTTAGGGATGCGTAGGCAGGGTTGGCGACGCCCAGCTGGTCTGTGGTGTTCTTCGACTTGAGGCTCGCTGAGGTTATCGTGAACAATGGGCAGAGACTGTCGGAAGGGGAACAGTTGGTGGGGGAGGTAGGCAGGGCCTGCACCTGGCTCCCGACCAAGCCCGACTCGTAGTTGAGGACGAGGACGAAGCCGAGGACGAACAGGGTGCAGAGGACGAAGACGACTAGGTTCTTCCGATACACGTCGACGGCCGTTCCGGTTCAGTGATATCTCTCTTCTTGTTGGGGCCCTTTCGACAGGAGCTTTGTCAAAAGTTCACTTGACACGTTGCCCCCTGAGACGACGAGGACGACCCTCCTGCCTACCGCCTCGGGGCTTCCCGAAAGCAGAGGCGCCAGAGGCGCGGCTCCCGATGGCTCAGCTACGATTCTGGCCTGGGTGACCATGGTCCCGGTGGCGTCAAGAATCTGGTCCTCCGTCGGGGTGAAAGTCCCGTCCACATACCGGGAGCATGCGGCATAGGTGAGTTCCCCCAGAGACGAGGGAATCAGGCCGTCTGCGATTGAAGACGGAGAAGATACCCGGACTATCCTCTTGTCCTTCAATGCCCTTGTCAGCTTTGGCGCGTTCTCCGGTTCGACGCCGAACACCTTGGTCTTCGGTCTGAGGGACTTGAGGGCGGCGGAGACGCCTGAAATCAGGCCTCCGCCCCCAACTGGGACGATCACAGAGTCGAAGTCCGATAGCTGCTGGGCTATCTCAAGCCCGCAGGTCCCCTGTCCAGCTATGACGTCCGCGTCGTTGTAGGGGTGGACGAAGGCTGCTCCGGTGGAGGAGGCAATCTCCCTCGCCTTCGACTCCCTCTCGTGACTGTATCTCCCGAAACTCACTATGTCGGCTCCGAAGTCGGAGATGGCATCGAGCTTCTCTCTGACGATGACTTCCGGGACGACCACCGTACAATCCTTGCCGAGGAGGTGGGAGCTGTAGGCGACGGCGATGCCGTGGTTCCCAGACGAAGCCGCGACCACCCGGCGCTCCTTTAGCTGTGAAATCTTGTTGTAGGCTCCGCGTATCTTGAAGACCTTTATCGGCTGGAAGCACTCCAGCTTGAGGAAGACCTCCTTTCCAGTCCTCCTCGAGAGGACTGGGGACTCGACGAGAGGGGTCCTGCTGGCCACTCCGGAGATCCGCTGAGCAGCCTCCTCGATTTCCTTCAGGCCCGGCAGCTTCTCCATCTTCTCCCGTCGGAGCTGGGGTGGGCGTCTAGAAAAGAAAGTTCACGAGCGTCTTGTGCATTCCGGGAGCCCTTCATGCGTGGGCCACTGCGGGTTTGACCGAGTACACGACCTGTGTCGCCTCGTCAGACCATTCCGGGGCGTAGTCGTACTTGCGTTTGTAGTCCTCGGCCAGAGTCCGCAGAATCTTGGGATTCTTCACCCGCGAAGCGGCTCCCTCGACGATTGCTGTATCGAGCCCGTCTTGGACGTGGACGACGGCACGGGGGTTCTCATGGAGGTTTCTGCCCTTAGCCGAATTGGGCGCAGTCTCGAAGTAGAACCTCCCCTCCCTCCAGATGCCCCAAACGGGCGCCGCGTGGGGCTTGGAAGCCGAGCTTGATGTGGAGACCCAGTACACCTTCTCGTCTCTCAGCTTCCCGTCGGCGTGGGCCTAGGTGATCCAGAGTTTCCTGTCCTCGGGCACGTGCCACTCCTCGGGGAGCTCCTGCCTGACCCTGCGGGGCAGGGGGACGCTGGGGCACTGCTGATTTAGGCGCTTCGGGAGCTCAATCCTCACTTTTCGGCCTGTAGGATAATCTGGGTTGCCGTCCCCCTGGCCACATCCTTCCCCTCGCTGTTCCTGACTACGCACTCTGCCATGGCTATAGTCTTCCCCCGGTGGAGCACCTGCGCCTCAGCGGTGATCTTGTCCTCGAAGACTGGGCGGAGGAAGTTCATCTTCAGCTCTAGGGTGCTGAAGGACTCGTCGTCTGCCAGGGTGGTTATGGTCGCTATGCCCATGGACGCGTCTGCCAGGTCGGTCATGATTCCCCCGTGGAGCGTGCCCATGGGGTTGTGGAACTTCTGGCCGACGTGGAGTGAGAGAGTGGCCCTGCCTTCGCTGGAATGATCCAGGTGCATCCCAAGGGTCGACATGATCGGAGGCACCTCGCCCGTGCCGTCAGCTGCGGCCCTGAGCCTGTCCTTGAGCGAATGCAACGGAACTGCTCATCGTAGAACGTGTGTTAAGGGTTCCTCAGAACTTGATTCTCATTTCATGGGTCGGCTCGAACCCCAAAGATTCGTAGAGGGGGCTCCCCTGGGTCGAAGCGTGAAGGGTGAGCCTGTCGTAGTGGTGTGCCCTGCACCACTTCAACGCGCGCTGGACTATCATCCTGGCGACGCCCCTTCGCCTGAATTCCTCTTCGGTGTACATCGACAACAGGTAAGGGACCTTCTGCAGAGGGTTGTTCGGTCTGGGCTGCTCCTCCCGTATCCAGACGCACCCGCTCCCAGCAACCTTCCCTGCCGT
>Ga0187778_10001763_pt1 | contig 14894 bp, 12 predicted proteins | sample 1015_Q2_SP5_20_M_FD_132418 | JGI IMG/M metagenome (GOLD analysis project Ga0187778, IMG submission 132418) | Tropical peat soil microbial communities from peatlands in Department of Meta, Colombia - 1015_Q2_SP5_20_MG | ecosystem: Environmental > Terrestrial > Soil > Wetlands > Peat | place... | reverse complement strand
GACCGCGAGAAAAACAGCGAGGCGCCGACGGAACAGGCGGGTGCGACGGCCCCAGTCCCGGCGCCGCTTGGCCAGCCGCGAGAAGGTATCGGTCAGTGTCACCCAGGTGTTCATGGAATCGTGTCGCCTAAACCCCAGCCCTGCCGGCTCTGCGTCTAGAGCTTGGCGCAGAGTCGACTGACCACATCGTCGACCGTGATCGAGCCGATCGGGACGTTCGCCTCATTGACGACCGTAAGGCTGCGTAGATTGTATTTGTCGAAGACCTCGAACACGTCGCGATCACTCGCGTCGGTTGGGACCGAAAGCAGCGGCTCGGACACGAGTTCGGCGACGCGCTGGTCCGTTTCGGCCAGAATCAAGCGCGCGACCGGCACGGTCCCGGCGAGTTGAGCGTCTTTGTTAAGCAGCACGATGTTATCGAGCTGATCGAGAGCAATTTCATGGAAGCGGATGTAGTCGACCACCTCGCCCCGCGTAGCGTCTTCGCCGACTACAACCAGTTCGGTGTTCATCATCCCCCCGGCCGTATTCTCATCGAAGCGCATCAACTGCTGCACCTCATTCGCCTCCTGGCGGTCCATCTCTTCCAGAACTTCCTTCGAGGTGTCGGGCTCAAGGTTCTGGATCAGGTCGGCAGCCTCGTCCGGATTCATTTCTTCAATGATGTCAGCCGCCTTTTCCGGATCGAGCTTTTCAACGACCTGGGTTTGGACCCGCCTGTCGAGCTCGGCGATCGTCTCCGCGGCGGTTTCCTCATCGAGCGAATTGATGATCGACTGGCGTTCTGCAGGGGAGATCTCCTCCATAATCTCCGCCAGGTCGGCTGGATGGAGTTGGGCCAGTTTCTCTCCGGAAAGGCGCAGCTTGACGCGCCGCAGCGGGTCCGGCTCCAGCAGATTGACAAACTCCCAAAGGATGGTCCGGCGGGGGAGCTTTTCCTGAATGCGTCGGATTCCGGTCGGGGGGACGAGCCCTTGCAACAAGCGCCGAACCGCGCCCGGTAGCCCCACATCCACCTGCGAGACACGAAGCTCGGTATTGCCGTTCGCCGTCTGATCGGCAAGTTCCACATCGTTGACACGCACGACCTTGCGCCCGTGGGTGTCAATAATCTGCTGATCCAGCAGATCCTTTCGGACGGCCAGCCAGGACTCGTTCGGCTGGTAGAGCTCAAGGGCGGATTCGTCCGTGGCGAGTGAGACCCGCCCGGGCTCCACCGAGCGAATCTGCTCGGCTCGTGCCACGAGAGCGCGGTATTTCCCCCGGCCAATTAGCAGGCGCGAAACACGGTTCGGCTGCTCTTCCGGCACGATGAACATCTCCTTCACGCGACCCACGAAATTGCCCGCCGAATCGTAGGTCTCAGCTCCCAACAGCTCTGTGGCGTGCACCATCTGACTCCTCCAGACAAAAAAAAAGCCCGGGACCGGCGATCGACCCGGCCACGGGCAGACGGAAAACCGCCCTCCAACTAGATCAGGCCGGGCCGAGCCTCCCTGCCCCCACGTACCCAGTCGGGGCGTCGACCGCAGGGATCACCTGCGGCACAGAACCAGTGACCGAAAAAGAACCTCGCGACCTCCGGTTCCGGCCGGACCACCCTCGCCCGTCCGGCTGGGCGGCTACCCCCAGGCTCCGAATTAGACGAACGCTCTTCCATACCGATCGGTTGATCGTCGGCTTGACTAGTAAATGCAGTTCAGAGATTTGTCAAGGCAAGAGTGCAGGCTTGAGCCGATTTTTTCGTGCGGAACTGCATATTTCCCGGAAAACGACCGCCCCGGCGACGTTGGGCCTGAAAAAGTTCGAAGTATGTGCTCTGAATATAGTCGCGAGGCGAAAATCCGAGGGCGCGAGCGGCCCGGTCGATCGCTTGCGGAGCTCCTTCGAGCTCAACGAAGGTGCCGATCGGTGTTTGGTCGATCTCGACGTGGAGCCGAGGGAGCCGGAACGTCGTTCGGTACCTTTCGTAGCGAAAGCCCAACCGGAATCCCAGCCCGACAAGTCGAGCGTGCCATGGCCCCCGGACGGGAAGGACGAGTTCTGTTTCGAGTTTCTCTTTGTAACGCGAGGCCAAAGCGGGAACCGGAACCTTCGACGTGATCACCGCTTGGCTCCTGCCTCCCCCCAGACGGCCGGCCGGAGCCGGCTTCTTGGTACGCAGCCGCAGCAGCCGCCCTCGGCGCCAGAAATCCTCCTCGGGCGTATCGTACAGCGAATTCTGCTCGAAAACTCGGCCCTCTGAAGCTGCACCCATCTGGCGCAGCGTGCCCATCACACCCGATAGATCTCTGATGCGGAGCTTGACCTCGATCTCCCGAATGGCTTGACGCATAGCCGAGTATAACCCTCTGGCCCCGAGCCTGCAGAGGCGGCTACGAAGCATGTTGCCAAAGAACGGTGCGGGACACATAATCGCTCGACCGCGGGCTCCGATCGTGTCTATGACAGAACCCACCACGCCGCTCATGCAGCAGTACCATACTGTCAAAAAGCAGCATCCAGCGGCTCTGCTCCTGTTCCGGCTCGGCGACTTCTACGAGCTGTTCTATGAGGATGCGGTCACCGCTTCACGCATCCTTCAGATCACGCTGACGGCGCGCAACAAAGAGAAGGGCGATGCGGTGCCCATGTGCGGCGTTCCCTATCACGCCGCAGACAGCTACATCGCCCGGCTGATTCGAGCCGGTCACAAGGTGGCGATCTGCGAACAAATGGAAGAGCCGGGACCAGGCAAAAAGCTCGTCCGGCGCGAGGTGATTCGGGTTCTCACGCCCGGAACGGCGATCGGGGGCTCGCTGGTCGATCCCAAGGAGAACAACTTTCTGGCGGCTGTGGCTCGAACTGCGCTTGTGAGCGCGCGAGCGGCGGCGCCGAGCGGTCGGGGGCCGAGTCTCCCCCAGGTTCGAATCGGGCTCGCGTATGTCGATCTGTCGACCGGAGAATTCCGTGCGACGGAGTTCACCGGTGACACGGCGGAAGCCAGGCTGCGAGATGAGATGGAGATTCTGCGGCCGCGGGAGGTTCTCGTCTCGCGGCCTGCCACCCTGTTTCCCGATAAGGACCGCTCCAGTCCCACGTCGGAAACAAAAGGCATCGCGGTGGAGACTCGGCTGGACGACTGGGTCTTTGAACCGAGCTACGCGACGCGTCAGCTTGAAAATCACTTCCACGTGGCTGCTCTGGAGGGCTTCGGAATCGCTCACCATCCCCAAGCCATCTCTGCCGCTGGGGCGATCGTGCACTACCTGCGGGAGACGTCGGCGATCGCCGCCACCAAACCGGAGGACGCCACCATGCCGCTCGGCCTTCGTCCCGCGGGGACGGGGCTTGAACACCTGGATCGGGTCGCTTACTACGAGCAGCAAAACGCACTGGTGCTCGATCAGGTGACGGCCCGAAACTTGGAGCTCGTCGAGCCGGCGGCGGGAGACGACCGATCGGCCACCCTCATCTCGGCGATCGACGAGACCGCCACGAGTATGGGGGCTCGGCTGCTGCGGGCCTGGGTCCTCCGGCCGGAGATTTCACTGGCCGAGATTGAGGCCAGGCTCGGCGTCGTCGCCGCGTTGAAATCCCAAACCGTCGCACGAGAGGAAATCCACAAGGAACTGGAAGGCGTTCTCGATCTGGAGCGCTTAGCCAGCCGCATCACGCTGGGGATCGCGACCCCGCGAGATCTGCTGGTCCTGCGAGCGTCGCTAGAGAAGATCCCCCGGGTGCGCGCCCTGATCAGGGGCCTGAGCACGGAAGAGACACCAGACACGGCCGCGTCAAGGCTTTTGGCTCTCCATACGCAGATGGAGGAGATGGCCGACGTTCGCGACGGAATCGCCAGAGCGATCGCCGACGATCCTCCAGCGCTGGCAAATGAGCCGGGCGTCATTCGACGTGGGTTCCATCCAGAACTGGATGAGCTGCGGGATCTGCTCAAGCACGGGCGGCAGCTCATCGCTCAGATGGAGGAGCGGGAACGAAAGCGGACAAACATCGCCTCTCTGAAGATCCGCTACAACCAGGTGTTCGGCTACTACATAGAGGTCTCCAAGCCGAACCTGGCGCTTGTCCCAGCAGATTACGAACGCAAGCAAACGCTCGCGAATGCAGAACGGTTCACGTCGGCCGAGTTGAAGGATCACGAACGCAAAGTGCTTTCCGCGGAGGACAGTGCGCTTGAGATCGAGCGGCGCCTGTACGCCGAGATCCGTGAGTCCGTAGCGCAGCAAGCGGGGCGGTTGCGGCGTGCGGCCGCGGCGATCGCGCAGCTCGACGTGCTGGTCAATTTCGCAAGGATCGCGGCGGCACGAAACTATGCACGGCCGGAATTCACAGAGGATCAGGTGGCCAAGCAAGGTCCGCGTGGTGCTCTGCTCGTCGCAGGCGGACGCCATCCCGTCGTCGAGAGGCTGCTCGAACAGCGGGGTGAGCGCTTCGTCCCCAACGATCTCTATCTAGATGGTGAGTCCCAGTTTCTGCTCGTCATTACGGGACCCAACATGGGCGGCAAATCGACCTACCTGCGCCAAGCGGCCCTGATTTCGATTCTGGCGCAGATTGGCTCGTTCGTGCCCGCCACGCGAGCGCAACTGCCAATCCTCGACCGGATTTTTACGCGGATCGGAGCGTCGGACAACCTGGCGCGCGGCCGGTCGACCTTTCTGGTCGAGATGAGCGAAGTGGCGGCCATCTTGAACACGGCCACGCCTGCCAGTCTCGTATTGCTCGATGAGGTGGGCCGCGGAACTTCCACATTCGACGGGTTATCCATTGCCTGGGCCGTAGCGGAGGCGCTGCACGCCGGCGCGCGTCCGCGAACGCTTTTCGCCACGCACTACCATGAGCTGACGGAGCTTGAGCCATTGCTGGCGGGAGTGAAGAACGTCCACGTCTCGGTCGAGGAGGCGGGCAACGAGATCGTTTTCCTAAGGCGCGTCGAACCGGGAAGTGCGGACAAAAGCTACGGCATCGAGGTGGCACGACTGGCGGGACTTCCGCACAGCGTCATCCTGCGCGCGCGAGAGATCTTGCGTCGCCATGAGCGGCGCGAGGAAAAGCTGACGCAGGAGCTTTCTCCCAGCTTCGGACGTCCGCCGACCGAGCAGACCAGCTTTGCGGCCATCGACCAATCGGTCGTCCATCGGGTCAGGGAAGCGGATCTGAACCGTCTGACGCCGCTCGAAGCACTGAACCTGCTCGCGGAGCTGCAAAGACAGCTGGAGTGATCGTCGGACGGCAGGACGAGGAGGGAAGAATCGGCAATTTTAGAATCGAGTGACTGGAGCCTGAGGTTATGCGTCCGACGTCCCCATCCGTGGCCCAGCAGCAGGCAGTCTCGGCAGACGTGCGGTTCCGAGCGGTAACTTAGGTAGAGCGATGCGCGTGTTAGGCATGATGTCGGGCACGTCTACAGACGGTATCGACGTTGCCCTGGTCGAGATCACGGGCGCTGCCCCGAACCTGGTCACGCGTCTCGAAGGCCACTACCAGGTTCGCTTCCCCGACTACATGCGACAAAGGATTCTGCGGCTGGCCAACGGCTCGGAAACAACCACCGCTGAAATCAGTGAACTGAATTTCCTGTTGGGTGAAGCGTTCGCCCGAGCTGCGATCGGCGCGTGCAGGCACTGGCGGGTGGCGCTCGGGACGGTCTCATTGATCGGCTCGCACGGGCAGACGGTGTTTCATCTTGGATCGTCGGCCCGATTTCAAGGCAAAGTGCGAGCGCCCTCGACCCTGCAAATCGGAGAAACCAGTGTGATTGCCGAGCGAACCGGAATCACGACCATCGGCGACTTTCGCACCGCCGATATGGCGGCCGGTGGACAGGGAGCACCCCTGATTCCGTTTGTCGATTATCTGTTGTACCGCGACCCGTTCAGAGGGCGCGCCGCATTGAATATCGGCGGCATCGCCAACGTGACCGTCATCCCCGCAGATCCGCGGCCCGGGGACGTGTTTGCTTTCGACACCGGACCGGGCAACATGCTCGTCGATGCCCTGATGGAGAGAATCACGCGAGGCAAAGTGTCGTACGATCGCGATGCCCGTTTTTCCCTAAGCGGACGCACGATTCCGGAACTCTTGGTGCGCATGATGCGCGAGCCCTACCTCCGCAAGAAACCACCCAAATCGACGGGGCGCGAACTTTTCGGGTCGCAGTATGCGCAGATGCTGCTGGCTTGGGGCCACCATCATCATGCAGGAAACGCCGATGTAGTCAGGACAGCGACCGTCTTCACGCCCCTGTCGATCGCGGACGCCTTTCGACGATTCATCATTCCCCGTGTCGAGATTCATGAGTTAATTGTCGCCGGGGGAGGAGCGCACAATCCGCTGATCATGGCCCAGCTGGCGGCCTGTTTGCCGGGCATTGAGGTCGTGCCCGCCAGCCGGTTTGGCGTGCCCGTGGAGGCGAAGGAGGCATTCGGATTTGCGTTGCTTGCCTACGAGACATACCACGGGCGGCCCAGCAATGTGCCTTCGGCAACCGGAGCAAAACACGCGGTGGTGCTCGGCAAGATCGCACACGGGTGCCGAAGCAGGTCCAGACCCCGCAGGTAGCGGCGCGCGGCAAGCAGGGCGGGATTTGCACTTGGGAAAAAACAAAGCGTCTCAACCGAGGCGGTTCGATGCGCGGCTCGTCCTCGTCGGCGCCCTGACGATGGCCACGGCGGCCGCGGGATGCCAAACGTCACCTCCGATCAGCGATAGCGACACCGTCAACTTCCTAATCGAGTTCATGCCCACCAATCTGGATCCGCGTATTGGGATCGACGCGCAGTCAGAGGACGTCGACGGTTTGATCTTCGATGGGCTTGTTCAGCGGGACCAGCAGATGAACGTCGTACCCGACCTGGCACAGACCTGGGAGATGCCCAATCCCTTGACATATGTCTTTCATCTGCGACCGGGCGTGAAATTTCACGACGGTAGGCTCCTCACCTCCGCCGACGTGAAGTTCACCATTGATTCCATTGTTGCCGGTGACGTGCTAACGCCCAAGCGGGGAGCCTTCAAACGCATCGCCTCGGTTGAGACTCCTGATGAGCGAACCGTTGTCGTCAACTTGCGCGAGCCCTACGCTTCGTTCCTGCTCAACCTCACGCGGTTGGCCATCGGCATTGTTCCGCGGGGGGCGTACGAGGAGCCCGCGCGCCACCCGATTGGGACCGGGCCATTTCGTTTTGTGAGCAGGACGCCGGACGAAGAGATCATCCTGGAGCGCAATCCCGACTACTTCGGGCGGGTGCCGAAAATCGGGCGGGTGCGTTTTCGTGTGGTCCCAGAAGCGATTGTGCGGGCGCTCGAACTCCGCAAAGGCACGGCCGATATCGGTGGAGTCAATTCCCTGACACCCGACATGGTTATGACCCTCGAAAAACAGCGCGACATTGAGGTGGAAGGGGGACCGGGTACCGAGCTCGGCTACGTTGCGTTCAACCTCGACGATCCTATTTTGGCCAAGCGAGCTGTACGGCAAGCACTTGCTTACGCGACGGATCGCGACACCATCATTCGATACCTTCTGCGGGGGAAGGCACGCGTGGCGAACAGCCTGCTGCCTCCGAACCATTGGGCCTACGAACCAAACGTGAAGCAGTACGGCTACGATCCAGGACAAGCCGAGCAGCTTCTGGACCGAGCCGGCTTCCCCAGACATGTGGCCGGGGTGCGGTTTCGCCTGACGCTGAAGACGTCGACGGAGGAATCGGCGCGGCTGCTCGCCCAAACGCTGGCCGACGAGTGGAGGCGTGTTGGCGTCGATCTCGCGCTTCGGCCGCTTGAGAGCGCGACCCTTTTTTCAGACATCAGCCGCGGGAGCTTTCAACTCTACACGCTTCATTGGACAGGCTTCACCAACGACGATCCCGACATTTTCGACTACGTTTTTAGCTCGCAACGGATTCCGCCCGACGGGGCGAACCGAGGCCACTACCGCAATCCAGAGCTGGACCGGCTGATTCACCAGCAGAGCGTGGAAATGGACCGCCAGAAGCGCAAGGCCATCCTGTCAACAATCCAGAAAACTGTGGCCGAGGATGAACCGTACATCAACCTGTGGTATTACGACAACGTCTGCGTGCATCGCAACCGAGTGACGGGGATCGAGATTTCGCCGGGCGGCGACTATGATTTCCTCGATCGCATCGAGATTAGGACCGCCCAAGCGTCCACGGCCGCCTACGCGCCGAACGCGCGGTGAATTTCGGCATCGGGAAGGGCGCCTTGGCGCGCAATCGACCAGGTGTCGCCTTCAATTCGCACGATTGTAGATCCAAGCGTGCCCCCGGTGTCGCCCGCATCCAGGATCAGCGGTAGGCGGTCCCCGAGCTGCTCCAGGAGTTGATCAACGTTCGTGCAGGAAGGGCGCCCGGAGAGGTTGGCGCTCGTGCCGGTTACCGGCCCACCCACCGCCTCGATGAGCGCGCTGACAATGCGCGAGTCCGCCCAGCGTAGTGCCACCCGGCCGGTGTTTCCCGTGACTTTGAGCGGAAGGCGGTGCGTCGCCTCGACCACCAGCGTCAAAGCGCCGGGCCAGAATCTGTTGGCGAGCGTCAGGAAGGCATCCGGCACGTCGCGCGCCAGCATTAAGGCCTGTTCGATGGAATTGACCAGAATGGGAAGCGCTCGCGTTTCGGGCCGCGCCTTCAATTGGAAGACACGTTCGACAGCGTAGAGGTTGAAAGGATCCGCGCATAGGCCATAGAACGTGTCGGTAGGCGCCGCGATCACGCGGCCACGCTCGATGAAGCTCGCGGCATAATTGATGAGATGCCGCTGGGGCGCTTCACCTGAGACGCTTAGGATTTCGGCAGGCAATTTTCTCTAACGCGGGATGACCCCGGTTCGGGGACAGATTACAGCAGCCCCGCGCGAGAAAGCAACACGAACAAATGCAAGACCTTAGCCGGACTGCGGAACCACACGCCCCGACCCGGTTGAGCGGATCGGTCGACCTGGCCAGGGCTAGGTTTACGCGGCCAGACCGGTTTTGCTAGGCTTGCGGCATGGCGCATTCCACGTCCGCGGCTGAGGAGCGACGCGCCCGGAACCTGAACTCGACCGGTAGCGAGCCCTACGATTTCATCACCAGCCGCGAAAACAGGTGGCTGAAGACCTTTCGTGCGGCACTCCAAGGCAAAGGACCGCAGTCGGGTGAACCGATGGGCGTGGAGGGCCCGAAAATGGTGGAGGATGCGCTGCGCGCCGGGATGGAGGTCGAGGCGCTTTTGGTTAGCGAGTCCGGAGAACGCGATGCGGAGCGGGTCTTGCGCGCGGCGAGGGAGTCCCACGGCGGAATTCGAGTGGGTCGGATCCTTCAAACGACGGACAGACTTTTTCAAAGTGTCACGGACACAAAGACGCCGCAGGGTGTTGCGGCGCTCATCCGGCAGCGCGAATGGGGAATCGAAGAGGTCTTGCGTGGACCAGGAGCGATGCGGGAAAGCGCGCCGTTGGTGGCCGTGCTTGTCGCCGTGCAGGATCCGGGTAACGTGGGCACAATAGTGCGATCCGCGGAGGCGTTCGGCGCCACCGGCGTGGTCGCGACGCGGGGCACGGCAGATCCATGGTCTCCGAAGGCGCTGCGCGCGTCGGCAGGCTCGGCCCTGCGACTTCCCGTACTCCGCGCGATGGCGATCCCGATCCTGATCGCGCAGCTGAAGATCGCCGGTGTCAAACTGTATGCGGCCGCCTCGGCGCAGGCGAAGGCCGGAGGTCGGCTGGGAAGTTCTCTCGAGGCGGACTGGAGCGGCCCGGTCGCCCTCTTCATAGGGAATGAGGGTGGCGGGCTCCCGCCCGAGGTCACGCACTCGGTCGACAGAATGATATCGATTCCAACGACCGGTCATGTGGAATCGCTCAATGCGGGAATCGCCGCGTCCATCCTGCTCTACGAAGCGGCGCGCGAGCGAAGGCTCAACAACCGATAACGAGACATGGGACTGTTTCGCGCCATCGAACCGGAAGCGGATCCGCAACAAGGGCGTCCGCTGGCTGACCGTATGCGTCCCCAAACGCTTGACGAGTTCATCGGACAGGAAGATCTGCTCGGACCTGGCAAACCTCTGCGTACGCAGATCGAGCGAGACGAGCTGGGTTCGATGCTGTTTTGGGGTCCACCGGGATGCGGAAAGACGACGCTTGCCAGGATCATCGCGAAGCGCACACGAGCGCAGTTCGTGCCTTTCAGCGCGGTTCTTTCCGGAATCAAAGAGATCAAGGAGGTGATGAATCAAGCCGAAGCGGCACGCCACTACGGGCAGCGTACGATTGTGTTTGTTGACGAGGTGCATCGATTCAACCGCGCGCAACAGGACGCGTTTCTTCCCCACGTCGAGGCCGGCAACGTCCTACTGATCGGCGCGACAACCGAAAATCCGTCCTTCGAGGTGATCGCCCCGCTGCTGTCCCGCATGAAGGTGTACGTCCTTCAATCGCTCGCCGAGCGACAGATTCTGGAGCTACTCGGGCGCGCCCTGGCGGACCGATCACGCGGCCTTGGCAAAGAAAACATCTCCGCCAATGAGAAAGTGCTCGAACGGATCGCGGTCCTCGCCAATGGCGACGCACGCGCGGCGTACAACACGCTCGAGGCACTCGTACAGGGGACCACCCCGGATGCCAGCGGTCGCAAGGTGCTGACGGAGGAACGTTTATCGGATGTGTTACAGAAGAAGCTGCTGCCATATGACCAGGCCGGTGAGGAGCACTACAACCTGATTTCTGCGTTGCACAAGTCTGTGCGGAATTCCGATCCAGACGCGGCACTCTACTGGCTGGCACGCATGCTCGCATCCGGCGAGGATCCGCTGTACCTTCTGCGACGTATGGCGCGCATGGCGAGCGAGGACATCGGCCTGGCAGAGCCTGGCGCGCTGGCGGTGACGATGGCTGCGAAGGAGGCCTTTGATTTCATGGGCGCGCCGGAGGGATACCTCGCTCTGGCGCAGGCGGCGATCTATTTGTCTCTGGCACCGAAATCGAACGCTCTGTATACGGCCTATGGCGCCGTACAAGAGGATCTCGAGAAAACAGTTGCGGAACCGGTCCCTCTGCATCTAAGGAATGCAGTCACCGGACTGATGGGGCATCTTGGATACGGGAAAGGCTACCAGTACGCGCACGACGCACCGCAGAAGGTGACGGACATGACCTGCCTGCCGGAAGGCCTGCTTGGCCGCCGCTACTATCAGCCTACGGACGAGGGATTCGAGGCACGAATCCGCCAGCGGCTCGATGAGATCCGCCGCCTTCAGAAAAAAGGGCCAGGGGCGAGGAAGGACGAGTGAAGCGAGGCGCGGCTCCCGCGAGAAAAGACCCTGGAGGTCTGCCAGGGATATCAATCGTGGCCCTTACGGTCGTCGGGGCCGTTCTCGCGTCGGAACCCCTACTGCTGCGCGCCCAGGACAATCCCAAGCTGGTCATCGAAGAGGATTGTCAAGCCTTTGACATCTCAGGGGATAATGCCATCGTCTATGCGGTTCCCCGCTTGAAGCGAGTCCGCCAGCTGATCGTCGAGCGCGACGACATCTCGATTGCGACCGGGCCCGGTAAAATCAAACGAATCGTCGATGGGGAAAAGTTCATGCCCTTCCCGCCGCCCGAGGGCTACACGGTCGAATCGCTCGTCTGGTCTCCGGACGGCCACCGCATCGCAGTCAACATGAGCCTACAGAAGGCACCGCCCGGGTTCGACGACAAAGACGCGAAAAAAAGAGGCGACCTTGGCGAGGATGACAACAAGCCGCTGTCGAGCGTTACCGGCGGCAGGGTCGTCGCCTTGCTCGACGACGATGGCCACGAAATCAAGGTCGCCAATTCGAAGACTCGTTTTATCGAGGATGCGGTCCACGGGACCTGGCTTCGCGACGATGCCACCGTCGTCTATCAGACGGGCGGTGGGCCTTACGGGATTGCGCGGGTCCGTCCCGGAGACGGTAAAGTGGACTCGCTGTTTGAAGGCCACACCTTTAACGCGATCGTCTGGGACGCCAAGAGGAACCGGGCGTTCGCCATCGGGGAAAACCTAGGCCTGCGGCGGGGATTGACGCTCGTCAGCCTCGATCTGCTTCAGGAGAGGGTTACCGAGATCGCCCATATCGAGAGCTACCAGGGGGCCCTGAGCCTTTCCCCTTCGGGTAGGAAGATCGCCTTTTTCGAGGACGGCGACTACATCGATGTCATCGACACCGAGAACCCTTCGAAGAGCGTTCGGGTGCGGGCCGGTTATGGGCGGTTCGAATGGAGCCGCGACGAGCAACGCGTTCTGCTCAAACGGGGGCCGTTCGAGCGATCTAACATTTTGCTCTGGGTGGGCCTGTACGACTCATCGTTTTCGTCGATTCTGCACGGTCTGGAGTTTCATGATTTCCAGATCGCGCCGAACGAAAGTTCGATCGCGGTGACCGAACCGGGGAAACGGGTGCTCAGGCTGTACGCACTGCCCTAAATCTCGCCGGGCGGCAAGATGGGAGGTCGCGCCTCCCATTTCCTTAGTGCAATCGAAAGCGCTTGATATGTTCCTTCAGAATACAAGCGTTCATCATGACAATCAGACCGGCCCGGCGTGCGGCCTCCGCCGCCTCCGGGTGGATCACACCCTCTTGCATCCAGACGCCGCGAGCCCCGATGCGAATGGCGGACTCAACAACGCCGGGCACGAATTCCGAGCGGCGGAACACATCGACGATGTCCACCTGCTCGGGAACCTCTTCCAGACGCGCGTAGGATCTCTCTCCGAGAACCTCTGTCTCAACGGGATTTACCGGAATGATGCGGTAACCGACCGACTGCAAATACTGAGCCACGCCATAGCTGGGCCGATGGCGTCGGCTGGAGAGGCCAACGACCGCAATCGTACGGCTCGTTTTAAGCAGCTCGCTGGCGGGATCGCCGGCAAACCCTACTGACGCCTGTATCTTCATTCCGTCTCTTTTCTCTAGGGGGCTGCCACGACTGAGCAAGCTCACCCCGTTTGCCTGCCTCCAGACAGGCGACGGGATCACCGTGTGCCATCCAGATGCCTGACTGCCAGAACCTAGATTGCTGTGCTAAGCGGCCCGGAAAGGGTTCCCCCCGCGGTGGCATGATCATACATAAATCCCGCGGAAAGGAAAGTTCGACTAGCTGGGATGACGACGACTCCCTAAAGACCGAACCAGAGCGGAAACCTCTGCGGGGGAAAGAGCGCGGTGACGACCGGGCGCAAGCGAACCAAGTTCTAGGTTTCCCATGCGGACACGCTTCATCTTTTCCACGGCATGCCCGGCCTGATACAGCCTATGGCGTAATAGGTCTCGTCGGGCCTCGGAGAGTGTGACTTCGTACCACGAATGCTTTCCGCGAAGCCTCCCGATGCGGGCACCGGTCGCTTGAACCAATCTTTCGATCTCGGTTGAAGCAATGGGTGTCTTCAACTTCACATAATAGCCCTGCGGCAATTGGTGTGCCTGAAGCAGGCGGTTTGCGAGCTCACCGTCGTTGGTCAGCAAAACCAGGCCGGAGGAATGATATTCCAATCGGCCCACCGGAAAGACGCGCTCGGGCAAGCCTGCTAGGAAATCACGCAGGCACGGACGGCCTTCGGGATCGCTCAGCGTCGAGACCACCTCAGCCGGCTTGTGCAGAATGAGATAGAGGCGCTTCGTACGGGGACGGAGAAGTTTTCCCGCAACTTTGATGTGATCGCGAGACTCGTCGGCCTTTGCGCCGAGTTCGGTGACAAGTCGACCGTTCACAGTGACCAAGCCCGAGCTGATCATCTGTTCGGCATGCCGGCGGGACGCGAAGCCCGCTCGCGCGATAATCTTCTGTAATCGCTCTTCCATCATTCCCCGCAGGTGGACGTAGGGATCGAATGGGCGGCCGGAACGGCGCAAGTAAGATGCGCACCGAGAGTCTGGGGTTACACGGGAGGGATGCGGCGGATCGGTGCGGAGTCCTGCGGCAACCGAAGCCTGGGGCGCCAGCTACCATTCAGGATTCGCGTCTGACGAAGCGGCCTTGGCGGCGCGGGACTGCTCGGGCAGCTCCGATGGGTCTTCGGCCAGCTCGCCCAGGTCGTTATCTTCTCCCGATGCCTGGATGGTGTTCGCTTCGGCCAATTCCACCGGCGTAGCTGGCTCGGCGGGAACACGGTCTGGCTCAGCAGGCGCGAGGCCGGAATCAGAACCGAGCGCGGCCTGCGCGAGCTGCTCAAATTCCTTCAGGCTGGGAAGCTCGTCCAAGTCAGACAACCCGAAGCGCATCAGGAACTGCTTCGACGTCCGGTACAGGATGGGGCGGCCGATCACTTCCTTGCGTCCCGCCGTTGTAATCAGCCGCTTCTCGAGCAGCGTCTTAATCACGCCACCGACATGAACGCCGCGAATCTCGTTGATCTCCGGCACGGTGATGGGTTGCTTATAAGAGATGACAGCGAGGGTCTCGAGCGCTGGCATGGTCAAGCGCAGGGGAGGCTGAAGGCTCTTGATAAATTTTCGAACAACTTCATGATGCTGAGGCTTCGTGTAGAACTTCCAGCCGCCAGCCACTTTGCGAACTTCGATCCCGCGCTGGTCTGTCCCATACGAAGCCACCAGAAGGTCGAGGGCGGCGCGTGCCTGGGCCTTCTCAACTCCCAGCGCAGCGGCAATCTGATCGAGCGTCGCGGGCTCGTCCGCGGCGTAGACGATGGCCTCCAGTGCAGCCTGCATCTCCTCTGGCGTCATATTTTGGTTTCCTCGAACTCGCGGTTGTGTTCAAAGCGCAGGGTCACAGATACTGCTCCTCGATTTTCGACATGGCGTCCGGGCCCGCAAAGACAGCGTCAAACATCTTGTGTTTGCGCAGCGAAATGTCTGCGAACAGCTCAGATTGCACCAGGATCACGGCCTGCATGCGCACCATTT
>Ga0187778_10001761_pt1 | contig 14904 bp, 13 predicted proteins | sample 1015_Q2_SP5_20_M_FD_132418 | JGI IMG/M metagenome (GOLD analysis project Ga0187778, IMG submission 132418) | Tropical peat soil microbial communities from peatlands in Department of Meta, Colombia - 1015_Q2_SP5_20_MG | ecosystem: Environmental > Terrestrial > Soil > Wetlands > Peat | place... | reverse complement strand
GCCTGCAATTCCGAGGCGCACCGCCGCTGCGTACGACAGATCGATGATGCGGTCGTGCAGAAACGGGCCGCGGTCGTTGATGCGCACGACGACGCTGCTGCCGTCGTGCACGCTCGTCACCCGCGCGTAACTGGGGATGGGCAAGGTGGGATGCGCGGCGCTCATCGCGAACATGTCGTAGGGTTCTCCGCTCGCCGTGCGGTTGCCTTGGAACTGCCGACCGTACCAGGAGGCGATGCCGCGCTGCTGAAATGGAGCGTCACTCGTGTCCGGCGTATACGTGCGGCCCAAGGCGACATAGGGACGGTTGGCATGCGCACTGAGCGGTTCTTCGCGCGGCAGCGCGTCGGGCGTCTTTGCAAGTCCGGGCGGAACATGCTCGGGCGGACCGTCGTCGGCGTAGTAGTGCGGGCTTTTCGTTGCGCATGCACCCAGCAACAGGACCGCGAGAACCGCTGCGCTGCGCAAGGTCTTAGCTTTGCACCAGCTTGCGGTGGCGCTGAATCGTCATGAGCATGCCGCAGGCCATTCCGATCGTGACGAGCGCGGTACCGCCGTAACTGATGAGCGGCAGAGGAACTCCGACGACCGGCAATATGCCGCTGACCATCGCCATGTTCACGAACGCATAGGTGAACAAAATCATGGCCAAAGAAGCCGCGAGCAAGCGCGAAAAAGGCGTAGCCGCGTGTCCGGCGATGGTCAGTGCGCGCGCAACAAGCGCCAGAAACAGCACGATCAGCACGAGGTTGCCGATCAAACCGAACTCCTCGGAATACACGGCGAAGATAAAGTCGGTCGTGCGTTCGGGGATGAACTCCAGGTGCGTCTGGGTTCCCTGCATCCATCCCTTGCCGAAGACGCCTCCCGAGCCAATCGCGATCATCGACTGCAGCGTGTGGAACCCCTTGCCCAGCGGATCGGACATCGGATCGAGCAAAGTGAGGATGCGGGCGCGCTGATAGTCGTGCAGCACCGACCAGACCACCGGCAGCGCCGCCAAAATGCCGGCCACGAGGCCAAGGAGCCAACGCCAGGGAAGACCGGCGAAAAAGATCACGAAAAAGCCGGCCGCCAGCACGAGCAACGCGGTCCCCAGATCGGGCTGACGGGCAATGAGCGCGACCGGAATGAGCACCAGCACGATGGCAAACAGAAAGTCGATCGAGCGCAGCGTCCCGGCGCGCCGGTCAAAGTACCAGGCAAGCATCAAGGGCACACCCAGCTTCATGATTTCGGCCGGTTGCACGCGCGTGAAGCCGATGTCGAGCCAGCGCTGCGCGCCCTTGACCGATACGCCGATGACCAAAACGCCCACGAGCGCGAGCAGCCCGACGCCATAGACCGGAACGGCCATGCGCGTGAGCACCCGCGGCGGCAGGCTTGCAAACGCGAGCATGACCAAAGCGGCCAGGAGAAAGTTGCGCAGCTGTCCGGAAAAATTGCCGGGATGATCGGACGCGGCCGAGTACAGCGTGATGAGCCCCACGAGCGACAGGGCGCCCAGGGTGGCGAGCAGCGCCGGATCGAGCGAGCTGGCAAAGGCGCGCAGACGCAGTCGCAGGCCGGCGGGGGCGTTCACGATCAGTTGCCGCCGCTCGATACGCTGCTAGCGGCCACTGCGGTCTTGTGCGCCGCCGGAGCAAGGGCGGTCGGCTCGGCCGCGTGCACATTTTGCGGGGCCGCGGGCTCCTTGCCCAGCAGGTAGTAGTCCATCACCTGGCGAGCGATCGGAGCAGCGGCCAGCGCGCCCCAGCCGCCGTTTTCCACGAGCAGGGCGAGCGCGATCTTCGGCTGAACGCCGCGCTCCGCCGGCGCAAACGCGATGAACAAGGAGTGGTCGCGGTGGCGCTCCTCGACGTGGCGCTCGTCATACTTTTCGTTTTGGCCGATGCCAACGACCTGCGCAGTTCCGGTCTTGCCGGCTGTCTTGTAGGTACTGCCGACAAACGCCGCGTATGCCGTACCCGAGGGGTCGGTCGTCACTCCGACCATGGCGTCGCGCACGAACGCCACGTTTTCCGGGCGCAGGGCAATGCGCCGCGTCTCGGATGTGACCGTGAACGTGCGTGCGCCCGTGCGCGAATCTTCAATGGCCTTGACCAGATGCGGCTTCATGACGGCACCATCGTTAGCGAGCGTAGCGGTGGCCTGCGCCAGCTGGATGAGCGTAAAGGCGTTTTTGCCCTGACCGATGCCGATGGAGATGGTCTCGCCGCCAAACCACTTCTGGTGAAAGCGCCGCTCGTTCCACTCCGTGGAAGGCAAAACCCCCGGCACTTCGCCCTCCATGTCAATGCCCGTAAGATCGCCGAAGCCAAACGGCTTCATGAAATCGTGTATGGCGTCGACGCCCAAATCGTTGGCAAGCGCGTAATAGTAAACGTCGCTTGAGACAACGATGGACTTGTGCAAGTCCACCACCCCGTGTCCTCCCTTAGGCCCGCCTTCGCGAAACAGATGGCCACCGTAGGAGTAAAAGCCCGGGTCGAAGGTAACGCTTTCGGGATGGCGCTTGCCCAGCTCGAGGGCGGCTAGCGCCAAAAACGGCTTGTAGGTCGAGCCGATGGGGTAGGTGCCGCGCAGGGCACGGTTGAGCAGGGGCTTGTCGATTGAGTTGTTGAGCGCATCCCAGTTCACCGGGTCGATTCCTTCGACGAAAAGGTTCGGATCGAAGGTGGGTTTGGACACGAAGGCCAGAATGTCGCCGGTTTCCGGTTCAATGGCGATAAGGGCCCCGCGCCGATCGCCGAAGGCGCGCTCGACAATCTCTTGCAACCGGATGTCGACCGACAGAATCAGGTTGTCGCCCGGCACGGAGGGCGTTCTCGTGAGCGTGCGCACCGGGTGCCCGCCCGCGGTAATCTCGACTTGCTCGATGCCGGTGGTGCCGTGCAGCTGCTCCTCGTAGCTCGACTCCACGCCGATTTTGCCGATGTAATCGGTGCCGTTGTAGTTGTTCGGGTCGGCGAAGCCGTCGATGCGCTCCTCGTCCTTGGCGCTCACGCGACCGATATAGCCCAGCAAGTGCGAAGCGGTTTCTCCCAGCGGGTACTGGCGAAAGAGCCGGGCACGCAGCTCCACACCCGGGAAGCGGTAGCGCTGCGCGGCGAAGCGCGCGACTTCCTCGTCGCTCAAGCGGGTGCGGATGGGCACCGAGTCCAGATGCTTGTAGTCCTCGAGCGTCTTGTGAAATCGCCGGCGCTCGCGCGCCGAGATTTCGATGACCGTGGAGAGCTCATCGATCGCGCCATCGAGATCTCCGACCTTTGCCGGTTCGATCTCCAGGGTGTAGGCCGAATAATTCTTGGCGATGATGATGCCGTTGCGGTCCTTGATCAGACCGCGGTTGGCCGTCACCGGCACGAGCGCGATGCGGTTTTGTTCGGCGCGCGCCAGAAATTCCCCGTGGCGTATGACCTGCAGCCATGCCAGACGCAGGCAAAGCACCAGAAATCCCAGCGCCACCAAAACCGAGGCCGACACCAGACGCTCGCGAAATTGCGAGACCTCTCGTTCGGGGTTGCGCAACGGCTTCATGCGTCTTTCCTACGCGGGCACGGGCGGCCAGCCGCATTCTAATCGGCCCGCAAGCCGGTCGATCCGCGCGCCAGAGGGCCAAGGCGGGCGGATTGCGCGCGATCAGATCCGGCATCGGGGCCCTGTGCAATCATTGCCTTGCGTCCCATCGGGGGGCGGCGCCCTCGCCTGTGGCCGGGGCGCTCAATCCTAGCCAGAGGGGGGCTTCCAAATGAGCGATCACCAAAGCGGCGCACCGGCGCCCGAAGGGGCGCATGGGCCCCGGCCGGCCTCGGGCGGGGCGGCGCCGGCCCACCCGGCAAAGCGTCGGGAGCCATTGCCCTGGCACCGCCCCAAGGAGCTCGAGGACGACCCGCTGGCGCAGGAGCGCGTGCAGGCCATTCTCCGCGGACCCAGCTATCGGCTTGCCGACGAGGACGTCGATTTCTTGGCGCGCGACGATCTGCGGGGACTGCGCCTGCAGCTCGACTACTACAAGACGCAACTGCAGCTCGAGCGGCGCGGGGTGGAGCACACGATCGTCATCTTTGGCAGCACCCGCATCGCGGAGCCGGCGGCGGCGCGCCGCGCGCTGCAACGGCTGCAGGAGCGATCCGATGCGCTACGCGGCGCCGACGCGCAGACGCAAGAGCGCTTCGAGCGCGAGCTTGCCGCGGCCGAGCGCATCCATGCCAAGAGCCATTACTACGAGGTCGCGCGCGATCTCGGCCGGCGCATTGCGCAGGCCGGCAACGGCCCCGAAGACACACGGGTCATGGTCATGACCGGCGGCGGGCCCGGCATCATGGAAGCCGCCAATCGCGGCGCGTTTGATGTTGGCGCACAGTCGATCGGCCTGAATATCGCGCTGCCGCACGAGCAGTACCCCAACCCCTACATCACGCCGGAGCTATGCCTGCGCTTTCACTACTTTGCGCTGCGCAAGCTGCACTTCATGCTGCGCGCCCGCGCCTTGGTCGCATTTCCGGGAGGCTACGGTACCTTCGATGAGCTCTTCGAGACGCTGACCCTGATCCAGACGCGCAAGATCAGCCCCGTGCCAGTCGTCCTCGTGGGCAGGGACTACTGGCGCCGTGCCTTCGACGTGGATTTCTTAGTCGACGAGGGCGTGATCGCGACCGAGGACCGCGACTTGTTCTGGTACGCGGAGACGGCCGCCGAGATCTGGGAGAGCATATTGCACTGGCACCAAAGCAACGGCACGCCGCTGTACCCGAGCGCGAGCCGCGAATCGGCGTCGGCGCGCCCGCGGTGAAGATCGCCTTCCACGGGGCCGACCGCACGGTGACGGGTTCGTGCCACCTCGTCGAATGTGCCGGGGTTCGCCTGCTCGTGGACTGCGGTCTGGTGCAGGGCGAAGGCGAGACCGAGGAGCGCAATCGCCAGCCCTTCGGTTTTGCCCCTGCGGACATCGATTTCGTGCTGCTCACGCACGCGCACCTGGATCACTGCGGGCGGCTGCCACTGCTCGCCAAACGGGGTTTCCGCGGCGAGATCGTCGCAACCGCGGCCACACGCGAGTTGGCGCGGGTCGTCATGCTCGATGCGGCCCACCTGCAAGAAGAGGAGCTCCGCCGCAATCAGCGCCGCCGGCCGCACCGGTCTGCCGCGCGCACCGAGGCGGAGGCCGACGCGCTCTACACCGTACTCGATGCGCTCAATTGCCTGGATCGGTTCGGGCGCGCCCCGACTTACGGGCAGGCGCTCGAGCTCGCGCCGGGCGTGCGGGTCACGTTTTTCGATGCCGGCCACATCCTGGGCTCGGCGAGCCTGTACCTGGAACTCGAAGAGGACGGCGGCCGGCGAACGGTTACCTTCTCCGGTGACCTGGGCAACCGGGGCCGGCCGCTGTTGCGCGCGCCCGTCGCGCCGCCGGCTTCCGACATCGCCGTGGTGGAGACAACCTACGGCGATCGCCTGCACAAGCCGATCGGCCCCTCGATCGAGGAGTTCTACGCGGCGATCAACGGAGCGTTTGCGCGCGGAGGCAACGTGGTGATTCCGACTTTTGCGCTCGAGCGGGCGCAGGAGGTGCTGTGGTATCTGCGGGAGGGCCGGGAACAGGGACGTTTACCGCCCCTTCTGCAGGTCTTTTTGGATTCCCCGATGGCGATATCGGCCACCCAGATCTTCGAGCACCATCCGGAGTGTTTCGAGCCCCACGTCGCCCGGCAATTCGGCGCCGGCAAGGATCCTTTCGCGCTCCCGGGCCTGCACTTTACGCGCGAGGCCGTCGACAGCATCGCGATCAACCGGTTTCGAAGCGGTGCGGTCATCCTGGCCGGCGCCGGCATGTGCAATGGCGGCCGGGTGCGTCACCATCTGCGTCAGAACCTGTGGCGCGAGAGCTGCGCCATCGTATTCGTCGGCTACGCCGCCCGCGGAACGCTCGCCCGGCGCATCATCGACGGAGCTGCGAGCGTGCACATTTTCGAAGAAGAGGTCCGCGTTCGCGCAAGCATTCACACGATCAACGGGTTTTCGGCGCATGCCGACCGCGACGAACTGCTCGAATGGCATCACCGGGTCGCTCCCCGCCGCACGTTTCTCGTGCACGGCGAGGAAGACGTGATGCGGATCTTCGCGGCACAGCTGCACGACACCGAGGTGCAGATGCCCGAGTTCGGGCAGTCATACGAGTTGTGAGGCGAACCGTCGCGCGCCGCCTCGGCATCTTGCCCGGGCCCTAGCCGGCGCCCAGCATTCCGGCGGCGACCGTGTCGTTGCGCGTCGCATCGACGAGGATAAAGCTCCCGGTGCAACGAAAGCGCTCGTAGTCGTCGGCAATCACTGGCGTTTGGGTCGCGAGTTCCAGGCGAACGATGTCGTTGGCCTGCACCGGGCCGTCGTGCTCTTCCCACCGCAAGGTCTCGATGTCTAGGCGGGCAACGACGCGCCCCACCCGCGCGCGCGTCTCCTGCGTGGCTTGCCGCAGCAGATATTCGCGCTGCCGCTCAAGGCCCTGCGCGTCAAGCCAGCAGACTGTGCTCGTGAACCGCGAGGTCGCCCGCGGGGACGGTTCGTCGGCTCGGCTGAGCAAGTCGCCGCGCGAGATGTCGATGTCGTCGACCAGACTCACCAGTACCGATTCGCCTGCAACCGCCCGCTCGCGGGCCTGCGCTCCGATGGTGAGGGCCCGTACGGTCGAGCGCCGGCCACTGGCAAGGACAAGCACCTCATCGCCCCGTGCCAAGCTGCCCGATTCGATGCGCCCGGCATAGCCCCGGAAATCCGGTTCGGAAGCCCGACACACCCACTGTACCGGCAGGCGCAAGGGTGCCTGGGCGTCGGATTCGTGCGCCGGCGCGCGCTCGAGCAGCTCGATGAGCGTCGGGCCGTCGAACCAGGCGAGGCGCTCGTCGCGCCGCACCACATTGGATCCCTCCAGCGCGCTCAGGGGAATGAAATCGACCTGAACATGCAAATCGGGCTGGCACGCGAGCCAGTTTTGGAATTGCCCGACGATCCCGGAAAAGTGCGCCGAAGAAAAACCGACCTGATCCATCTTGTTGATTGCCACGATCAACTGGCGCACGCCCAGCAGACCCGCGATCGTCGCGTGACGCCGGGTTTGCGCCACGATGCCCTTGCGCGCATCGACGAGCAGCACGGCCGCATCCGCGGTCGAAGCCGCCGTGACCATGTTGCGGGTGTATTGCAGATGCCCGGGACTGTCGGCGATGATGAACTTGCGCCTTGCGGTCGCGAAGTAGCGATAGGCGACGTCGATCGTGATGCCCTGTTCGCGCTCCGCAATCAGCCCGTCGGTGAGCAAGGACAGATCCGGCGCGGAGAGCCCGCGCCGGCGCGCGTTGCGCTGCAGGTTCGCCAGGGTGTCCGTAAGCAGCGCCTTGCTGTCAAACAGCAGCCGCCCGATCAGCGTGCTCTTGCCATCGTCGACACTGCCGCAGGTGAGAAACCGCAGCACACCCCGATCCTCGCACACCGCCCCGGCTTCCTCGTGAGCACCCTCGCCGATTGTGTCGCCACGTGCCATGTCAGAAATATCCTTCGCGTTTGCGCCGTTCCATGGACGCTTCCGACGTCTGGTCGTCCATGCGCGTGGCCCCGCGCTCGGTGAGCGTAGCGCCCGCGGTTTCGAGAATGATCTGTTCGTAATTGACGGCCGTCGAAGCCACCGGACAGGTGCAGGAGATGTCGCCCACCGTGCGAAAACGCACGCTTCGCTCTTCCACCTGCTCGTGGGCTGCGGCCGGCGTGAGCGCCGTCACCGGCACCAGCGTGCCGTCGCGACAAACAACGGCGCGCCGATGCGCAAAGTACAGAGAGGGCACCTCGAGGTCCTCGCGCGCGATGTACTGCCATACGTCGAGCTCGGTCCAGTTGCTAATGGGGAACACGCGCATGTGCTCGCCCGGTGCCACGCGCGCGTTGTACAGGTTCCACAGCTCCGGGCGTTGGTTCTTCGGATCCCACTGTCCCCAGCCGTCGCGGAAGCTAAACACGCGCTCCTTTGCGCGCGCCTTTTCCTCGTCGCGGCGCGCGCCGCCAATGCAGGCATCAAAGCCAAACTCGGCTATGGCGTCGAGCAATGTGACGGACTGGTATTTGTTGCGCGACTCCTGCGGCGTGCGCAGCACGACCCGGCCACGGGCGATCGATTCCTCGACGCTGCGCACGAGCAGGCGTTCCCGAAGTTGCGCGACGCGCCGGTCCCGAAACGCGATGACCTCGGGGAAGTTGTGTCCCGTGTCCACGTGCAGCAGCGGAAACGGAAAAGGCGCCGGCCGAAAGGCCTTGGTGGCCAGATGCAGCAGCACGATGGAATCTTTGCCGCCCGAAAAGAGCAGGACCGGATGGGTGCATTGACCGGCAACCTCCCGCAGTATGTGGATCGACTCGGCTTCGAGCCAGTCGAGATGCGACAGGCTGCGGCGGGTTGCGCCGCTTGCCGCCACGGTCGTGCTCATGCCGCTTCCCGCAGGCGGATCGTCCGGGTCTCCGAGCGATGCAGGCCGCACTCCCTGGTGTCAGGGTCCTCCCACCACCAGCGCCCCGCGCGGGGGTGCTCCCCGACGCTGATCGCACGCGTGCAAGGCGCGCAGCCGATGCTCGGATAGCCCTGGTCGTGCAGGCTGTTGTAGGGCACCGCATTGGTACGCAGGTACTGCCAGACCTGCTGCTCGCTCCAGTCAAACAGGGGGTTGAATTTTTCCAGGCAGTAGGCCAGATCGTATTCGCGCGGCGGTAGCGCATCGCGCGTCACGGACTGCTGCGCACGCAGTCCCGTGATCCAAGCGCGCTTGGCCCAGAGCGCGCGCGCCAGGGGCTGGACCTTGCGCACCGCGCAGCAGGCCTTGCGGTTTTCCACGGACTGGTAAAAGCCGTTGACGCCATTGGCGCGAACAAGGTCGCTCAGTGCCTGCGGATCGGGGTGGACGGTCTCGAATGAGGCCCCGTAGTGCTCGCGTACCTTCTGCATCAAGGCGTACGTCGGCTCGGGCAAGCGACCGGTATCGAGGGTGACGATGGCAATGTCGAGGCGGCTCTTGCGGATGAGGTCGAAGACGACCATGTCCTCGGCGCCAAAACTCGTCGAAAAAACGGCGGGAGCCAGGCCGGCGGCTTCTTGCAGCAAGGCCAGGGCGGAAGCAACCGGGCTCTCCAGTCCGGACGGGGGATTCATCAGCATGGGGAAGCTCTCCGAAAAAGAGGCAGCGGGGGATCGACCGAGCCCTGATAGACATCCGAAAACGGGGAAAATGACTGCAGGGCGCGGACGGGATCGCAGTCCGCGCGCAGTGCAAAGCTGTCAAAACCCACCCGACGCAGCGCAAAGAGCTGGTCGGGCAGGATGTCACCCAAGGCACGCAGTTCCCCGCGCCAGCCGTAGCGATTGCGCAACAGCACCGCGCTCGAGTAGCCGCGTCCGTCGGTGAATTTGGGGAACTGCACGCCAAGGAGCGCAATCCAGTGGAAAAACTCGACGGCGCACGCCGGATCGTCGGTCGGCGTGAGCCAGATGCCGGCGCGGCCGCTGGCGCGCACGCGCTCGGTTTGCGCCACCACGAGTTCGAGCGGCAGCAAGGCACCGGGCGAACCGTCCCATTGGGCTGCGCTGTGGATGAGGCGCCAGCGGTCCGGGACGACGCGCGGCACCCCGCCCAACAGGCGAATGAGATGCGCGCCGTCAGACATTTTCGAGCTCGTCGTGCGTGCACGGCGCGGTGTAGACCGCGGATTTGAACGCCGCCAGCCCCACACGCGCCAGCGTTTGGACAAAGCGCTCCTGCGGCATTCGGACAGCGGCGTACAGCTCCAGGATCGTCGCCACAACGTCGGCAACCTGCGTTGCGGCAAATGCCGGACCGATCACGACCCCGATGGCCGTGCGCGCGGGATCCGGGCCGATCTGTCCGCCCAAGGTGATTTGATAGAACTCGGCGCCCTGCTTATCAACACCCAGGATGCCGATGTTGCCCACGTGGTGGTGGCCGCAGGAATTGATGCATCCAGAAATGTTGAGGCTGATCTCGCCCAGGTCGTGCAGATAATCGAGATCGTCGAAGCGCTCGAGCACCGCTGCCGCGATGGGAATCGACTTGGCATTGGCCAAGGCACAAAAGTCGCCACCCGGACAGCAAACAATGTCCGTTAGCAGTCCGATGTTGGGCGAGGCCAGCCCCAGCGCGCGGGCCTGGACCCACAACTCATAGAGCTCGTGCTGGGCAACGTCGGCCAGCACCACATTTTGTTCGTGCGTGATGCGCAGCTCGCCAAAGCAAAACCGGTCGGCCAGGTCTGCGAGCGCAAGCATTGTCGAGGCGTCGAGGTCGCCGGGCGCCCAGCCGGCCCGCTTGAGCGAGAGCGTGACGGCGGCATAACCGGGCACGCGGTGCGCGCGCACGCTGCGGCTATGCCAGCGCGCGAAGGCGCGCTCGGCCGCCATGCGCTCCTGCAGCACGCGCGAGTCTGCGGCCGGCGCCCCATAGGGGGGCGGCGCAAATCCTGTCGCGATCCGTGCGAGCTCGGCTTCGGTGACGGTGCCGGAGCCGTCTTGCAGAAAGGCGAACTCCTCATCGACTTGCCGCGCGAACTCTGAGGCGCCCAGCGTCCGCACGAGGATCTTGATGCGCGACTTAAACAAGTTGTCGCGTCGCCCATAGCGGTTGTAGACGCGCAGCAGCGCCTCGGTGTAGTTCAGCAGCTCGCGCCAAGGCAGCGCCCGGCGAACGATCGATCCGACGACAGGCGTTCGCCCCATGCCCCCACCCGCGAGCACGTCGGCCACGACCTCGCCGGCCGTATCGCGGTACAGGTAAAAGCCCAGATCGTGCATTGCCGTCGCGCAGCGATCCTCGTCGCGAGAGGCGCTGACAGCGATCTTGAACTTGCGCGGCAGAAAGGAGAATTCCGGGTGCACCGTGCTCCACTGGCGCAGCAATTCGCAATACGGGCGCGGGTCGACGGTTTCGTCCGGGGCGACGCCCGCAAACGGATCGCTCGTAATGTTGCGCACGCAGTTGCCCGATGTCTGGATGGCGTGCATCTGCACCTGGGCGAGGGCCGCAAGCACGTCGGGCACTTCCTCGATCTTTACCCAGTTGAACTGGATGTTTTGCCGCGTGCTGAAATGCCCGTAGCCACGATCCCAGGTCCGGGCGATGTCGGCCAAGGTACGGAGCTGGCGCGAGGCAAGCAATCCGTAGGGAATGGCAACGCGCAGCATCGGCGCGTGGCGCTGAACATACAGGCCGTTTTGCAGGCGCAAGGGACGAAACTCCTCGTCGCCCAGCTCGCCGGCTTGCCAGCGCGCGACCTGATCGCGGAACTGGACAACCCGCTCGTTGACGATGCGCTGGTCAAATTCCGAGTACCGGTACATGCGCGATCCTTCAGGCCCAAAGAAGGCGCAGGCCGATGAGCAGCAGCATGCTCGCTAAGACCACCCGCAAGGTGCGCTCGGGCAGGCGCCCAGCCACGCGCGCCCCGAGGTGAATTGCCGGAAGCGAGCCGATCAGCAGGGCCGCCAGCATTTCCCAGTCGACCGTGCCCAGCGCCGCGTGGCCGAGACCGGCGACGAGCGTCAGGGGCACGGCATGCGCGATATCCGCCGCGACGATCTGGCGCGTCGGCAACACCGGGTACAGAAACAAAAGCGCAACCACGCCGATCGCGCCCGCGCCCACGGAGGTCAAGGTCACCAATGTGCCGAGCAGCGCACCCAAGGCCAATGTCGGCGTAGCGCGCGGCTCCGGATCGCCACCGAAGGCCACGAAGCACAGCGAATTCGTGCTCCCAAGCAAGCTCCGCTCGCCGCGGACGGTTGCAAGGCGAGCGCCCCACGCCTGGATCTGAGTGCGAAAGGCCAGGGCCCCGGCGGTTAGCAGCAAAGCCAACGCAAGGCCCGGGCGCAGCACCGAGTTGAACTGTGCTGCCTCCGGCTGCCATTGGCGCACCGCCGCGAGCGTAAGCACGGACGCAGGCACCGAGCCGAGCGCCAGCCAAGACACGATGGGCCAGCGAACCTGCCCGCGTCGCGCATAGGTCCATGCACCGCCCGATTTGGTGATTGCGGCAAACAGCAAATCCGTGCCGACGGCAATCTGGGCGGGCACTCCAAAGACGAGGGTGAGCAGAGGCGTCATGAGCGAGCCGCCGCCAACGCCTGTTGCGCCGACGACGAAACCGACAAGGGCGCCGCCCGCAATGAGTTGAGAAACCACAAAATTGCTCCGCAAGCTTTGTCGACAAGCAGCGCTCGCGGCGCCGGCCCGCGAGGGAAGCCGTCGGTTGCGGCGCTGCAAGATCTCGAGTTGTTTTGAAGGCTACGGGCTGGCGGCTGCTAGCGGAACAAACCGATGGCTATGTCAGTATGCGGCAAGCGCATAGCCTTTTTGTGCGGCAAATCGACCGCAAGGCGCGCGCGGTTACCCCGCATCGCCTAGGCTTGCTGCTCTAACTGCGCAAGGATCGCGCCCACGAGGAACCCGTCCATGCCGGGCAGCTCGCTCAGCACGGGCAAAACCCGGACGTGCACCTCGGGTTGGCGTGCCGTGAACTGACGCACCACATCGGGCAGGTCCTGCGCGACGTGCCCGCCTTGCGCCCAGAAGATGGGCGCGATGTCGATGCGGCGACATCCGGCGGCGGCCAACTGCGTGAGCGCCTGCTCGAGGTTGGGGCTTTGCAACTCGAGAAAAGCGAGCTGCACGGATGTGCTCGGGCGCGCCTGCGCAAGCGCCTCTTGCAGCCGCTGCAACGGTTGCACCCAGCGCGTGTCGCGCGCGCCGTGCGCAAACAAGATGATGGCATCTGTCCTGCTCATGGTTCGTGCGGCCGTGCCCTGCCTACCGCCCGTGGTAGGCCCCGATCCGTCCGGGGCTGGCAAGCTCCCGTCCGTATGTATTATGGCTGCCTGCATGCCTACCGATGTCCGGGCGGGCACCGGCGATGCGGCCGGCGAGAAAATTGACGGGAGAGATCAATGGCATCTGTGAATAAAGTGATTTTGGTGGGCAATCTCGGCCGCGATCCGGAGACCCGCTACAGCCCGGAGGGCGCCGCGATGACGAATATCTCGCTGGCGACGACCTCCCAGTGGAAGGACAAGAACACCGGGGAGAAGCGCGAGGAAACCGAATGGCACCGGGTGGCCTTTTTCGGGCGCCTCGCGGAGATCGCCGCCGAGTACTTGCGCAAGGGTTCGCAGGTCTACATCGAGGGGCGGCTGCGCACACGCAAATGGCAAGACAAGGAGACGGGCCAGGATCGCTATGCCACCGAAATTGTCGCCGACGCGATGCAAATGCTCGGCTCCCGCGCATCAGCGGCGCCTGGCGCCGAGGAGGAGCCACGCTCCTCGCGCCCGAGCGCGCCGCGCGCCGGCGCCGGGGCGGGCAAAGCCGCTGCCAAGGAGCCGGCCGGGGGCGGCGTCGCGGACCTCGACGACGACATTCCGTTTTGAAGCAGTTGCGCGGTCAGCTCTGCTCCGGGCGGGAGCCGTCTGCCGGTTTTTCCCCCTGCAGCAGGGCAAGGATCTCCTCGTGCAAGGTTCCGCTTGAGGCGATCAGGGATGGCTGGCTGAGCGGATCGCCTCCGCTCCAGCTCGTAACACGGCCGCCGGCACCCTCCACCACGGGCACCACCGCGGCAACGTCCCAGTAGGAAAGTACCGGATCGAGCATGGCATCGGCGCCGCCGGTCGCAAGGGCAAAATAGCCGAAGCAATCGCCCCAGGTGCGCGCCAGGGCCGCGCGTTGCACGATGCGAAGCATCGAAGGGTCGGAGTCCTCGTCGCGGGAGCCGGGCAGCGCTGTGGCCAGCACCGTGGACTGCGCCAGCGTGCGGGCGGCGCGCACCCGCGCCTGGCGTCGCGTTCCATCGGCACCGAACAAGGTGGTACCGCGACGGTGCCCGATGAGGGCAAAACCTGCGGCCGCGTGCGCGATGCATCCCAGTACCGGTCGGTGGCCGTCGCCGTCATCACGCTCCAGCGCGATGAGCGTGCCGAAGAGAAAACAGTTGCTGATGAACGCCTTTGTGCCATCGATCGGGTCGAGGATCCAGCGATAACGCCCGCCCGGGCGTTCGCCGTACTCTTCGCCGACGATGCCGTGCTGGGGATAGCGGGTTTCGATGAGCCGGCGCAGCGCAGCTTCGGCCTCGCGATCGGCCTTTGTTACGGGCGATGCGTCTGCCTTGATGTGCACGCGCGCGCCCGCAAGAAAATAGGGACGGATGACACAAAACGCCTGGCCGATGAGTTCGTGCATGAAGGCAGTGAACTCGCGCTCCTCGTGGGCGTCCAGCGGTGCGCTAAAACACTTCCAGTTCACAGGACCTCCATCGCCCTTTGGTCTCATCGTGCCCGGCTGCAGACGTTTTTCGCGGACGCCGGTCATGGTACTGGCCGGCAAGCCCGCTTGGGGAGGGGCTTACACTGCGCAGTGCACAAAAAATCCTCCCGAACGCATCGGAGTTTTTTTCTCAAATGGCATTGCCTTCCGACACGGCCCGGGGCGAGGGCGGCGGTGAAGCCGGCGCTGTGGCGTCGCCGCCCGCGGTGCGCCTGACGAGCGCGCGCCCGGCCCTGGGAGCGGCTCAGGGAACGCTGATTCTGGGAGCGCTGGGCGTCGTCTACGGCGATATCGGAACGAGCCCGCTATATACGTTGAAGACGGCCTACGAGGCCGCAGGTGGCGCCTCTGCCGAGATTGCCCTGGGCCTGCTGTCTTTGATTGTCTGGACCTTGATCATCGTTACGTCGGTAAAGTACGTGGCGCTGGTCATGCGTGCCGACAACGACGGGGAGGGCGGAATCCTCGCGCTCATGGCGCACCTGGCCTTCAAGGGCCGCGAGCGACCCCTTGTGGTGGGCATCGGCGTGCTGGGGGCCGCCAT
>Ga0187778_10001760_pt1 | contig 14904 bp, 13 predicted proteins | sample 1015_Q2_SP5_20_M_FD_132418 | JGI IMG/M metagenome (GOLD analysis project Ga0187778, IMG submission 132418) | Tropical peat soil microbial communities from peatlands in Department of Meta, Colombia - 1015_Q2_SP5_20_MG | ecosystem: Environmental > Terrestrial > Soil > Wetlands > Peat | place... | reverse complement strand
CAGCGGATCGCCTCTCTCCTCGTGCTCCTTGCGGACCGATTCAGGTGGATACCACGGGGGGTTGCGGACCTTGGAGACGATGCGCGTTACGCCGAGCGGTGTACGCCAGTCCATCTTGCCGACACTCACCGGGTAGGTGATGACGATCGGATGCTCGCCGCGCCGCGGCTTCGGATAGAAGTACAGACGATGCTCGGGCAGGTTCACCACGATGCCTTCACGCGGTCCGGGCGGCAGGATGCGCCTGCCCGGAAGCGTGAGGTGCTTGTCAGCCCCGGGGATCCACACGTCCACCCCGGGATTCGCGCGGATGATCTCGTAATAACCAAGACTGTGGCGCTGCGCGAGGTCGGGCAGCGTGTCCTGGTACACGGTCGTGACGCTTGCGTCCTCGCCGATGAGGGGCGAGTCGCCTCCGGGCAGCGGATACGTGCTGCCGTACGCGAGGCTCGCCGTGAGTGCGAACCACGCGAGAGTCGCCAACAATGCACCGCCGTACATGCGTCGTCGGTCCTGCCTTTGTGCGCTCACTCCTGCCCCAACCGCCGAACCCCGCTGCCGGGCCGCTGGCCGTGCGAGTCCACTTGCTGGATCGTCATCGCGACGATGGATTCTAAAGTATTCCAGTGCCATAGGCTGTGACGAGCGGCTCTTCAGTGCAGCGCGAGCGTGTCACGCCGCCAGGTGGCGTCCTGCCAGCGCCCAAAGTCCGGAAGCAACTCGGGGCTGCTCGCCTCTTTTACCGGGACCAGATCCTCGAGGCGCAGCTCTTCGAAGCGGCGGTGAAACCGGCTGCGCTCCTTCACTTCGCGTGCGATGAGCAGGCGCTGTGTGGTGGGAGTAAAACCGGCGAAATCCACGTAACCTTCATCGGGATCGTCGGCGCCGGGCGGGAGCACATCGATCGTCCAGCCGGCGGCGCTCTCATGAAATACCCAGAGCTCGCGCCAGCTCTCGAGCGGTTGCACGGCAAGCACCAGCGCCCGGCCACGTGCGATCGGTCGGGCCGAGGCTGTCCACACGATCCCATAAGTGCAGCGTCGCACCAGGGCCACGGCCGGTCGATTGACCTCTGCGAGCGTAAGGCAGGTTTGGCCCTTCTCCCCCGAAACCGTGCTGAGAACGAGCGGCCCCGCCTGAGAGCCGGGAGCGACGGCCGCCCAGCGGATCGCCCCCACCCGCAAGAGCGCATCGCGGTACTCCCCGCGGCGCTCCTCCCCGAGATCGTCCGGTTGTGCGGCGAGAAGCTCGGCGACGGCGCGCTGCGCTGCCGCCGCGGGCGGCTGGCCGAGCCGCGCTTTCTCGTACGCGATGGCGGCCCAGACCGCCGCGCGCCGCGCGTGCAGACGGCTACGTGTCATCGCGTTCACGGACCGCTCCTCGACCTTCTCGAGGAGCACGCTGCGTTCTTCGTCCTGCGGTGCTCGCAGGAGGACTCCCATTGCCGGATCGATGCAGTCCGGCCGCGTGAGACCGAGTACCGCGCGTGCAACTTCTTCGGCGCTTGCACGTGGCAGTGAGAGAAGCCGGCGGAACAGCTCGCCGTCGTAGCAGACCTGTACCCGGCCGTTGCGCTCGAAGCTCCTCATGCGAATGCCAAACTGCTCTACCACCTCGAGGTGCGCAGCGGCACCTGCGTGCCGGACCCCGCTTCCCGAGGCCGCATCGGCCAGCCGCTCAGCCATGCGCGCGATGGCGTCGAGGGGCTCGGCGGTGAGCGCGCCGGCCGGCGCCGCCTTCAGATACGCGGCACCATAGCTGATCCCGAGCGCTTCGAAGCCCGCGCTGTCGCGCAGGAAGCGCACGACCGCGAGAAGGCCTGGTGCATCCGCCTCGGCGAGACCGATCTCACGGACGGCCTCGCTCTTCACGTATCCGCCGCGCTCGCGGCGATAGTCGTAGACCTTGAGGTAGCCCGCGCGCTCATCGCGGATCTCGAGCGTCTCCCCCTGCCAGAGTGTGGTCAGCTGCGTGGCGCGCGGGTGCGGCGCCGCACGCAGCGGCGTGTGATCCTGCGCGACGATCGCGAGCGCGGCGGCGGCCGTGAGCAGCATTCAGGGGCGCTCCACCGCCGCGCTCACCGGGATTGAGGTTGCAGCGGCGACCGTCGCTGCGTCGAGCCCGACCAGATTCGAGCCGAGGAACTGTCCCGGGGCGGGTGTCGGGGCGATGATCACCTGCACCTTGTCAGAGAGCTTGTCGGCAAGTGTCTTCTGGATGAGGAGCGGGTAGCGGGCGATGAGTGCGCCCTCGCGCTCCATCTGACCGGCGTTGCTCTTGCCCACGGCCTCGAGCCGATAGGCCTCGGCGTCGGCGAGTTTCTGCCGTGATTCAGCCTCGCCCCCCGCCTCGATGCGGCGCGCTTCCGCCGCGCCTTCGGCGGTGCGAATGCGCGCCAGCTTTTCCGCCTCGGCCTCGAGCTGACGCTGCTCGATCTGCTTCTGCTTGAAGGGCAGGATGTGTTTCATGGTCTCTTCCTGCGCGCGGGCCGCGATGACCTGCTCGGTGCCCGCGGCCTCGGCTGCCTTCTGCCGCCGCACCTTGTCGGCCTCGGCCGTCAGCTGTGTCTCCTTCACCTGCGCCTCCTTGAGCTGCAGCGTGTAGCGGATCTTTTCGGTTTCGAGCTCTTCGGCGAGGAGTTTTTCCATCTGCGCGCGGTAGTCACCGGGCAGGTCCACGTGCCCCATGTCGACCCCACGGAGGACCAACCCGAGCGCCGCGAGCTTCGGCTTGAGTTCGGTGGCAATCTCCTGTTGGATCTGCTGCCGCTGGCTCGAGAAGATCTCGCGCACCGCATGTCGTGCGAGCAAGGGATAAACCACCCCCTGCACAGCCGGGCGTACCAGGTCCTCGTTCAGGTCATCCGGATACTCCTTCGACATCTGGGCGATGCGACCGCGATCGATCGCCCAGCGCACCGCCAGATCGACGCCGATTGACAGTCCTTCGTTCGACTGGAACGGTGCCGGACCCGTAGCGCGCGCCCCCTCCGTCGGCCTATACAACTGATCGCGGGTCGGGTAGCGGCGCACCTGATGGATACCTGGGATGAGCAGCACGCTGCCGGCGCCGTAGGCGCGCGTAGAGCCGTCTAACAAGTTGGTGCGCACCAGTACCTCGCTGCGGTGCACGCTGGCGGCCGGCGGGTGCAGATAGAGAAGGTAAACAACAGCAGCGAGCAGCACTGCGATCACGAGCCGTACGCGAAGACGCAAGATCGCCGCGCCAAGGGTGCGCTGGACGCGTCCGGTCGCCGCCGTCAGCCGGCCGAGGGGTTCGATGAGCGCCCGCTGCAGGAAGGCCAGGAAAGCCTCGAAGTGGTCCGACACGAATGACTCCTCCCGTTGGTTGTGCTGCCTCGATAGGAAGAGTCTGTCCGCCCCTGCTGGCAAAGCAGTGCGGCAATAATGGCAGGCTGTGGCAGTCAGGCAGGCGGTGACGGGCGCCGCCGGGCACGGCGGCTCCGGGGATTAGTCGACTAGCTCGTAGTGCACCATCCGCGGCGTGCCACCGCGGTTCACGGGTGTTATGTCCATCGGGCAGGCGGAGAATATGACGTAGCAGTCCATCAAGGCGCGCAGCAGCACGTAGTCGCCCGGCTGACTTATCGGCTCCCGCAGGGCAATGCGCTCGTTGCCGTCCACCGCGACGTTCATCCAGAGATTAATCGGGTTTGGAACCATGTCCGGCCTAACCCGGAGTCGGGCGAGCGCCTGGAAATAGTTATCCCGGCAATTGCGGTGGCCCGGAGGACAGCCGTAGAACGCATACAGCCAGTGGTCACAGCAGGCGACGAGCATGTCGTGCTTGCCGCGCGAGGTATCGCGCTCTATCTTCAGCAGCACGTTGCGTCGGTTGCTGTAGAGTGGGTCTCCCTCCTTGGGGAAGAGTCGACTCAACATTCGGCGCGTGTGCTCGACGGAAAGGTATTGCGTCGTATCGGGCGCCGCCAGGCACCACGCGTCCACGGTCTGCGAGCCATGGGTATTCACGAGCTTCACCGCCTGACCGGCAGTGAGCGCGACCGCAGCGGATTCGCCCCCGGCAATTGCCGTCAACATGCTTAAGTGTCCCTCGCCGTCCGTCGCTCACCTAACGGGCCGCAGCCTCACCGTTGCTCGGCCGACCGCTTGGGCCCGAAGTGTGCATCGGCCACCAGGCACAGAATCTCGTACATGATGCTCGCGCCGACCAGTGCCGTGTTCCCCGACGGATCGTACGGCGGCGCCACCTCGACGACATCGCCGCCGACCAGATTCAGCCCGCGCAGTCCCCGCAGCAGACGCTGAGCTTCAAGCGTCGTGATGCCGCCGATCTCCGGAGTCCCCGTGCCCGGCGCATAGACCGGATCGAGACCGTCCACGTCGAACGAGATGTACGTGGGTCCGGCGCCGACCACTTTGCGCGCCTCGGCAATCACCCGCTCGACCCCAAGAGTGGCGAACTCGTCGATGAACATCACGCGCATGCCGTGCGACTTGGAGAACTCGATGCCCTCGAGGGAGTTCTGCCCGCCGCGTATGCCGATCTGAATCGTGCGCGCGGGATCGAGCAGGCCGTTCTCCACCGCGAGGCGAAAGGGTGCGCCGTGGGTGAATTTTGAACCGAAGAACTCACCCCAGGTGTCGGTGTGGGCATCAACGTGGACCATACCGAGCGGGGTTTGCGCTGCGATGCCGCGGAAGATCGGAAACGTGATCGAGTGGTCTCCGCCCGCGCTCACTGGGAGCACGCCCGCGTTGTGCAGCCGGCGATAGAAGGTCTCGATCTCCCCCACCTGGATCTCGAGATCATAGAGATTGGAGAAGCGCACGTCGCCCAGGTCCGAGATCCGGCATAACTCATACGGGTTGATGCCGAGTCCAACATTGTGCCCGCGCATGAGGCTCGATGCGTTGCGTATCTCACGCGGCCCGTGGCGCGCGCCCGGTCGGTTGGTGACGCCGAGGTCGGTGGGAACGCCGATCAGGCCGATATCGACTCCCTCGAGCGTGCGCGCAAGCGGAGCGCGCATGAACGTCGCAATGTCGGTGTAGCGCGGCTCCGTCATCGGATCGTAGGCGTCTTTGCCCTGAATATCGGGCTTGAAGTAATGAGGGCTCTTCATGGTTGTCCTCTCTCGGCTACGGTTCGGGCGTGCGCTCCTGCGGCGGCGAGGCTGGTGAGCGCGAATGCGAGCAGGCTGCCTGCCAGGCCGGCGTAAATCGGAAGCTCGGAATCGGGGCCCTTCATGACGAGAAAAGCGATGACGAGCGCACTGCCGAGCGCGATGGAGGCGATCGCAGCGCTCTTACGGACGCGCGGGAGGAAAATAGCGCCGACGAGGGGCACAAGCAATCCTCCGACCAGAAGGTCGTACGCGACCGTCAGAGCAGTGATCACGTCGTGCAGTGCGCACGAGAGCACTGTCATCGCGACGCCGAGGATGAGCGTGATACTGCGGCTCTGGGTGACCGTGCCTGCGCCGCTGGTGCGGCGTACTCTGAGGTAGACATCCTCGAGCAAGACCGTGGAGGCTGCCACGAGGCAGGCGCTGGCAGTCGACATGATGGCGGCGAGAGCAGCCGCGAGCACCAGACCGCGAAGCCCAATCGGCAGCACGGCATTCACGATCTGCGCGTAAGCCAGATCTCCGTCCGTGAGCGGCGGCAGGAAAACCCGTCCGGCGGCGCCGATCAGGGCTCCCGCGAGTGCATAGCAGATACAGTACAGCCCAACGGCAATCCCGCCGTTGCGCGCCACCGTCACGCTGCGTGCGGTGAAGACCCGCTGCCAGACGTCCTGCCCGATGATGATGCCGAAGAAGTAAAGAACGAACAGCGTCAGGATGCGCGCGGGGCCGATATGCAAAAGGGAGAAGTACTGCGGTGGCAGTCGCGCGTGCATCTGTGCAAGGCCACCCGCGTGCAGGATGGCGCCGGGCAGCAGAATGAAGAAGATTCCGATCGTCTTAATGACGAACTGAATGATGTCGGTCAGCGTAAGCGACCACATGCCGCCAAGCACCGAATAGCCGACCATCACCAGACTGCTGATCAGGATGGCCGGCGTGCGCGGGATGCCGACGATGACCTCCATGACCGAGCCAACGGCGATCGTCGCTGTCACACTCACCATGAGGTCGTAGCCGACCATGACGGCGCCGCCCGCGATGCGTGCGCTGACGCTATAGCGCCGTTCGAGCAGCTCGGGAACCGTGTACAGCTTCAGTCCCAGGATCCGCTCGACCAGTACCGCACTCAGCACCAGTATCCCGAGGCCAAGCATGAAGACGAACCACATGCCTGACACGCCGTACTGATATCCAAGCTTCACGCCGCCGATGGTCGAGGCGCCCCCGAGCACAATGGCGGCAAGCGTACCCGCGTACAGCCCGGCGCCGACCGAGCGCCCCGCGACCAGGAACTGCTCCTGGGTGTCGACCTTGCGGCGCGCCCAAAAGCCCGCCGCGACAATACCGATCATGTAGGCGGCCACGATGAGGAGATCGAGCTTCGACAAACTTCACCCCCGCCTCGGTCGGTGCACCTCGGGTCGCGCAACCGGCGCGGCCACCGACTTCGCCAGTCGGCATCCTACCGGACTGTCCGGTGCGATACGCCCTCGCCGCGGACCTACACCGGCTCAAACGCAAGCCTCTGCAGAGGCCGACTCGTCGTCAGGTATTTGGCGCGGAGTGGATGCGGAGCGGCGCGAGGGAGCCGAGGCGCGGTGTCGGCTGGACTATCGCGAAATACCCGCCAGAGCCTCGGCGGCATGCTTGAGATCGTGAAGAAGCCAACCTCTCAGCCGCTTGGCTCCCTCGTCTGCCCGCAGTACGGCGGAAGGGTGATACGTCACGAAGACATGTGCGCCCGACGGATGACCGAGGACATGGCGACGAGCTGACTCGATTGACACGACCCTGTGCAGCACAGCGCGCGCCGCAGTAGCACCCAGAGCTATGAGGATCCTGGGCTTCACAGCCAGAATCTCCTGCTCAAGCCAAGGTTGGCAAGCGTCGATTTCGACCATGGTCGGGCGGCGGTGCAGCCGCCGTTTTCCCCGCGGCTCCCACTTGAAATGCTTCACTGCATTGGTCACATAGACCGCGCTGCGCGCTAGTCCGGCTTCAACCAGGAGTTGGTCCAGTACCCGGCCCGCGGGCCCAATGAAGGGACGGCCAGCGCGGTCTTCCACGTCGCCAGGCTGCTCACCCACCAGCATCAGTTCTGCAGGCGACGGCCCCTCTCCGGGGACCCCATGCGTTGCGTGTCGCCACAGACTGCAGCGGCGACACTCATCAATCTGGCTTGGCAGCGGCACGGCCACTCTTTCGGTGCTGTTCCCTGCCTTGCGCGCAATCCGCGAAGACGCAGTTCTGACCACCATCGGTCCTCCTTATTATACCGACACTTCCGGCCTCCGATTCGGTGACCTTCGCATCCCTTGAAGGCGCCTTGGGTGGCGTCCCGGTCACGCCGCAAGTTCGACGCCGCTCTGGACTGAGATATCTTAAAAGAATAATCGCTACAGAGACTGATCGCATTTGCACGTCACTGTTTGCCGCGGTCTGGACAAGTTGAATTAGGGTGACCAAGTCCAGGGCCGCACGGCTACGGACAAATCCTGATGTCACCCGCGGCGCACGGAAGGTAGGTTCGGCGCATGCGGCGCCAAATGGAAGGCTGGAGGCTGGCGTTGGGTGCTGTACTCGGCGGCAGCCTGATGGTGCTCATGGCGAGGGGTGCCAGCCCGGACCCGAACGCCGCAGCACAGGGATCGGCCGCGGCCAGCGCCAAAGCGGATCTGCGCGCAGTGCTCGAGGCGACGCCAAATCCGCAGCAGGGCATGAAGCTGTTTCAGATCTGCGCCGAGTGTCACGGTCCTCATGGCGCTGGCGAAGCGAGCGGTTGGCCACCCGAGATCGCCGGCCAGCACCCGCGCGTCATTGCCAAGGAACTGACGGATTTTCGCGCAGGGCTGCGCTGGTACGACCCGATGGAGCGCATTGCGGGACGTCATGTCTTGCACACGACTCAGGATATCGCGGACGTCGCTGCGTACGTAGGGAGTCTCCCGCCTTCGACGGACACGACCCCCGGAGCGGGCAAATACCTGGAGCGGGGCGGGCGCATGTACGCAAGCCGCTGTCAGTGGTGTCATGGCGGAAATGGTGAGGGGAGCGATGAGCGTTTCGTGCCACGCGTGGCAGGCCAGCAGTACGAATACCTATTGCGGCAACTGCAAGATACAGTCGGGGGCCGCAGACCGAACATGCGCGCGCAACACCTGCGGCTCCTCGAGGGCGCTCACATGGAGGATCTGGTGGGCCTCGCCGGCTATATGTCGCGGCTCGGCAGCTCGGCGGGTCGGCCGTTGCAAACGGGCCGCCATGAGGACGTCAGGACGCCGCAGATATAGCTGAGGGGAAAGCCTCGCCAACTGCATCAGAGGCGTTGCTTGGTCGCAGCGGCCTGTGTCCTCCATCGGTAGGCCGCCATCAGCTTGGCAAGCACGCGTTTGAGTGCTTCCTGGTCCACGTGCTTCCGGCCCTCGGAGATCGCAGCCTTAATGACGTCGGCCGCGGCCAGCAATTCAATGCCTGGGAAAGCCTTGGCGATGTATTCGCCCGTATCTGCGCCAATGGGCCTCGGCCTTTTTGCTGCTTGCTTCTTCACGCGTGCTCCCCGACGGTCAAATTTCACCGCAGCCAGGCCAGGAGCGGCCCCGTAAAATGAATCGCAGCTATTGTCATCCAATCGTTAGCCGCTTGCCCCCTCCTGGCACGGGCGCATCCGCATATCGCCAACGACGGAAGTCTCGCAGGCACCCATGCCAGCGGGGCCGCCCGTCGGATGCGAGAATGGGCCCGCCGGCTGCCTTGAAGACTCGGGACCCCGTCCCGCGGACCGGCCGACTGCGAGCGGCGACTGATGGAGCTGGTTACTGCAGTTGTTGACGCTGACGGAGAGACTCTGGCCGTCCGCCGATAACAGGGAGGCTCCTTGGCTCTTTGCCGCGCACTTCAGCCAGTCGACGGCATGGCATAAGATTCCTCGAGTGGACGACAGTCCGTAATGCAAACACCGCCCACGAGGTGGCCGTGTTGCTTCGCACAATCATGTGAGCGCAGGTCTGAAGGCGACCATTGCGGCTCTTCTGGGGCTGTTGCTGGCGGCCGGGGTGCTGCCTGCCGAGGCGAAGCGCCTCGCGCTCGTCATCGGCAACGACAGCTACCAGAGTGTGACGCCACTGCAGAATGCGCGCGCAGATGCGCGCGCCGTGGCGGACACGCTGAAGCGCGAGGGCTTCAGCGTCACGCTGAAGGAAGACGTTACGCTCAAGGGAATGAAGGACGCGCTGCGCGCTTTCAAGGAGCAGACTTCGGGCGGGGATGAGGCGGTCTTTTACTACTCCGGCCACGGCGTGCAGTTCGAAGGCACCAATTACCTCATTCCGGTGGATCTCGTTCCCCAGAGCGAAGCGCAAGTTATCGACGACGCTGTACCGCTGCAGCGGGTTCTCGATGATCTGCGCGATCAGAAGACACGTTTTGCGCTCGCTATCGTCGATGCGTGCCGCGACAACCCCTTCAAGGGTACGGGCCGGGCCATCGGTGGACGTGGTCTGGCGCCGGTGACCGCGGCCAGCGGGCAGATGGTGCTGTACTCAGCTGGCGCTGGCCAGGAGGCCCTCGACCGCTTGGGGCCGAAGGACGCCGATCCCAATGGCGTGTTCACGCGGGTACTGATCCGGGAGATGACGAAGCCGGGCGTAACAGCAGATCAGATGCTGAAGAGTGTCCGCGAGCAGGTTGTGACTCTTGCACGAAGTGTCAATCACGATCAGGTGCCGGCGCTCTACGATCAAACTATCGGCGACTTTTGTTTCGTACCAGGACCCTGCCGCGAGGGGCCGACGCCTGCGGTCCAGGTAGACAACAAGACTCCCGCGGCGTATTTCGCGTTGCTGGGGCCCGCCAAGGCACCGCAGCAGCGACAGAAGCTCGAGCAGGAGCTCTGGGATCGGCTACGGCAAGCGCTGCCTAAAGTGGTCTTGTACGGCTTTCTCGATGGCAAGGAGGGCGCTCCGCGCCCCGTGTTGGGATTTGAGCCCGCGGCAACCAACAGCGATGGGCACATCGCGTCCATTAGGTCGATTGGCGGCGAATTGAATTCTGGACGCTTTTCTTACGATGAGGCCTCCGGCACGGATTACAGGTTGGATTGCGACCGGCGCGAGTACGTCGTGGTTCGCAAGTTCGATCACACCGGCGTGTACTATCCCGAGGAGGCCGACCGCAAAAAGGGGGCATACATCGCAGAACCCGGTTCCGGCCAATGGAGCCTCGAGCAGGCGCTCTGCGGACTGCCTCTGCGCATCACGCCTTTGTGGGGTTTAGATAGCATCGAATGGACCGACGTCGGGGCTGGTGTCAGGGCAGCGCTGGGGATCACCTGGTTTGACCCTCAGCGACCGAAAGAGCGCTTCGTGCTTACTTGGCGCGCTTATCCTCAACCGAATTTCTATGGATCGGAAGTTGTCTACGGCTGGGGTGGTGTCAACTGCGCAACCCATGAGACTCGCTCCACCGGCTTTTACGAAGCGACGGCCAAGGGAGAGATAATCAAGGTCACCGGCAACGCGGACACATGGAAGCAAATCGAGAGGAACTCGGTTGCCGCGAACCTCTACGTCCTGCTTTGTGAGAACTAGGGCACGGCCTGCGCCGTCCCAGTGTCTCCACGGGCATTTGCCGTCACCAGAAGCCGTACGAATTCATGACCGCATCGAGGGCTACTTTCGCCTCGACTGGAAGCTGATCACTCGCACTTCATGGCGCCCCACCACCAGGCCTTCCTGCTCCCGGTTGCGATCGACGACACGCCGCAAAGCGACGAAGGGAATACCGGACCGATTCCCTGACCTGTAGTGGTCACGCCTCCCGGGCGGCGCGGCGACGGCCGGGTTCGTCGAGCGCGTGCAACGGCTCCTAGCGCCGGATGCTGCAACCGCGCCGCAGCGTCTGTCACCGCCGCCGGCCCCAGCCGCCCGCTTGTCCGAGGATCTAATAACCGCACTCGCGGTTACCCGGACTCAAGGTCATCGGCCGCACGTCCGCGTTTCGCTTCCGCGACTCGAAGGACGGCGATGCCGTCGGTAAGAGCAACCGGGGCCATAGCGGCTTTCCTACCGCTTCGGCATCCGTAACGTCCACGATTCCTCCGAGCGTTGTCTCCACCTAGGCTTGCGTGGGCGCGAGACGTTGGTGGGAAGTAGCGGTTATGGCTATGGCGAGCAAAACAAGCCTCTGGTGGCAACTGATCGTGCTGATTGGCCTGCTGGCCTGCGCGCCGGTGATGGCTCAACACCCGGGCGGCGGCGTGCACGCAGGCGCGATGGGCGGCGGCGCCCACCAGCATCTCGACGCCCGTTATGGGCATAACCGCTACTATTACGACCGTGGCTACTCGCTTGCTCGGCCTCCCGCGGGTGGCATCGGCCAGATTCACGGTCCGCAAGGAGGTCGTTACTGGTTCCACAACGGCAACTGGTACCGCTGGTATGGCGGGGCTTGGGTCGTTTGGGGGCCGCCGATCGGGCTGTGGGTGTCGGTGCTGCCACCGTACTACACGACGCTTTGGTGGTATGGCATCCCCTATTACTACGCCAACGACACGTACTACGTGTGGGATGCCGATCGGCAGGCATACGGAGTGGCAGAGCCGCCCGATGGAATCGAATCGGCGCAGACGGAGCGAACTCCTGCGAGCAGCCCGCTCGTTCTCTACCCGCAGAAGGGACAATCAGCCGAGCAGCAGGCAAATGACCGGTACGAGTGCCACCGTTGGGCGACCCAGCAAACGGGTTTTGATCCGACCGTGCTCGGTGGGAACGTACCACCCGAAGCGGTAGCCACCAAGCGCGATGACTATCTACGCGCGCAGAGGAGCTGTCTTGAGGGACGCGGCTACACGGTAAAATAGCGCCAAGTGCCTGACGGCCGCGATAAGTCGCGCACGATTAGCAGGGCGCGCGGCGCGGGCGTGCCGCTCGACTACATCGCTACAGGTATTTGATCGGAGCGCTGTGCAATTCGCTCGTCACAACTGAATGCGGTGGCCCCTGAACCAGCGGCCGCGCAAGACCTTAGACTTCGCCAGCCCGCCCGGGAAGCTCAACGAGGGGTTGCACTGACCGTTTTGGAGCCCAGGTGAAACAGACAGACCTCCGCATCGAGTCCCTCGGCGAGCTGAGCCACTTTGCTCATCACCACCGGCCACGCCGCCCGTGGAGGCAACAGCAAACATGATCTGACGCCGTACGGACTGCTCGGACAGTGCGCCGCGCAGGCGGCACCGGTCACTCGCGCTGGATCGAGCGCAGATACCTCACCAGCAGCTCGACCAGCGCATCCGCCTGGGCTCCGCCTTGCGGGGCATCTGCGGCAGCAGCGCGGAAAGCCCCGCCCCAGACCGGCATATCGCGCGTCCCATGCGGTGGCATGGTCGTTCGGCCGTCGATGATCTTGCGGATCTGATCTGCCGGGAATCGCCCCCCCTGACGATGCGCGATTTGAGTGAGATCCGGTACCTCGACCCTCAGGCTGGAGGCGACCGGCCCATCCCCGTGACCTTCCACGCCGTGGCAGCTGGCACAGTAGGCTCGATACAGGTCAGGCCCGCTGTAACCGGACAGGTCTTCTGCCGTTGTCGCCGACGTTGTCACAGTGGATACGATGAGGGCAACGAGCACTGAAGGAAGGGGGATCGTGCTGTCACCCGTGCGCATGACAGCACATTGCTCCATGGCCAGGTCGGTTTGCAAATGCGTTTGCGTCTGGCGCCACCTGCCGAACGGGACTTGCGCCGACCCGTGTCAGCAAGACAAGACCCGGCACCCCCGCTGTGGGCGCTGTGACAACTGCGCTCAAGCTTGTCGGGGCAGTGATCCCGTCCGCGCGACGGCTATTGGTTGATCCGGGGCGAAGCGGCGTGCTTGCCAAGGATCTCGAACCCGCCGCCTAGGCCCGGCTCATCCGCATCAGCGAACGATGTTCGGATAGAGTTTCGCGCTGATCGCGAGCCACGCAGCGAGGGCCGCCGCCAGAACGCCGTAGTCGGTCCACAGGCCGATGCGTGCCGCTGCAACACCTGTGCCCACCGGGAGCAGCAGCGCGCGTAGGCCGTCGATCTGGTAAGTCAGCGGATTGACGTGTGAAACGAGTCTGAGCCAGGCAGGCATGAGACTCGTTGGGTAAATCGCATTGCTAGCGAAGAACAGAGGCATCGTGAGCACCTGCCCCACGCCCATGAAGCGCTCCCGCGTTTTCACGATGCAGGCAATGGCCAACGAAAACGAGGAAAACACCATTGCACCGAGCAGCACCAGTGCAACCGCACCGCACACCCCGGCCACCCGCCAGCGCAAATGGACGCCAAGAAGCACCGCCAGGGTCAAGACCACAATGGCCTGCACGAGCGAGCGCACCCCGCCCCCCAAGGCTTTGCCGAGAACGAGCGCAGCGCGTGGTGTGGGACTTGCGAGAAACTTGTGGATGACTCCCAGATCCCGCTCCCAGATGACGGAGATACCATTGAAGATGGCAATGAACAAGACGCTCTGCGCCAGAACCCCCGGTACCAGGAACGCCAGATAGGGCGTGCCGCCGGTGTCGATCATGCGCGCACGTGACATGACTTCTCCGAACACCACCAGCCATAGAATCGGCTGTACGGCACGCGTAAAGAGCTCTGTCGGATCCCGTCGCAGCTTGCGCAACTCCATCTCGGCAATCGCCATCGCCTTAAGGGCGAAGGCGAACAGCCAACTATGCTGGCGGCGCAGGTCGTTCTCAGGCGAGGCGGTCGGCGACGTGTCGGGTTCTGGATGTCTCATCGTAAGCTCCGAGCACCTCGGCGTCGGCCCCGGTGAAGCGCGCAAATACCTCGTCGAGACTTGCATCTGGACCGATCGCTTGCTTAAGCGCAGCGGGCGTGCCGCTGGCCGCCAGCCGCCCGTGATGCAGAATCGCTACCTGATCGCAGAGCTGATTCGCTTCGTCCATGTAGTGCGTGGTGATCAGGATGGTGCATTCCTGGCGCTCCTTGAGGCGTTTGATGTGCTCCCAGACAGTCTTGCGCGCCAGTGGGTCGAGTCCCACGGTGGGCTCATCGAGGAACAGCACCGTCGGTCGATGCAGCGTGGACTGGGCGATCTCCAAGCTCCGTATCATTCCGCCTGAGTACGTATGGACGAGGCGATGGGCTGCTTCCTCGAGGCTCATGAGACTCAATGCTTCAGCGATCCGCTGTTCACGCACGCGACGCGGCAAGTCGTAGAGTTTGGCCATGATGAGCAGGTTCTCGTAGCCGGTGAGCTCGGCATCTGCCGACAACGCCTGGGGCACGTAGCCAATCATGCGACGCACGGCGGTTGCCTCCTGCAAAACATCGTGACCGCCGACACGTGCGGTGCCGCTCGTGGGCGGTAGCAGTGTGGTCAGGATTTTGATCACCGTCGTCTTACCGGCGCCGTTGCGTCCCAGTAGACCACAGACCGCGCCCCGACTGACCGCGAACGTCAAATGATCCACGGCGATCACGGCCGCGAAACGCCGCACTAGATTCTCAACCACGATGATGGGATCTTGCATTGACCCCAAGAAGCAACGCGTCGGGTACGCGTCGTAAGCTCATTGTTAACAAGTGCAAACGCCGGCTGCGGATCAGACAGTCACCACCTGGATTGCCCGGTCATGCTCCACCACCAGCTCGCATCATCGGAAGAAGCCCAATAGCGGGCAACGCGCACTCCCCGCAGGCGCATCAGCATTTACGCGTATTTCGCGGCAATCCCGATACTGTTGCACTGCTTTCCCGGCAGGCTGCGGACGGGTGTTGCGAGAGGGTTGTCTTTGTT